>JAABUR0100000619.1_pt1 | contig 75012 bp, 68 predicted proteins | sample 5560091 | NCBI WGS metagenome assembly JAABUR01 (sample SAMN10711879, study PRJNA513375) | rock metagenome | isolation source: Antarctica rocks | place: Antarctica: Victoria Land, University Valley sud
CACCCGTGCAAAATTAGCTTCACCCATTGTATAAACCGGACGCTTGAAAACTTAGCAAAAACAATCGAAAACCATGTGCGGTACTCAACTGATGGTTTCATGTAATTTTGCACGGGTGCTTAAGCACTCGTGCAGAATTAAATTAGACCATCTGTTAGGGCGGAACACTTGATTTCCGCTTATCTTCACTGATTCCCCAAGTATCCAGCCTACACGAAAGTTAAAGGTAAATTTGCACGAGTGCTTAAGTAGCACGCCTGAAATAATCAGGATTGCTATCATACCAAATGTTGCGGCTACCGCAAAGGACACAAACGGCGCGGCTATAAGTAGTGGTGGTAAAAGGCAAAGCAAAGTTATATATTGTATCCGCCTAAAGGTAACAACCCGCCTATTCTCTTTTGCATCGGGATGCTCCTCTGCGTGTTTTCTAACAATTTCAAGCCGCCTGCTATTATAGTCTAAGTCTGCCTCCATTAAAGCCTTAACTTGATCGGGATGATTATTCTGAATAAGAATTTGTACTATCTGTGCATTTATAAGCGGCTCGTTACCGGGCTGTAATATCATGTCAGGCGTTAGAGTGTTCGCCTGTTCTTCATTTTCTTTTCGTGCCATTTCTTGCCGATTATTACTTTGTAACCCTCTGTTTCTGTTTCGAGCCATTAGAGCAATTAATCCTTATAATGGTGAGACTACAAAAGCGGCGAACGAATATCACAACTAGAGTTTGAGTTCAAGGTAATTGTTAGGCAAGCAGCTTATTTGTTAGGCAAGAGTGGATTGTTAGGCAAAGCCGCTAACATGTATACTTCGTTACCACTGTATACCTAGTTACCACATCTGTTATATTCTTCTTTTTCCGCCCAAAATTTCAAAATATAGCTTTATTAGCAACTTGAGTGGATACCTCGTATCCATTTGTAAGGCTGTGCGCAATGTTTCGTGCAGGGTTCGCGGGACAGAAGTTAAAGCTTGCTTTTGTAGTAAGTTAGCCTACAGGCTAAGGCTCTCTGGTAGAGTGGCACAGTGATTGTAATGGTATAGCGCAAGATCGTTGACAGGGGATTGGCTCAGATGGCGAACGGCCTTCGCGCATGAGCTTAAGTAAGCAGCAAACCTCTCTTGCTTGCCCGCGATGAACCTGTTAGCGGTCTACCTTATTTGAAATTTAACCATGTGTTTCTACTTTGCTCTCGCGCGCTTCGGTGCGCAGCGTTAGCGAAGAGGCATTCAGAAAGCGAAAAGGAAAATCATTATGTTGCGACGCATCACATCACTCTTAAGTCTGTTTACTCTTTTATTCGTCTCTTTAGCCCCGACAACCTTCGCTGCTCCGGCAGGCGGTAGACAGGCTGCCAGGCCTGCGCACAAAAAAGTCTCGCCCGAACTTGAAACTGCCAACGGTTCTTCGGACACTGTGCGCGTCGTGATCCAAACAAAGGGGCGTCCTTCGGCAGCACATACGGCGGCAGTCGCAAACGTTGGCGGAACGAAACGTCACGATTACGAAGCGCTCAATACTTTGATTGTAGATGTCCCGGCGAGCGCTGTCGCTTCGCTGGCCGCGCGCGAAGATGTCGCATACGTTTCGCCCGACCGCACGGTCAAAGCCCAAGGCAGTTCTTGGACAGCGTTGAGCTTTGTGGATGAAACAACGGGCGCATCGCAAGTGCAAAACGTCTCGGGTACATCCGGCTTGAGCGGTAAAAACATCGGCATTGCCGTGATTGATAGCGGCATCAGCAACCACCCGGATTTCGCAGGCAACGATAATCATTCACGTATCGTTGCGGCAGCCGACTTCACAAATGGTGTCACGCATGGTGATGCTTACGGGCACGGCACGGGCGTCGCAAGCATTGCCGCCGGAAACGGCGCGGCCTCGAGTGGCTACGCGGCTAATTACGCAGGCATCGCGCCGGGTGCCAATCTCGTTGATTTGCGCGTGCTTGATGGCAACGGAACGGGACAAACGAGCAGCGTGCTTGAAGCAATCAACTGGACAATCCAGAACAGCGGGCGCTACAACATTCGCGTTATCAATATGAGCCTCGGCACGGCTGTCCGCGAGTCCTATAAACTTGATCCCTTATGCCAAGCGGTCGAGAGCGCCGTGCGCGCAGGGATCGTCGTTGTGACGGCCGCCGGAAACAGCGGCCACACGGATAGAGTTATCGGCACGGACGCAGACGGCAAACCCATTTACCAACCCGCCTACGGCACAATCAATAGCCCTGCCAATGATCCGCTGGTGATAACCGTCGGTGCCGCCGATTCGCACAAGACCTTGAAGCGTTCAGACGATACAGTCGCCGATTTTTCGTCCAAGGGGCCGACGCAGTTTGACCACTACGCGAAGCCCGACCTCGTCGCGCCGGGCACGCGTCTCATCGCTGCGATGTCGCAGGAGCCGACGCCTGCGTTCGCCGCGCTTGCGCCGAACAACGTGCAACAGCCCACGACTGCGGACGGGCTTCACAATGCTTACTTCAAGTATTCGGGCACTTCGTTTGCCGCTCCTGTTGTCTCCGGCACTGTCGCGTTAATGCTCGAAGCCAATAAATCACTCACACCGGGACTCGTCAAAGCAGCGCTGGTGCGCACGGCGCAACTTCTCCCGAACGCGACCTTCAGTTACAAAGTGTTGAGTCTCTTCAGTCAGGGCGCGGGACAGGTGAATGCCGCCAGTGCAGTTGCGATGGCGCGCGCTATCGTGCCGAATGCAGACAAACTCTCTGCCGGCGATAACTTATTCCGCTCCAATATCACGCTTAGAACACTCGAAGCCTCAAGCAATATCGCCGGTGAAAGCGTTTCGTTCAATAATCATGTCGCTTATTGCGACGGCGTGCTCTTCACCAATCATCCTGTCTTCACTAACGGAGTTGTGTTAGGAGATGGCGTCGTACTCGGCGATGGCATCCTGATATGTGACGGCGTGGTCTTAGGTGACGGCGTTGTGTTAGGAGATGGCTTGCTGACAAGTGACGGCCTCGTTATTTCTAGCGGCATCGTTGTTTCTAGCGGCATCGTTGTTTCTAGCGGCATCGTTGTTTCTAGCGGCATCGTTGTTTCTAGCGGCTTCGTGGTCGGCAGCGGCGTTGTCCTCGGCGACGGCGTTGTCCTCGGCGATGGCATCCTGATATGTGATGGCATCCTGATATGTGACGGAGTTGTGCTAGGAGACGGTGTCGTACTCGGCGATGGCATCCTGATATGTGACGGCGTGGTCTTAGGTGACGGCGTGGTCTTGGGTGATGGTGTCGTACTCGGCGATGGTGTTGTGTTGGGTGATGGCGTCGTGCTGGGTGATGGTGTCGTGCTCGGCGACTAATCCATCCGGCAAGTTCATCTATCTGTGGGCAACACTTGCGCCATAGCTGAAAGGAAAGAGTCAAACTCGGCGTGTGGGGATTGCTTTTAAGGCAACTCCACACGCTTTTTGCTGCCCGGCGAGCCGTTTCTCCGCCTTGACACTGTTAGTCTTGGTCGCTATCATCGTCGTTTTCGGCTGCATCGAGAATGCTCCATATAGCGCCCTATGTTTGAATCTTTATCCGACAAATTAAAGCGCACGCTGAAGAATTTGCGCGGCGAAGGTAAGCTGACACCGGAGCACGTCGATGCTGCTCTGCGCGAAATCCGCCTCGCGCTGTTAGAAGCGGATGTTAATTACAAGGTCGCCAAAGATTTTATTCAAGCGGTCAAGGCGAAGGCGGAAGGCCAGCATGTCTGGCAGGAGTTGAAGCCTTCGGAGCAGGTCGTCAAGATCGTTCACGATGAACTCGTTGAACTCTTGGGCGGTCAATCTTCGCAACTCGTTTTTACGAAGCAGACGCCGAACGTCGTGATGATTGTCGGGCTTCAAGGCTCCGGCAAAACTACTTCGACGGGCAAGATTGCGCGTTGGCTCGCGAAGAACGCGCAGCGCAAACCGCTTCTCGTCTCCGTAGACGTTTATCGCCCGGCGGCGCGCGAGCAGTTAAAAGTCATCGCCAAAGCGACGGGGCAATCGATCTTTGAACTTCCCGAAACGAATGATCCTTTGACGCTCGTGCGCGAAGCTCACAAACACGCGCGCGACACGGGCTACGATACACTGCTGATTGACACCGCCGGACGCCTTCACATTGATGATGAGTTGATGTCTGAACTCGAACGCATCAAAGCAGAAATGCGTCCAGTTGAAACGCTTTTCGTCGCGGATGCGATGACCGGACAGGATGCCGTGCGTTCGGCTGAAGAGTTTCATCGCCGCGTCGGAATCACCGGCGTGGTTTTGACGAAGATGGACGGCGATGCACGCGGCGGCGCGGCGCTCTCCATTAAGCAGGTCATCGGACAGCCAGTGAAATTCGTCGGCGTCGGCGAAAAGTACGATGCGATTGAGCCTTTTTATCCAGACCGTATTGCGCAGAGAATCTTAGGTATGGGCGACGTGCTGTCGCTCATTGAAGAAGTACAGTCGAAGGTCGATCAATCTGAAGCCGAAGAGCAATTAAAGAAACTTCAGAAAAACGAATTTACGCTCGACGATTTTCGCGGCCAACTCAGGCAAGTCAAAAAGCTCGGCTCGTTCTCGAAAATTATGAAGCTTTTGCCGGATCAACTCGTTGGTGGACTCGGAATGCCGGACTTGACCGAGGATCAATCGAAAGAGATGGAGCGCGAAATGCGCCGCACAGAGGCGATCATAGATTCGATGACGCGCGAAGAGCGCAACGATCATCGCCTCTTAAACGCCAATCGCCGCCGACGCATTGCGCGCGGCTCCGGCACGAGCGTCGCGGATGTCAACGGCCTCGTTAAGCAGTACACGGAGATGCGCCAGATGATGCGGCAGCTTTCCGGCGCGGGATTGTTTGGCGGTGGAAACGGTGGTGGCGGCGGCTTAAAAGGCAAGATGATGCGCCGTGTGGCAGGCATGGCCGGTCTGCCGGATATGAGCGGCATGATGGGCGGCGCAGGCATGGGCGATGCGGACGATCTCAATGGAATGTCTGCGGGCTTACCGTCTGCGCCCGGAAAGAAAAAGCAGCAGAAGAAAAAAGCGCGTTGGAAAAATAAACGATGAACAGTTTACAGTTTTGAGTTTGCAGTTTTTAGCTTTAACCGAAAACTGATTACTGAAAACTAATCTGGAGGATGAAGATTTGTTAGCCATTCGATTGATGCGCATGGGCGCGAAGAAGAGACCTTCGTACCGCATTGTGGTGAAGGAAAAATTGTCTAAGCGCGATGGCGCGTGTCTCGAAAACATCGGAACTTACGACCCGACACGTAATCCTGCGGCGGTACGCTTAGACCTTGAGCGTGCGCGTTACTGGATGGAACGCGGGGCGCAACCGACCGACACGGTGCGGCGTTTAATTAAAACGAACGCAAAGGAAGCTGCGTCCGCCGAACCTGCAAACGAGACGAGTGCTACAGCGCCAGCATCTGCGTAGAACTCTGCGCCACATAAATAAAAGGCGTTAACCAAAACCGTTTCAGTGTACTGCTCACGCATATCTCGCTCGATAGAAAAAGTTTCTGCGCATGAAAGAGACCATCGAAATGATCGTGAAGACTTTGGTGGACGACACTGCGGCAGTTGACGTGCGCGAAATCGAGCGCGATAAAACAACTTCGATCATCGAAGTGCGCGTTGCTGAAACAGACATGGGCAAGTTGATCGGGCGGCAGGGACGAACAGTGCGCGCGCTGCGTGTTCTGATGCGTGCAGCGAGCATGAAGCAGAACCATCGCTTTATGCTTGAAATCATCGAATGAGCGAAGGCGCGAAGAAGCACGCGGCGGAGAGTATTGTTTCCGCGACGGATGATCTTATTGCCGTGGCAGTCGCCGTGAAGACCAGAGGCTTGCGCGGCGAAGTTGTCGCCGATTTGCTGACGGATTTTCCCGAACGCTTCGAGAATCTTGAAACGCTCATCGCCGTCAAACCCGATGGCAAACGCGAAACACTAACACTCGAAGAACATTGGTTCCAAGGCAAGCGTATTATCCTGAAGTTCGCTGGATACGATTCGATAGAGACGGCGAGCGCGCTCGTTGGATACGAATTCGCGGTGCCGGAAAGCGAACGCGTTGAGCTTCCCGAAGACGAATTTTATAATTGGGAACTTGTCGGTTGCGAAGTTGAAACGATTGACGGCGAAGCAATCGGGTGCGTCATTGACGTCATGCGAACGGGCGGTGTGGAAATGCTGTTGGTTGAAAGCGCGAAAGACAAAAAGCGCGATCACTTGATTCCGCTCGCCGGAACAATCTGCGTCGAGATTGATGTTAAGCAAAAGAGAATTCGCATTGACGCGCCGGAAGGCTTGTTGGAAATGTAAAAGCAGATGTTGGATGCTGGATGTTAGATGTCAGGTTTTGGCTTTCACCGGCATCTAGTATCTGACATCTAACATCTAGGCTTAACATGCTGCGCTTTGACATCATCACGATCTTCCCGGATTTTTTCCGCGAAGTCTTTGATTACGGAATCATACGGCGCGCGCGTGCCGCCGGACTCGTTGATGTGAAAGCGCACGATCTGCGCAAGTGGACTTCGGGTAAGCATCACATCGTTGACGATCGTCCGTTTGGCGGCGGCGACGGGATGATCCTGAAGCCGGAACCGATCTTTGCAGCGGTTGAAGATTTAACGAACACGCCAGCGCGCGAGTTTTACAAAGAGACTACGCGCGTCGTGCTTTTGTCACCGCAAGGACGTGCGTTGACGCAAGCGTTGACGCGCGATTTGGCCGAAGCGAGCGAGCAGATTGTTTTGATCTGCGGGCGTTACGAAGGCGTTGACGAGCGCGTGGCTGAAAGACTCGTGACAGACGAAATCTCGATTGGGGATTACGTGCTGTCGGGCGGCGAGCCTGCCGCGATTGTTTTGATTGATGCGTTGACGCGGCTTGTTCCCGGCGCGCTCGGAAGCGAGACTTCTGTGGTCAACGAATCATTTTCCGAAGGATTGCTGGACTTCCCGCACTACACGCGCCCGCCGGAGTTCAAAGGCCTACGCGTGCCGGAAGTTTTACTCAAAGGTCATCATGGAGAAATTGCTGATTGGCGTGCGCGTGCGGCGCTCGAAAAAACGACGCGCAATCGTCCTGATTTATTAGGAAAGACAAAAGATACCGCAGCAGTAGAAAATTCTTTGCCGAACGCGGAAGAGTCTGAATAAATTTTTGTAGTTTGTCGTCATAGAGTGTTTGGAGAATAATTATGAATCGCTTGGATGTCGTCGAAAAAACGCAGTTGCGTGAAAAGGGCGTGCCGGATTTTCAGTCCGGTGACACTGTGCGCGTGCATGTACGCATCAAGGAATCGGAAACGAAAGAACGCTTGCAGGTGTTTGAGGGGTTGGTGATTGCGCGTAAACATGGCGGGCCGCGCGAGACGATCACCGTGCGCAAAACGAGTTTCGGCGTCGGCGTCGAAAGAATCTTTCCGCTGCACGCAACGATCATTGACCACATAGACGTAGTCAAGCGCGGACGCGTGCGCCGCGCCAAACTTTATTATCTGCGCGACCTGCGTGGCAAAGCGGCGCGCATACGCGAACGCGACACACGCACCACGCAGGGCAATCAGGCGCAAGGCGCAACTGCCAACGGAAAGAAGTAGTAAGTCGAAAGACGAAGGGCGAAAGTTAAGCGCGGGAGCAATTAAATTAGTTCGGCGTAAACCAACTAACTTCAATGAACGAGTTTGCTTACGCACTTTCGTCCTTCGCCTTTTATTCTGTCTCCTGACTTCTGACTCCTGAATACTGTTCCTCATGCTTCCGTCTTTGATCGGGACAACTTTTGAAGATGAAGCGCGCGCGGGCGGCTTTCAATTCGTCGCGGGTCTGGACGAAGTCGGACGCGGCGCGCTCGCGGGGCCTGTCGTTGCCGCCGCCGTCGTTCTTGATCCGCGCGCATCTTTACCAGCGGGCTTGAACGACTCGAAAAAATTGAGCGCGCGGCAACGCGAACGCATCGCTGAAGAATTGCGTAGCACTGCGATTGCTTACGCCGTCGGGCAAATAGAAGCAGATGAGATTGACCGCATTAACGTTTTGCAGGCGACGCGACGCGCGATGCTGGCTGCGCTCGATCAACTCGCCACGCGTGCTGATTATCTGCTCATCGACGCGCTCGAATTAAGAGACGCAAACTTACCGCAGCGCGCCATTATTCGCGGCGACAGCATTTCTGCTTCCATTGCCGCCGCGAGCATCATTGCTAAAACCTTCCGCGATCAATTGATGCACGAATATCAGGAAGTTTATCCGCAATACAATTTCGCCGCGCACGTCGGCTACGGCACACGCGCGCACTTGGAAGCGTTGCGCACGCACGGCGCGTGTCCGATTCACCGCAAAAGCTTTCGCGGCGTCTTGCCCGCAGCCTAAAAGAAAGCGACAGCCGATCAAAGGTCAGCGTAGAGGATCGTCTTGCACATCGCGATTGATGCACACTCTGTCGGCGCTAACCTTGCTGGTAACGAAAGCTACATCACCAATCTGATTGAGGCGCTTGCCGAAATAGACACACTCAATCGCTACACGCTGTATGTTACAAAGCAAATCGCCGTCGAGCGTTTTCAAAATCGCTGGCCGCACGTCGATGTCCGGCTAACGTTGCCGCACACGCCGCTGATACGCATTCCCTTAACGCTCACACGCGAACTACGCCGCCGTCCCATTGATCTTCTTCACGTGCAATATACCGCGCCGCTATGGACGCCGTGCCCCGTCGTTGCTACTATTCACGATCTTTCGTTCGAGCATTTGCCGCAGACTTTCACACGCCGTAGCCGCGCGCAACTGCGCCTGACCGTGCGGCGAACGGCGCGCAACGCCGCGCACGTCATCGCTCCTTCGGAATTTTCGCGCCGCGACATTACCAAAACCTACAACATAAAAGAGTCGCGCGTGAGCGTCACGCCGCTTGCCGCGCCGGATTATTTTGCGCCCGTTACAAATGCAAAGAAGTTAAGTCAGGTACGTGTCGCACATGGCATCAAAGGTGATTACATACTGGCGGTCGGCTCCGTGCAGCCGCGCAAGAACCTACCGCGCCTGATCGCTGCTTACGCCGACTTGCGCCGCGCACGCGCACACGCTAAGCTTCCGCAGCTTGTTGTTGTTGGTAAACTCGGTTGGCTTTATGAAGAAACGTTGCGCGCCGTTGAAGAGCACGCGGTGGGTGACTATGTGTTGTGGACGGGATACGTGCCGGAATCCGATCTGCCCGCGCTCTACACGGGCGCGCTGTGTTTCATCTATCCTTCTTATTTTGAAGGCTTCGGATTACCGCCGCTCGAAGCGATGCAGTGCGGCGCGCCGGTCATCGTAGGCAATCAAACGAGCCTGCCAGAAGTTGTCGGCGACGCAGGCTTGCTAATCGATCCTTTCAACCAACAAGCGATTGCAGACGCTCTGGCGCGTGTGATTGATGATGCAAGCTTACGCGCGTCGATGCGTTGTAAGGGTTTAGCGCAGGCGAAGAAATTCAGTTGGCGAAAGACTGCGCAATTGACGCTTGATGTTTACGAGCGCACCGCGAAGCATAGGTGAGAAACGCTCTTGCCGTAAGACAATGTAGAATAATCGCTCTTCACTTTAGATTAACCAGCGGACTTCTTCGATGCGCGTCGCGATATTAGGAACAAGGGGCATTCCGGCCAGCTACGGCGGATTTGAGACATTTGCCGAACAACTTGCCACACGCCTCGCCGCGCGCGGCCATGACGTGACGGTTTATTGCCGCTCGCACTATGTTAGCCCACGCCAACTTGAATTTCATGGCGTCCGCCTCAAAGTTCTACCGACGATTCGGCATAAATATTTCGACACAGTCGTTCATACTTTTCTCTCCGCGCTTCACGCTGTGGCCGCGCGCTATGATGCCGCTTTGATCTGCAACGCGGCGAACGCTCCGTGCGCGGCAATCTTGAGATTCACGGGAACGCCCGTCGCGCTCAATGTTGACGGCCTTGAACACAAACGCAAAAAATGGAATCGGCTCGGACGCAACTACTATCTGCTCGCAGAAAAATTGGCGACCCTTTTGCCGACGGTAACGGTAACGGATGCGCGCGTCATTCAAGACTATTATCTAGCGCGCTACAAATATTCAACGACGATGATTGCCTACGGCGCGGATGTCGAACGCCAGCCGGATCGCGCGCTCGTCAAACAATGGCGCGTCGAACCCGGGCGCTACATTCTTTACGTCTCCAGATTAGAACCGGAAAACAACGCGCATCTCGTCATCGAAGCCTTCAAAAAAGTTCGCACCGCGCACAAGCTCTTAATCGTCGGTGATGCGCCCTACGCGCACGAATACATCGCAGAGCTAAGCGCACGCGCACGCCGCGACAAGCGCATTATCTTCACGGGGTTTGTCTTCGGCAAAGACTATCGCGCGTTGCAGCAGAACGCTTACTGCTACGTTCACGCCACGGAAGTCGGCGGCACGCATCCTGCGCTTTTGGAAGCGATGGGTTACGGCAACTGCGTGCTCACGCTCGCGACACCCGAAAATCTGGAGGTCGTCGGCGAAGCCGGAATTCCTTACGCAGACGAAGATGAATTAGCCGCGCAACTGCAACGCGTTCTGCGCGATGGCTCGCTCGTCAGCGCTTACCGTCAACGCGCGCAGAGGCGTGTGCGCGATCTTTACGATTGGGAGCACGTCGTTGATCGTTATGAAGATTTATTTGCACAAATGACGGGACAACCGGCGTTGCATGGCAACGAGCAATCCTTCGCTGAAACGGCGTGTGAGCTTGACAGTACGACTGCCGGGAAACTATAAGCCGCCGGGAGCTTCGACCTTTCCTTACTTGCCGGAACGCGGTGTAGACGCTTCTTCGATCAACCACGCGCCGTTGATCTTACGCAAACTATAATCTATATCGTAAACACCGTAGTACACGTTGCGATCTTCGATGCGGCTGCCGTCGGTGCGGTGCATCGGCAGATACCAACGCTCGGGGGTTCCCGCCTCGGCATAATCCTTCGGCGAAAAGATGCGAACGTAGCGAAACTCGAATAATTCGACGCGCGATTCCTGCCCGTAATGCCAACCCTTGTTCATTAACTTTTTGATGGATGTTTTAACGCTCTGAATTTCTTTGCCGCCCTGCTCGGCAGGCACCCAGTATTTCGCTAACAGTTTTTCATCGGCGGACGCGGGATCAATTTCAAGAGTCAGAAATTCAAACACCTGCGACTCCTTCACCACGCGCTTTATTTCCGCTTCGTCGGAAGGCGAATGAACCTGTACCCGCGCGCCATGCGCCTGCTCCCGCGCGGTCGCCGCACGCCACCAAACGAAGAAACCTGCGGCAAGACAAATCACAGTAATGGCTCCGAGCATCATCATGCTCCGGGACAGCCGCCGACTGCTCCTCTGCACCGCATTCGCAGGTTCTGCTTCCGGTTCGACAACGTGGAAGTTGATTCCGCCGCCTGCTTCTTCGCTTTGAGGCGGAACGGGTGATGCTGCCGCACCGAATTGCATCGTCGCGTTACTCGCAGTCGCCCTGTCCGCCTCAACAATTGGTTCAACTCTTTCAACCGATGCGACGAAGCGATAGCCGCGTCTTGGCACGGTCTGGATATAACCTTCGCCGAGAACTTTGACCAACGCAGCTTTATGTACCGTTAAATTATTGTCTTCGACAAAGCTGTCAGGCCAAAGCAGGCTCATCAACTCTTCTTTTTCCACAACCTGCCCGGCGCGTTCAACGAGTATGGCGAGCAACTCGAAAGCCTTCGACTTGAGCGGCACTTCGACATTATCGCGCCGCAATACATGCTGTGCGGGATCAAAATAAAACGCACCGAAACGGTAAGGACGCTTTCGCTGCTCATTCAACATGGCTTTAGCAACTATTTAGGAATTCATTAAGGACATTAGGACGCTCGACCTGTATCTTCAGCGTGCAAAAAAAACAGGTGTGCAGGATTCAAGCGCAAACTCTTCGGACGCCATAAGCTCACGAAAACCGCTTGGCGTCAAACAGCTTGCGAAGCTTACCGTCATCGCTCTATTCGCGCAAGGAAATAAATTCAACTGCCGCGTCTGATGCTATCCCGTTAAGACGCACACTCGAACAGCGGCTTTGTTCTAATGCTTCAGCTTTCTTTTTAAGGAGAAGAAAACAATGCGAATCCCCCTTGCAAAAACATTTTTGCTATTGTTGCTCTCTGTGTTGATCGGAGCAAGCTACAATGCAGCAGCACAGGATAAAGGAAAATCCGGCGGGGAAGTGCTGACCAACCAAAATGTCATCACCATGACGAAGGCCGGTCTAGGCTCTGCTATTATCGCCAGCAAAATCCATTCGTCAAAAACACAGTTTAATCTCTCTACCGACGAACTGCTCCGGCTGAAACGGGAACGAGTCCCCGATGACATCATCAAAGCGATGCTCGAAGCGTCGAGCACCGAATCGTCCAGAGTTTCAAACACAGGCGCGGGCGACGCCGCGAAGCTGGACGCCAATGACCCGCTCGCGCAACATGAAGCCGGAATCTATCTGCTCGAAGAAAAGAACGGGCAGAAACAATTGCTCCAGCTTGAGCCTTCCATATCTTCGCAATCCAAATCCGGCGGCTTCTTCACTTCCGCGATGACTTACGGCATCGCCAAGATCAAATCCAAAGCCGTGCTCGCCAACGGGAACGCGCGGCTTCAGATAGACAAACAGCGCCCTGTCTTTTATTTCTACTTCGAGGTGAAAAACTCCGGCCTGAGCAATTCCGGCAACGTCTACACCTCATCCTCAACGAGTCCCAACGAATTCGTCCTCGTCAAAATGGAAGCAAAGAAGAACGGGCGCGAACTCGTCGTCGGCCAAGCCAATATGTTCGGCACGCAAAGCGGCACGCTCGACAAATACGCACGCCCCTTCGACTACGAAAAGATCGCGCCCGGCGTCTTCAAAGTCACGCCCCGCATTGACCTCGCCGACGGCGAATACGGCTTCTTCTACGGCGGTTCAACCCCGCTCGCCACCTACGGCTACTTCGGCGCAAACGTCAGCCCGAAGATATTCGACTTTGGGATTAAGTTATCGCGTTAGCTGCGCCATCCTGCGCACCGTAACGGAATCCGCGCAGTTTCGCTTCACTCTTTCACCTACACATAAAAGGAGCAGCACATGAACAGTCTTTTAAGATTAGCCATCGCCGTTCTCATCGTCTCGGCCGTCGCTTTCCTGTGGGGCTATCAGTATGTCAGCAGTCATCAAATGGCCGGTTTCGCCGCCGCGTTCGGTGCGTCAGACCCAACTTACACAATAGCTAACTGGGCGATGATTCTCGGCGCGCTTAGTTTCATCCTTGGAGTCGGCTTGCTGATCGGCGGGCTATTCCAGAAAAAGAGTTAAGTCTGGCATCGTCACCTTAGACGATTCACCTTCACCACGAACACATTTAACTGAGTTCGCAGGTAAAAGTTAAGCAAACCATAAACAGGAGTCTTGAACAATGAAGCCTAAATTTTTAAGCGTCATCGGTCTGATGTTATTACTTGGCACTGTTTCGACGGCGCTTGCCGATAGTCAGACGTACACGCCACCCACCGAAAAGGGGAACATTTACATCGTCGTGCGGTATAGACAGGGCTTTGGCCCACAGCAAACACAAATCTCCGTTGCATGGGGCAGCTACCGGCGCAGCGAAGCCTTCAGACCGCCGCGCAAGTTGCTGCTGCCAAACAGTGGCATCCCCGAAGGCTTTGTCATTCGTTTGAAACACTCGAAGAACGATTCGGTTGCGATGACAGTTGAAACGGATGGACGGTTACAGCAGGTCTATCAGGGCGATCCGCCGGGCGAATGGAATCAACGCGAGTACACACAAGCGAGCTGGTAGGAATTCGTGACAAAACCGACTTGGATAGATAGACGCCACAAGGGAAGTATGTCTATCCATCCAAGTCAGCCAACTCCGGCGACATCCTGGCCAATTGAACGGAGAAAATTCATGAGCCTCAAAACAGCAACAATAATCGCTCTGGCTTGCACGGCGTTGAGCGTACTTTTCTTCTTTTTCAACTTTTTGGGAGTAACGGTTAATACGGTTTACGGAATGACCGTTCTCTCCTTCATGAGAGATGCTGGTTTACTTCTGTTCTTTGTCGTCTTTTACCTTAAGCAGAAATCGAAGGAATAGTTTGTTAGTACGCTTGCTGTGCTTCCGCCGTGCCGTAATAAAAGTTGCCATTTGTAATCTACATCTTCAGAGACAGGAGAAAAGTGATGCGGCTTATAAGATTGTGTGCTCTTTCCGCAATTTTGCTTGCAACCTTGATGACGCTTTCTTGTTCACACTTATCAAATCCGCTTGGCAAAGAAACGCCCGAACTATTTCCGATTCGGCAAAACGAAAAATGGGGTTACATCAACCGCAAGGGTGAAGTCGTTATTCAACCGCAGTTTGCACAAGCTTGGTTTTTCTCCGAAGGCTTGGCGGTAGCGTGTATTGAATACGGCAAATGTGGCTACATTGACCAGACAGGAAAATTTGCTATCAATCCCCAATTCCAAGAGGCTTTGCGGTTTTCTGAAGGTCTCGCCGCCGTCGAAGTTGAAAATAGAATCGGCTACATTGACAAAACCGGCAAACTCACTATCAACCCACAGTTTTCAAGCCTTGGCAGACATTCTTATTTCTATACTTTCTCTGAAGGTTTGGCGCGGGTCAAAGTTGGTGACAAGATTGGATTCATCGACAAGGCTGGCAAAATTGTTATTAATCCCCAATTTGAGGATGCTTCGCCGTTTTTTGATGGACTAGCGGCAGCAGAAATCGGCAATAAATACGGCTTTGTTGACAAAGAGGGAAAGATCATCATCAATCCGCAGTTTGACGATGCTCAGCCTTTCATCAATGGGCTTGCCGCCGTGCAAGTCGGCAAGCAATTCGGTTATGTCGATAAGGAAGGGAAAACTGCTATCAACCCGCAGTTTGATGAGGCTTTCCCGTTCTCGGATGAAGGATTGGCGTTGGTTGTTCTCAATCGCAAAATCGGCTTTGTTGATAAATCTGGCAAATACGAAGTCAATCCACAGTTTGTGCCTCAACATATTGGGGCAGGTTGGCAAGATAGCTTTGCGATTACATCCGATATTGGACGAATTTCCTTTTCCGAAGGACTGGCTCCGGCACAAATAGGCGAAGGAAAGACAGGGTATGTTGATAAAACCGGTAAAATTGTTATCAATCCACAGTTCGGCGTTGCTTTACCTTTTTATGGCGGGCTGGCATTTATCCTTTCAGAAGATTCTCTCAAAGGCGAAATGGCTTGGATTGATAAAGAAGGCAAATATGTTTGGCGCGAAGTGAAAGAGAAGCCTAGAACTACTTCAAATATGAATGCGAACAATGCGAACACTACGACTACAACGACTACTGTTACAAACAGCAATTTGGTTAACACTTCAAATATGTCTGGGGCAACAACAGTGAACTCAAATACGTCAACGTCAAACTCTTCGAGTAATGAAAGAACAGGACGTTTGACGACCGACATGAACTTACGCATTGAGCCGAAGAAAGACGCATCAAGTGTCGGCATTCATTTTCGCGGCGCGAAAGTGCGAATTCTGGATGAGACAAGTTACGAAAGCGAAGGCCAAACTTCGACTTGGTACAAAATCAAAGTTTATGAAACTGGTTGCAGCGCCAACGCGAGTCTCGGTTGCGGCAAAAACTCGCCGAACGACGCAGACGAAGGATGGGTCAATGCCAAACTCGTTTTGCTCAACTAAATTGCTTTATTCCATTCATCTTAGAAGTTGAGCGGCCATCCTAAAACCTGCTGTGAAGGAGGATTGCATGGAAAGAACAAAGAGAGCCTTTAGTGTTGCTTCGGCTGCTGTATGCGTGCTTCTGTCAGCCTTGCTAATCTCTTGCTCTAGCACCCAATCAAGTCAAAACAATTTACCAACTGAGCCGACTTCCAATTTGCAAGACGATTCCGCTAACCTCTCAATTTCTAGTAATTCCCCCAGTCAACCGTCGAATCAAGGTGACTCGCTAGATGAACAAGCTTCAGTGCAAGCCGAGCAGTTCTTCAGCGACAAGAGTATGAAATGCGAGGAGTATTACTACTACAAGTACAATCTTGATAACTCGCATATGTATCAGTGCAAATACGCTCCAACTGTTTCGGTGGATGGCGAGACCTACACGCCGAGGCAAGTCAGTGAAGCAGACAGACTAAATGGCGTTGATCCACTACCAGTTGCTTGGCGTGGGAAAGCAACTATCCACTTAGGCTTATGTCGCTCACAGGAGTATGGGCAAAAAAGTATGCCGGGTTACGACGCATGGAGTTCATGGATGGACACAAACGATGATTACGTCCCCTTGACGAATAAGAAAGGACAGTGGGAGTTCTTTAATAAACCGACTGGCAATGAGGCTTATACCGTAAAGGTTATTGTGCCGATTACTTGTGAAGATGTTCCTAATGCAACGAGGCGCATCCCTGCTAATCCACCACAATGGTCAAGCGAGGCCAAAAACGGCGCAGGATATTCTATAGGATACTATCTGAGACTGCCCGCTAGTTATGATAAATGGTTCTCTTTGGGAAAAGGGCCGATGAAACTTCGGCTGCCTATGAGCTTTAGTCAGATTAACATTGATGGAACAAATAATACTATAACTCCATCGGGCGGCACTTCACAATATGGAGCGCAAACATCAGCCCCTGATGATGCTCTTGCTCCCGGCCTCAAACTCGGAGCCGTTATTGTAAAGATCGGACAAAATGGGAAGCCGATTCAGCCTTTCACTGACACAGGCAGCAGTATGCTGGATGGGTATCAGATTGACTCTAGCGAAGAGGTGTTCATTGCTATCAATGATTTCAACTTCTCTGATAATAGAGGAGAGCATATGGTCATTGTTGAGGGAGAACATCTTAACAATCATAGGTGATAAGCGCACCGATTACATCCGGCACTTATATTCGATCCCCTGTGCATGACCGCTACATGCGCCGCAGTGTATCTATTTCAATGCTTTTAAGTTTATTGGTTTGGTAAAAAGTTCTTCGGCGATGGGCGCGTTGAAATCCAGTGATTTATAATTGATGCGGCTCGTTTGCACGCTTGCGCGGTAGTGGTCGATAATGAACGGGGCGACAATGCCGTTCGTTGAAACGTACTGCGCGAAGCGATCTTCTTCGGGCGCTTCTTTGCCTTCGGAATCCTTGCGTGTGTAGATGACTTTGGCGGGCAATCCGTCTTTCGCGCCGAACTCGAATTCGACGGCGAGACCGTCGGCGTAAATGAGGCGGACGACTTCGTTGCGCCTTGCTAGCCCGGCTTCGCGCCGCCCTATGTAATTTAACGCCGCGCCGCTTTCTTTGCGCCACAAATCGCGTAGCAGTGTGTCAATGCTGGTACGCATAGCGAATCGAAAATCTTCCACCTGCTCCGACTTCATATCTTTAATGCTGCGTGTCGCGCCATCGAAGAGCCAGCCCTTCGCGCCCGTGTTGGTTTGAATTACGCGCCCTTCGCTGCTACGAAATTCCGTGCGCTCACGATCAGGATAAACGATGTAATCTATGAACGAACTTGGAAGGCCGGACACGCCGTCTTTGAACGAAGTGAAAAGCCCGCGCCCGACGGAAGAGCGAACGTTGACGTAATTATTGCCGCCCAACGCTTCAACCGCGCGCCGCAAAATCTGTTCGGCCTTTGGATCAATCGCAGGCTTCATCTCACTCGCCAACGCCGATTGCTTTCGTTGTTGTTGCGGCAACGTTGAAGGCGTTGATGATGGAGAGGGCGACGGGGATGGCGGAGCGGCCTGCGTCGATGAAGGTAGACCTTTCCGGCTCTGCGCTGAAAGCTTCGTTGAAGATACTGCGACAAAGACAATGCCTGTGACTGTGATCGCGGCGATTACCGCGCGGCACACGAGATTGAAGCATGAAATTAATCTTCGATCCATTTTGTTTCTCGCTTAAATAAATATTCTGAAGCTTCAAAGTCATCGAAGCGCAAACACAGCGAAAGGGTTTCAATGAGCTTGCCGCCACTGAAACCCTTTCGCGTGTAAACTACTCCTCGATAAAGAAGCGTTTAATTGACGCTCACAATTGTTTCTTCCGGCTTGATCGTGATTTCGCCATCTTCTACATCTACTATAAAACGCGGCGCTGATTTCCACATTGTCGTGATTGGCAATTTCACTTTCTCGTCAATATGGCGTTTCAGGAAACGCGCGCCGTAAGTTCGGTTAAAGCCTTTCTCCGTGAGCAGGTCAATTGCGCTCTCGCTCACTTCGACTTCTTTGCCCTGACGTTCCATTTGTCGCTGCAAACCGTTTAGATAAAGCTTAGCGATTTGCCGCACTTCGTCCATCGTCAAAGGCGAGAAGACAACGATTTCGTCAATGCGGTTACGAAATTCCGGCGAGAAACGTGTCTCGGCGGCCTTCATCACGTCGTGTTTGATGGCGCGCATATCGCCCGTCGTTTTTTGCCCGAATCCGAGCGGCTTTTCGTACTTCTTGAAATTCTCCGAACCCAAGTTCGAGGTCATAATAACGATGGCATCGGAGAGATAAACTTTCTTGCCGCGCCCGTCCGTCAACCAACCTTCATCGAAGGCTTGCAGGAAAAGATTCATCAAGGACGGCGAAGCTTTTTCAACTTCATCAAGCAGCAGAACCGTGTACGGATTCTCGCGCAATCGTTCGGTTAGGATACCGCCGCGCTCGCTACCGACGATGCCACGCGGCATTCCGATCAACTTCTCGACGCCGATGCTGCCTTCGCCGTACTCGCTCATGTCTATGCGCACCATTTTTTCTTCGTCGCCGAACATGAATTCCGCGACGGCCTTGGCGAGTTCGGTTTTACCGACACCCGTCGGGCCTAAGAAAAGCAGCACGCCGTCCGGCTTATAGTGCGATTCTTTGAGCGGGCCTTTGCTTAAGCGCAGGCGTTGCGCGACCGCTTTGATCGCTTCCTTTTGTCCGATCACGCGCCCGCCGAGCGCGATTTCCATTTCACTGAAACGGTCATTCGTGTCGCGGAAAATCATGTCGCGCGGGATTCTGGATTCCTGCGAAATAACGTCTATGACATGCTCCGGCTTGACGATCATCGTTTGCGGTTCGTTGATTTCAACTTTGACCGCCGCCGTGTCAAGCCAGCCGATAGCTTTGTCCGGCAGATGCAAATTGCGTATGTACTTCGGAGCCATCTCCAAAGCAGTGTTGATCGCGTCATCCGAGATTGTCACCGAATAATTTTTTTCGAGTCGCGGACGCAAGCCGAAAAGAATCTCGCGCGTCTGTAAGATCGAAGGCTCATCCACTTTCACCATACGAAAGCGGCGTGCCAGCGCTTCGTCTTCCGCGATATATTCTTTGTACTCCGTGATCGTCGTCGCGCCGATGATACGCAACTCGCCGCGCGCCAGCGAAGACTTGAACATATTGGCGGCATCACTTGATGTGCCGAGCGCCGCGCCCGCGCCGATAATCGTGTGCGCTTCATCAATAAAGAGGATGAGATTCTCTTTCTCCTTTACCTCATCAATAATGCCTTTGATACGCTCCTCGAACATGCCGCGTAGCATTGTGCCCGCGACGAGGCCGCCCATTTGAAGCTGCACGATGTGCGAGCCTCTGAGACGCGCCGGAACTTTTTCGGGTTCGAGTTCGATCAAGCGCGCGAGACCTTCGACGACGGCAGTTTTGCCAACGCCCGGCTCGCCGACGAGCATAGGAGAATTAGCGCGCTCGCGGTGGCAAAGAATTTCCACCATCTGCTGAATCTCCTGCTGGCGTCCGATGGTCGGCGGAATCTTGTCCATGCGCGCCAGACGATTCATCGAAACACCGAAGTGCTTGAGATACTGCGGCAACTCGAATTTCTTTTTGTACTGCTCTTCTTCCATCTCGCGTTTGCGCACACGCACGCGCACGTTTTCGACGATGGCTTCGGGACTTGCGCCGAGGTCTTTCATAAACTCGACGAACAAGCCGCTTTCATCCTGCGAGAGCGCCGTCAGAATATCCGTCGCTTCAATCGTCTTGCGTCCCTGCGCACGCGCGCGATCCATCGAACGCTTGAAGAGATCGGTCGTATCGGGCGCGATTTTGAAACCTTTGCCGACATGCTGGCGGCTCGATTCAAGACGCCGATCCAAAAGCGTCTTGAATGCACTTGGATTAATTGCAAGATCGCGCATCATGGCGTTAAAGAGTTCAGCTTCTTCGCTGGCGAGCGCGTTGATAATGTGTTCGATGGAGACGTAGTTTTGATCGCGGCGGCGTGATTCCTTCAGCGCGTTCTCAAAAATACGTTGGCCGCTATCGGCGAGCTTGTCTTTGTATGGCCCTAGATCAATCATTTGTTTTATTTCTCAACTTATGTGACTGTGGAAAACTCATGTCCGCACGCAATCAAAACCGAATGTTGTGACGAATGTACGGCAACGAAGTTTCGCTTTCGTTGATGTGCTTTCCGAGACCCTTTTTACGCTCAACTTCTGACCCATCCTTTGGATGCGCCCGACGTGTACGCCGTTGCGTATCTCGCAAGTTCGATGATATCACATTCCCGAGCACCCGGATTTTCATTCAACAAGAGAGACGGAAAGCGCTCGCTTCGCCGCTTAATTATAAAGAAACGGCGAAACGAACGCTTCTTCCGCGCTCTCGAATCTATATTAAGCCCGCGCTTAGTAATCGTAATCTTCGCCGCCACCCATGCCGCCAGCGGGCGCAGCCCTTTTCGGCTCCGGCGCGTCCGTCACAGCGGCATCGGTCGTAAGCATTAGCCCGGCGATTGACGCGGCATTTTGCAACGCCGTGCGAACAACTTTCGTCGGGTCAATGATTCCGGCAGCGACTAAATCTTCGTACACACCTGTCGCCGCATTAAAGCCTTTCGCGCCTTTTGACTCTTCAACACGACCGACGACAACCGCGCCGTCAATCCCTGCGTTCTCCGCGATGCGACGAAGCGGTTCTTCGAGCGCGCGGCGCACGATACGCACGCCTGTTTGCTCGTCATGATCTTCCAATTCGAGCTTGTCGAGCGCTTTGCCTGCGCGTAGGAGCGCGACGCCGCCGCCCGGCACAATGCCTTCCTGCGCCGCCGCCTTCGTCGCATTCAAAGCATCTTCGACGCGCATCTTGATTTCTTTGGCCGCCATCTCCGTCGCTGCGCCAATTTTAATAACCGCGACGCCGCCCGTTAGTTTCGCAAGGCGTTCCTGCAACTTCTCTTTGTCATAATCGGATGTCGATTCTTCGATCTGGCGGCGAATCGTGCCGACGCGTCCCTGAATCGCGCTCGCATCGCCCGCGCCTTCGACAATCGTCGTGTTGTCTTTATCGACGATCACGCGCTTTGCCGAACCCAAATCCGTGATCTGCACGTTTTCGAGTTTGATTCCCAAGTCTTCCGTTATGACGCGCGCGCCTGTGAGCACCGCGAGGTCTTCGAGAATCGCTTTGCGGCGATCACCGAAAGCAGGAGCTTTGACGGCGCAAACCTTGATCGTGCCGCGCAGCTTATTAACGACGAGTGTGGCGAGCGCATCGCCTTCGATGTCTTCCGCGATAATAAGAAGCGTGCGTCCCTGTCCCGCCGCCTGTTCTAAAACGGGCAGCAGGTCACGCAGCGCCGAAATCTTTTTTTCATGCAGAAGGATCAACGGTTTGTCCATCGCTGCTTCCATGCGATCCTGATTCGTCACAAAGTAAGGCGAGAGATAACCGCGATCAAACTGCATTCCTTCGACGACTTCCAACTCTGTCTGCAAAGTATTCGATTCTTCGACGGTCACGACGCCGTCCTTTCCGACTTGCTCCATCGCTTCGGAGATAAGCTCACCGATCTGGCGATCATTGTTCGCGGAAACAGATGCGACGTTGGCGAGTTCCTCTTTGCCTTTAACTTTCTTCGACATGCGCTGGAGTTCTGCGACTACCACCACCGTCGCCTGTTGAATGCCGCGCTGCAACGCCATAGGGTTCGCGCCCGCCGTGACGTTCTTCACGCCTTCGCGGAAAATCGCTTGCGCCAGCACGGTCGCCGTCGTCGTGCCGTCGCCCGCCGTGTCGTTCGTCTTCGTCGCCACTTCGCGCACCATCTGCGCACCCATATTTTCGTAATTGTCCGGCAAGTCAATCTCTTTTGCCACCGTCACGCCGTCTTTCGTAATCACGGGCGAGCCGTAGCTTTTGCCTATGATAACGTTGCGCCCCTTCGGGCCGAGCGTGACGCGCACGGCGTTGCCGAGCACATTGACACCGCGTAGCATCGCACTGCGCGCCTCTTCCCTGAACTTCAAATCTTTTGCTGCCACTTTGTGTTCTCCATTAAGATAAGGATTCCAAATTTTAATAAATCAGATTTGCGATTCGCACACGCTTCGTAATTTCAAACGATAAACCGCAAACAGTAAAGTTACTTTACTCCGCCGCCTTTGCCGCGCCACGCGAGCGCCCGACTTGCACACGCGCCGGACGAAGCATTTTGTCGCCGATCTTGTAGCCGCGCCCGTATTCGGCTATCACCACGTTGTCCTGCTCGTCGGAAACTTCCAACGTGTCCACCGCTTCATGCAACTCAGGATCGAATTTAGCGCCGACGCTGGTGACGGGTTCAACGCCCGCCGCAACAAGCGCCTGCTCAAAACCATTGGCTGTGCCGCGCACGCCTTCAAGCAGCACATCGAACGAACCGCCTTTTTCCGCCGCCGCAATCGCGCGCTGAAGATTGTCTGCAACGGGCAACAGCGCGCCGATAAAATCAACTTTTTCTTTGCGCGCACGTTCATCCGCCGCGCGATTCAAGCGTTGTCTGGTTTCATCCGTTTCGCGCTGCAACTGCGCACGCAATTGCTCAAAGCGTGCTTGCACTTCGACGAGTTTCGATTCCGCCGCACGCGCACGTTCTTCAAGCTGTTCGACGTAAGCGGGTTTAGCTGCTGAAGCTTCTTCGCCCACGCGCTTCTCATTCAAACTTTTTTCTTCTTCGCTGCTGTCCATACCTGATTCAATATCAATATTTATGCGACGGCGATCCGTGACGCGAATTCCATCTGTGGCATCCGCAGACGCCGTCTTGCTCGCCGGATTCACTTCTTCATCCGGCGCTCTCTTATCTTTCATAAAACTCTTACTACTCCTCTGACGAAAAGATACCATATTCATGCTGCGGCGGCTGTCTCAGTCGAGAAGCGCATCTCGTTGCCCTCGGCTGTCACGCGCACTGTTTGACCCTGCGCGATTTCGCCGCGCAACAGTTTCACTGCGAGCGGATTTTGAATCAACGTTTGAATCGCACGTTTCAAAGGACGCGCGCCGTATGTCGGATCGTAACCTTCACGCGCGAGAAGTAGTTTCGCGGATTCGTCGAGTTGAATTGTAATGCCGCGCTCGAAGAGCATGTGGCGCAGACGTTCAAGCTGCACGTCGATGATTCGCCCGATCTCTTCGCGCGATAATTGATGAAAGACTACGATGTCGTCGATGCGGTTGAGAAACTCCGGCTTAAAGTGCTCACGAAGTTCTTGTAAGACAGCCTCGCGTATTTGCTTTTCGTCGCCTTCGGCAGCTTGAATCTCATGCGAGCCGAGATTCGAGGTCATAATCAACACGCTGTTCTTAAAGTCAACCGTGCGGCCTTTGGAATCGGTCAAACGCCCGTCATCCAAAATTTGCAAGAGCACATTGAAGATGTCCGGGTGCGCTTTTTCGATTTCATCAAAGAGCACGACTGCGTAGGGACGCCGACGCACGGCTTCGGTCAATTGACCGCCTTCTTCATGGCCGACGTATCCGGGCGGCGCGCCGATCATGCGCGCAACGGCGTGTTTCTCCATGTACTCTGACATGTCTAGGCGAACCATCGCACGTTCGTCGTCGAAGAGAAACTCTGCGAGGGCGCGAGCGGTTTCGGTTTTGCCGACGCCGGTCGGCCCTAAGAAAATAAACGAGCCGACGGGACGATTCGGGTCTTGCAGGCCAGCGCGTGCGCGGCGCACGGCGTTGGCGACAGCCGTCAAAGCTTCGTCCTGCCCGATGACGCGATTGCGAAGCCGCTCTTCCATCGAAACGAGTTTCTGCATTTCGCCTTCGAGCATCTTCGTAACAGGCACGCCCGTCCACTTGGCGACGACTTCCGCCACGTCCTCTTCACCAACTTCTTCTTTGAGCGTCACGCCTTCGCGCTGAATCTCCGCGAGCTTCGCTTGTTCAGCAGCAAGTTTACCTTCGAGTTCGGGAATCTTGCCGTACTGCAATTCGGAAGCGCGTCCAAGATCGCCCGCGTTGCGCGCCTGATCGAGCTGTAATCTTAATTGCTCAAGCTCTGCTTTATCTTTGCGCATAAGCTCGATCTCTTCCTTCTCTGATTGCCACTTGGCTTTCATGCCGGAAGATTGTTCTTTGAGGTCTGCGATGCGTTGCTCTATGTCTTGGAGGCGCGCTTTCGAGCGTTCGTCTTCTTCGCGCTGCAATGCCTGACGCTCTATTTCAAGCCCCATTATCTCGCGCTCAATCTGGTCTATCTCAAGCGGCAATGAATCAATTTCGATGCGCAGTCTTGATGCCGCTTCGTCAATCAAGTCAATCGCTTTGTCAGGCAGAAAACGATCCGTTATGTAACGATTCGAGAGCGTCGCGGCGGCAACAATCGCTGTGTCTTTGATACGCACGCCGTGATGCACTTCATAACGTTCTTTAAGGCCGCGCAAGATAGCAATTGTATCTTCAACCGTCGGCTCGCCAACGTAGACTTGCTGGAAACGGCGTTCGAGCGCGGCGTCTTTTTCGATGTACTTCTTGTATTCGTTGAGCGTGGTTGCACCGACGCAACGCAGTTCGCCGCGCGCCAGAGACGGCTTCAACATGTTCGACGCATCAATCGCGCCTTCGGCAGCGCCCGCACCGACGAGCGTGTGCAGTTCGTCTATGAAGAGGACGATTGCGCCATGCGCGTTTTCAATCTCTTTCAAGACAGCTTTCAAGCGGTCTTCAAACTCGCCCCTGTACTTTGCACCCGCAAGCATTGCGCCCAGATCAAGCGCGACGAGCCGTTTGTTGCGCAAGGTTTCGGGCACGTCGCCGCTCACGATGCGTTGCGCCAAGCCTTCGACGATAGCAGTTTTGCCGACGCCCGGTTCGCCGATCAACACGGGATTATTTTTTGTGCGGCGCGACAGCACTTGAATCGTGCGGCGTATTTCGTCGTCGCGCCCGATCACGGGATCAAGTTTGCCTTGACGCGCGAGGTCTGTTAAGTCTTTGGCGTATTTCGAGAGCGCTTCGTAATTGGCTTCGGCGTTCTGATCCTTGATACGCGAGCCGCCGCGCATTCCTTGAATAACTTTTGCAAGGTCTTCGCGATTGACTCCGTGTTGACGAAGGAGTTTTCCAGCGCCTTCTTTTTCATCTGCAATGGCGAGCAACAGATGCTCCGTCGAGACGTACTCATCCTGCATCGCTTCTGCCTGCTTTTGCGCGGCAGTAAAAATCTGGCTCAGACGCGAACTGAAATACTGCTGGCTCGAACCTTGAATTTTGGGAAAACGGGCGATGGCCGCGTTCGTGTCGTTCAGTACGACCTGCACGTTCGCGCCGAGTTTGCCGAGCATAGGGCGAATCACGCCTTCGGGCTGTTCGAGCATGGCAAGCAGCAAGTGCTCCGGCTCGACCTGTTGATTCTGGTTGCGCTCGGCCGTTTCGATAGCCGCTTGAATGGCCTCTTGGCCGCGCAAAGTATATTTATCTAAACGCATAACATCCAATCAGGAATGCTGAACAATGAACGCGGGAATTGAAATTGAAAATCGCTCCGCGTTCATCGCTCGTAATTTTTTGTGATTAACGATTCGCTGCTTTTTGAGCTTTGTCGCCCTCTGCGGCAGCGTCGCTTGTGCTTCGCGCCGAAGTTTCGATTGTGCGCGGAGTTGATACTTCTGCGCCTTTGGCTTTGATCTCTATGCGCCGCGCTTTCACTTCTTCGCGTTTCGGCAAGGTCACGCGCAGCACACCGTTTTGATAATCGGCAATTGCGCCGTCGCCCGTCACCGTTTGCGGCAAAGTAAAGGAGCGTGTGAAGGAACCGTAAGACCGTTCGACGCGGTGATAATTATCGCCTTCGTCTTTTTTCTCGAAACGACGCTCACCGCGCAAAGTAATCACGTTGTTTTCAATCGAGAGATCGAAATCCTCGCGCTTCATGCCCGGTAATTCCGCTTCGAGCACAATCTGGTCTTTGTTTTCATAGATGTCAACAATCGGATTCCAAGCGCCGCGCGCAATGCCTTCGTCGCCGAAAACGCGCGAAATGTTAGTGGAAAACAGACGGTTGACTTCGTCCTGCAAACTACGCAAATCACGAAATGGATCGTAACGAACAATACTCATGGTACTTTCTCCTTAAGCTTCAAAGAGTTAGTAAGTGTCCGCCAACACATGAAATCACCGGAAAACGTTGATTTCATGTGTGAGCGTGAAAGAATAATAAACCTTGAGTGCCTCTTTGTCAAATTCCGAAAACCTCTTTCTTCGCAATCCCTAAATATTGTAAATAGAATAGTTAAGATGATATTAAGAGCTTCGTCTATCTATTTCGAGCCGAAAATTGTCGTGCCGATCAGAAGAAGTGACAGAGCGGAAACCACAATCGTCGTCAACCACGCGACGGCATTATGAAGCGTGCCATTCTTATGTTCGCCCATTAACTCGCGGTCATTGATGAGCCACAGGATCGCGATTAAAATGATTGGCAATAGCAGGCCGTTAATAACCTGCGTGACGAGCAGTACATAAATGAGCGGCAGTCCCGGAATCATTGCGACGAGCGCACCCGTGACGACCAGAAAAGTGAAGATGCCGAGAAAGATCGGCGCTTCGCGAAAATTATGCGAGACGCCTTTTTCAAATCCGAGCGCTTCGCTCACAGAATAAGCAGTCGCCAACGGTAAAACGCCCGCCGCGAGCATTGACGCGCCGAACAAGCCAATTGCAAACAGCACTTCCGCATAACGTCCCGCAAAAGGTTCGAGCGCGCGCGCGGCATCTGCGGCATCCACAATATGTCCGCCGTGTGTGTTCAGCGTCGCGGCGGTCGAGATCATAATAAAGAAAACAACCGTGATGGCGAAGATCGTGCCCGTCCACACGTCTGCGCGCGTCAGTGCGTAATCTTCGGCGGTGACGCCTTTCTCCACAACGGAAGATTGCACAAAGACCTGCATGTACGGCGAGATGGTCGTGCCGATGATGGCGACGAACGTGAACAAATAAGCCGAATCGAAACTAAAACTTGGCTGCACCATTGCGCGCGCCACAGTGCTCCACGAAGGATGCGCGAGAAAAGCAGAAACGATGTAGCCCAGAAAGACAAGTGACATCAACAGAAAAACTCGCTCGACGCGCTTATATGATCCTTTGACGACGAGCCACCAGATACTTGCGGCGGCAAGCGGCACTGAAACGTAGCGCGGTATGCCGAAGAGTTCCGTCGCCGCCGCGATGCCGACAAATTCCGAGACGGTGACGCCGCCGTTAGCAATCAGCAACGCAAGCATCACAACCGCCGTCCAGCGCACACCGAATCGCTCGCGAATTAAATCAGCGAGTCCTTTGCCCGTGACCGCACCCATACGCGCGCACATCTCTTGCACCAGCCCCAAACTAATTGTGATTGGAATTAAAACCCAGAGCAGCCGATAGCCGTAGTCCGCACCGACGGAAGCATACGTCGCGATGCCGCCCGCATCGTTGCCCGCGTTGGCGGCGATCATACCGGGGCCGAGGATTGCGAGATATGCAAGGAAACCCTTACGCCGCGCCAACGTGCGCCGCACACCGCGAGTGCCGCGCCGCCATAAACGACGCCCGGCAATGCTCACCGTGGTGCGGGATTCGGCCATGTGTAGAATCTCCGATCATAAAAAGCGAGTAGTCAGGAGTCAGAAGTCAGAAGTCAGAATAATATCAGGAAACGTTGTTGATGTGTTTGCGTCCATTGTGATGTCCACTCTAATTTCGACTTAACACTCGCCCGTCTATATCTTTGTCCTTATTCTGTCTACTGACTTCTGGCTCCTGTTTTCTGATTTCCGCGCTATCCAAACACTTTCGGCAAGCGTTGCTGCCAGCCTTTGGGCAATAGCAATTCCATCGCATCATCCACCGTGACGATGCCTAGTATGTCTCGTTCTTCGTCAACGACGGGCAACGCGAGCAAATTGTATTGAGCGATCTTGTGTGCCACATCGCGCGCCGCATCGTCCGGGTGCGCTGTTTGAAAATCGTTACGCATGACGGCTTCGAGCGGCATGGACGGGTCTGCGAGAATCAAACTTCGTAGCGCGATAACACCAGCGAGTTTCCAAGAGTTTTCCTGCTCGACAACATACAGGTAATAAATCATGTTCGGCGTTTCGGCCATTTCGCGCAAGCGAGCGAGCGCTTCGCCGACGGTTAACTGTCTTGGCAGAGTGACGAATTCCGTCGTCATCAAACCGCCCGCCGTGTCGTCTTCGTAAGGCAAAAGTTCCGCGACGTCGGCCTGCTCTTCGCCTTCCATGCGATTGAGCAAGTCTTCTGCTTTTTCTTCGGGCAGATCACCAAGTACGTCCGCCGCTTCGTCCGGCGACATCCATTCCAGAATGTCTGCGGCGCGCTCTTCATCCATCTCGCCAATGATACGCGCCTGCGCCGAAGCGTCCATTTCTTCGAGCGTTTCGGCGGCTGTCTCGTCGTCCAGAGATTCGACGATGTCCGAGCCGTGATGATACGAAAGAGCTTCCGCGAGCCGCGCGATCTCAACCGGATGAAGCCGCGCGAGTTTGTCGCTCGAAGATTTCAACTGCACGGTTGCGGCATCCGTCGCCAAGTATCCGACGTCCGCCCAATCAATTACTTCTACCATGCGATTCGATCCGACGAAGCCTGCGGGCATCAACCTGCGCCACAGACCTTGTAGACTTACGTCCGCGCCCGTCACGCGCCATTCGCCCGCCGCCGTGATGAGTTGCACATCGTTGACACGCACGACGCGTTTGCCGTCCACGTCAATCAATTGTTTGTCGAGCACATCGCGTGCGAGCAAGACTTCGCCTTCGCGCCGCTCGAACGGGCGCAAATCCAGAATGTCTGCGTTGAGGCGAACGCCGTGCTCGTCGAATTCGGAGATGCGCCAGCGCGGAAGAAAAAAATTGCGGCGACGATAACGCGCGACAAAGCCCGTCACAGGCGGGTGGTCTTCCTCGCCTAGACGCACGATTACGTCCTTGATCGTCGCCACACGCTCCGCTTCGAGATCGCGTATGGGACGACCCAACACTTGCGATAGATACAACATTTAGGATTCGCGCTGCCTGCGCCGCCAGATAATAACACGACGCACGCGCCAAAAGGTAAGCGCTTGGTGGCAGGACTATTTTGTAGGAGCGCGGCTTGTTCCTGCCCGCGCTTTGATGTGACGAAAGCGGACAGGAACAAGCATAGACTTGAGTGCTCTACGCGGACATTTTATTTGCGTGCGCTGTGTTGCACGGACAAATCTTGCGCCTGTTCGACAAGCCGCACAAACTCCGCGCGGTAGCCTTGCAAGTCCGCGCCGATTGAAGATTGCGCGAGTCGCAAAACTTCGTTGTAGTTAACATCGCCTTTGTACTTTGAATCTTTCAGGAGCATCCCGAAAGCGGCGACGGCGGAAGAGAATTTGAGATTGTCGCTTGCCTTGCCGAACTGTTCGCCGTTATCAACAACGCCGATGTTAAGCAGTTTGCTTGTGCTCGCCTGCGGCTCTTTGTAACGCAGTTTGACGGTCAGCAGTTCTTTGTTGTTCGCCAACGCGGAAGAAGTTTGCGCAGGTCTTTGATACTTCAATTCGTCAACGCCGGGGTTCATGTACATCTGACCGTAAGGCACAACTTCATAGAGCGCCGTGACGGTGTGGCCTGCGCCGATGTCGCCCGCGTCCTTCGCATCATCATTAAAATCCCGATCCGCAAGCAGGCGGTTTTCGTAGCCGATAAGACGATACGCAGCGGCCTGTTGCGAATTAAACTCGACTTGAATTTTCACGTCCTTCGCAATCGTGTAGAGCGTGCCGCCGATTTCATTGCCGAATACTTTGCGCGCTTCATTGAGCGTGTCAACATAAGCGTAATTGCCGTTGCCTTTGTCCGCGAGTTTTTCCATCGTCGAATCTTTGACGTTTCCTGTGCCGAAGCCTAGGACGCTTAAAAAGACGCCGCTTCGACGTTTCTCTTCAATTAAGCGCGCGAGGTCTGCTTCGCTGGTCACGCCGACGTTGAAATCGCCGTCCGTTGCGAGAATGACGCGATTGATGCCGCCTTTGATGAAGTTTGCTTGCGCGACTTTGTATGCTAGTTGAATACCTTCACCGCCGTTGGTCGAGCCACCCCCTTCAAGCTTGGAGAGTGCGGCAAGAATCTCGCCTTTGTGGTCGCCGGATGTGGGCGGCAGCACGAGTCCGCTTGATCCAGCATAGACGACGATAGCGACGTGATCGCGCGTTGTTAATTGTTCGGCGAGCATAGCAAGCGCCGATTTAACGAGCGGCAATTTATTTGGCTCCATCATCGACCCCGAAACATCTAACAGGAAAACTAAATTGCTCGGCGGCAGATTCTCCTGCGCGACGCGTTTGCCCTGCAAGCCGATGTGAACGAGTTTGTGAGAAGCGTTCCAAGGGCAGCTTGAGACTTCCGCCGTGACAGAGAATGGCGCGGTGCCGACGGGTTGCGGGTAATCGTAAGAAAAATAGTTGATGAACTCTTCGATGCGCACGGCGTCTTTCGGCGGCAAACGGTTTTCGTTAAGAAAGCGGCGCGTGTTGCTGTAAGACGCCGTGTCCACGTCAACCGAAAAGGTCGAGAGCGGCGCACGCGCGACGGCGAGGAACGGATTTTCTTCAAGGTGACTGTAAGATTCCGCGTCGCCGCGCGCAATCTCTCCTTCCTGTACACGTTCTTTCATCACGCCGCTGCTCGCGTACATATTCCCGCTCATGTTGGCGTTCATCGAGGCAGTTGTCGCTGTAGTAGTAGCCGTTGTACGCGTCTTATCCTGCAACTGCGCGATAGTAGAATTTGTGTTTGCTGTTTGTTCTTCATGCTCTTTAACGCACGATGTAAACAGCAGCGCTGTGATAACGCAGAGGGCGGGCAAGCGAAGCAGTTTAATAAAGCGTTGAAACAAGTGTTCGCAGAAAAGAGGATTCGGGACGATTCGATCAGTGTGTCGCATGATGTATCTCCTACGGCTATGCTCGGCGCGGTTTGTTCGATCACAGTTTGAACGACGAAGCACATTGAATCTTGCAGAGAGCGACGGCGAAAAATTTGCTGTTAGGCAAGCATACGAAAATCCGCCCTATCATCAGTGCGAAGTGAACGCGCCGCGTTTGTTTTGAACGAGCACGGGCGTGGCGTTCGTGATGTGGAAATCCATTTCGTCTTCGGACACAGCGGCGTCGTTTGCAGGCGCGTCTGAAAGTGAGATGCGCGCGTAGTAGCCGTTAGCGGGCACGTCTGCATCGTCACACCAATTGCACGAACTTTCGACGGTGATGGTCTTCGTCTCACTCATGGCAAAAGGTTCGCGAACTTCAACCGGCCCGCTTGACCAGCTTTTCCGGGAAGCGCGGTCGGGCGCGAAAAAGTGCAGTTGAATACAGATTTTTTCAGGCACAGGATATTGTGGCAAACGTTTGAGCGTGAGCGTCGCGTAAGCTTTGCCGCGCAGGAAATCAAGCGAGACGAATTGCGTTTTGTAAGAAACAGAATTCAAAGGCTGGCTGGAGACGGCGGGCATGTCCGGCGGCGTGGGCATGGAAATGGTAATCGGCGGGACGTTGACGGCGCGCAGCAGTGGCCGCACGAATAGATTCACGATGGCGAGCGCCAGCGTGAACGTTAAAAGAAATGTGATAAGCCGTGCGAGTAAATTCATTTTGCGCATCTTGATTTCTCCTTTTGCTGCCGCATGATTGTATTAACTTGACCTTGATTCGTTGCCTTGTCATAGACAAAACAGCGCCCGCGTAAAAAATCTCTCAGAGTGCTTTTGATTGAACGCACGTCGCGCGCAAATATTGCGTCGGGTGTGCGACGAAAGTACGGAAAAATTTCGCTCGTGATTTATATTGCGGTGGGCAGGTAAAGAAGAAGGTAGGCGGCGTGCGAGTTATTTCTGTAGGCGGTGTGCGACTTGTAAAAGCTCTACGGCGCGTTCGAGCGTGCGGTCGCGATGTGCGCGCAGGTCTTGCTTGGCGGGCGCAAGCTCTTCGTTTGGCGCAACGCCCGTGCCTTCGAGCCGCGCGCCGTGTGCCGTGCGGTAATCCATTTCGCTGACATCTAGTTCGCCGCCGTCGGGTAAGCTATGGCGACGCCGGATCGCGAGCACACAACCGCATGTCTGCGTGCCGATGACCGTCGCTCGATTCGCTTCTTTCAACGCGGCGGCGAATATTTCTGCGGCGCTCGACGTGCGCTCGCTCGTGAGCACTACGACGGGCGCGCGAAACAAAGCGATTTTGTTTGCCGTCAGCAACGGGGCGGCGCGCGTGCGTGGCTCAAAGGCTGTGCGTCCGGCGCGATCCGTGAATTGCCCGAGGCTTGTGCCTGCGTGTAGAAACGCCGACGCCATCTCCGTCATCGCTTCTGCTTCGCCGCCGCCGTTGTTACGCAAGTCTATAATGAGTCCCGGCGCATTGCGCAAACTGTTGTTCATACGATGCGCGAAATCAACTACGACGGATTCTGTGAAGGCGTCAAATTTAATTACACTGAAACCTTCGCGCACGCGACGCACATGCAACACCTGCTCACGCTCGCGCTGTTCGCGCCGTAGAATTGCTTCGCGTTCTTTGCCTTTATCATCAACCCAACGGACTTTCAGTGTTGTGCCCGCCGCGCCGTCAAAGAGTCCGCTCATCGCACGCAGGCGCGTCGCGCGAATTGTTGAAGACTCAATTCCTTCACGTAAACGTTGCTCGAATACGGCGTGCGCCGGTTCGTCATTGATGCGCAGAATCACATCGCCCGCGCGAAGTCCCGCGCGTTCCGCTTCTGAATTATGCTCAATATTTGTGACGACAGCCTCGCCCGCGATCTCGCGTATGGACGCGCCGACGCTCGTGATACGCGGATGCCGCCAATCGAATTTTTCGTCGGGCGCGTAGACACGCGTGTGCGCGTCGCGCAAAGCGCCGATCATTCGGCGCAGGATTTTGTAAAGTTCGGCGCTGCTCTGCGCGTCGGCAGCCGTGTTACGAAATTTTATGCGTTGTGCCGTCCAGTCAACGCCGTGAAAAGTTTGATCGTAATAACGTTCATGAATGGTCTCCCACACGTCATCGAAGACCGTTAGGTGAGCCGTGCGCAGTTCCGCTGCTTCTCCCGGCGACGCTTCCTTCGCTGTTAATGCGTGAGGCAAAGTCTGGCAGGGAATCAGTGCCGGACAAAAAAAGATCAGCGCGCACAGCAAAGGCAACGCGCTCGCTAAACGCAGGCGGCTTTGACGTGAAACTTTTGTGCGCGGTGATTTGAGACTCATCTGTGTAAAGACTATTTTGATTTCGGTGGCCGCCGAAAATTGTAGCGCAGCAGAATGCGCACGGGAACAGCCGCGCCGTCGCGCATCGCCGGTCGAAAATGCAATTGCCGTATGGTGTCAATGGTTGCGTCGTCGAGGCCGAAACCAGCCCAGCGCACAATCAACACATTTACTACTTCGCCGCTCGTGTCTATTTCTATTGAAGCATCAACGGTGGCTTCCGCTTCGGCCTGTGCCGCCGCCGCCGTGTAAGGCGGGCGAAGTCTTCGGTACGGATGCGGTGCGCGAAAATTCTTTGCGGCAGGATTGCTTTCTGTTGGCGCGTCTTCGTAAACAAATGGCTGTCTTGAAACTGCTGCAAGCTGCGTGCGTCTTCCAGCTTCTTCACCATGTGCCTGAAAAATCGCGCGAGCATAAGGTGTGGCGTTGCGATTCAACTCTGCTAACAATTGCTTTTCGGCGTCGGCGAGCGCGGCAGCTTCAAAGTGCGCGCGCGTCCACAGCAGGAGTTTGCCGCTGGTGGCGCTGACGAGGAAGATTGACGCGTAAGCTTCATAGTAAACCGGGGCGCTCGAAGGTGAACGGCGCAGTGTTTGCGCATCACCTGTGATAAAAAAGTCGCAACCGATGGCTGCGCCGAGATTGCGCGCTTCTTCGAGCGTCATGTTGAGCGATCCCGCGTAGCCCGCGCCGGACGCGGCAGCACTCACAAGCGCGCGATCCATGATTTTTAAGTTGATATCTGCGGCGAGCGCGTGGCGCAATGCTTCCGCCGTGCCCATTCCCGTTTGCGTTTCGCCGAAGTCCAGCACCGCTACATTAAGCTGTCGCATTTCTCTGACGGACGCACACGCATGCGTTTCTTTCAAACATGAATCGCAAAGGCAAAGAACGACGGCGGCAACGAATAAGATTTGTGAGATTAAGCTGCGGCGGAACTTCATTGATACGGTATGAATCGTAAATTGCTGGCTAGGACAGAAACGAGCGCAAAACTAAAGCTTGCATATTTATACGACAGGTGTTGTTCGCTTCTTCATTTAATCCTGATTTGCGCGAATCTATTGCGAGTTTAATTTTTAATCCTGCTTAATCTCCGGCAACGGTGCGCGCGTCGTAGATGTCGGCGTCGCACGATGATAAAGCGCGTAGACCTCTTCTTTTACTTCGGGCGGAAAGCAAATGCGGTGCAACCTGTAACCGCGCTGCAATCCGCGCGCGACATCGCTGACTTCGCTGATCTCGCGTATCGCAGGGCGCGCGTAACCGTCTTCGACATAAATGCGCCCCTTCGGTTCGGCTGCTTCCGGCGTGTAATAAGAATAGTAAGGCACGTCGCCCGCATGATCTTCGATAAAGTAAAAGTCCGGCGCAAAGCCCGCCCCCTCAACGCACTCACGCGCCATCTTGAGAAACCCTGCGCGCTCTGTTTCCGGCATGTCCAGATCAATCGCTTTGAAGAGCCTGCGTCCGACAAATCGCTTGCTCAAATCGCGCAGGATCGTATCCTCTGCGCGCTGCCATTGCTTGACGTGAAAAAGCACGTCGGAATCGTCCATCTCCAAGTGTTCTGCGAGCGTCAGCGGTTCGCGGCGCAACACTTTTTCAAAAGCCGTGCCGGGCGCGCACCAAACTCTTTCGCCCGCCGCCGCAAGTTCGACTGCGCGCTTTAAGGTCGAACGCAACACTGCTTCGGCGCTGCGCAACGTGCGATGAAAATAGACTTGCCGGAACATGTAATAGCGCGCCTGCAAATATTCCTCAACCGCATAGAGGCCGCGCGCCGCGACGTAAATGCGATCATTCTCCTCGTCAATCTGCAAGGCATTGATGATCCACTCTAGGTCATAAATGCCATACTTTGCGCCGGTCATCAACGAATCCCGCAACAAATAATCCATCCGGTCAACGTCCAATTGCGAGGACACGAGTTGCGCGAGCGCCGACGGCTGAAACTTGCCTTCGATAATATCCGCGACGCGACGCGGCAATTCCGGCGCATAAGCTTTCAATATCTGCCCGATCTCTGTTTCTTCGCTCAGCACTGCACGAACTGTCCACGCCTCATGATGAAACCCCAGCACCTTTTCCGTGACATGGGAAAACGAACCGTGCCCGACATCATGAAGAAGCGCCGCCGCACGCGCCGCCGCACGATCTTCTTCCTTAATCGAATAACTTTCGCCGAGCCGGTCAAGCACACGCGTCATCAAATGCAGCACGCCCAGACTATGCGCAAACCGTGAGTGCTCCGCGCCCTGATAAGTATAGAGCGCCAGCCCCAACTGCTTAATTCGCCGCAGGCGCTGAAACTCCGGCGCATCAATCAGCCGCACCATCAATCGCCCTTCGTCAGTATCCGTCCGCAAGCGAATAATGTTATGCACCGGATCACGGTAAATGCGTTCTGACATAGATTCTATCAATGTCCTGTCACTTCATAGAAATTTCAACTGCAAGCTTTGAAATCCACTTCATATGCCGCTGAATTTGTGAGAAATGTTCCTCACCGCTTTGTTTATATGACAAGAACAAAATAGTTTAGCACATGCTTGGGCAGACGTGGTTCAAGATATTTGATTATGGATACTAACCATTTTTTTGGATTTTCTGGAACACGCCATTGAACCCTTCTCTGGGTTAAGCACTTGATAAATAAAAGTTTAAAACTCTAAAAGGGGAATGGGTATAATAGTTGCAAGATAGTATTAATGGTAATTTTCTACCCTCGTTATACACAGTTTGGCGGTATGCCGCTTGAGATATGCAAAGACAGAAAGGATCGTGCCTCTGGCTTAAACAGTCGCTGCGCTGCGTATTAACAATCCAGGTCGACAAAGCGTCGGCATTCAGGTCGACAAAGCGTCGGCATTATTGACAAGGAACTTGCGCTATGGCGCATCTCACAATCAGGATATTTGGAGGTTCATCTAAATGCATAAAAAGATAAGCTTGATTTTGATATTGACAGTGCTAGTCGCAGGATTTGCGACCGCTGCTTTTGGTCAAGTGACAGCGGGGGCCGTAACTGGCTCGGTGCTCGATCCCAATGGTGCGGTGGTGCAAAATGCCACCGTCACCCTGCGCAACGAGGCTACCGGACAAGTCCTCACCACCCAATCGACTGGCTCCGGTTCTTACAATTTCCCGAATGTTCCAATTGGCAGTTTCACTCTGACCGTAGAGAGCACCGGTTTTCAACCCGTAACTCAAACGATAGCGGTTTCGCTCAACCAGACGACCACCGTAAATGCAACACTGCAAACGACAGGTGTTGCTGGAACGACAGTGGAGGTTACGGCGGCCAGCGAAGCTTTAGTGCAGGCTGATTCTTCGCAACTAGGCAAAAGCTTCCAAACGCAGCAGGTCGAGAATCTGCCGATTTTCGGTAATCAGAATGCGTTGGCTTTGCTTTCACCCAACGTCGTTTTGCAATCGGGAGGCACCGCCGGATCAGGCGGCTCGGTCGGCGGCACGCGCCCGCGTTCCAACGTCTTTACGGTTGACGGCGTTGACAACAATGATCCGAGCGTCACCGGCCCGGCAACCAGCGTGATTCAGGATGCGGTCGGCGAGTTTACGCTGCTGACGAACAACTTCAATGCCGAGTTTGGACAAGGCGGCGGTGGACAGTTCGTCACCATCACCAAATCTGGTACCAACGAATTTCACGGTACCGGTTTTCTTTATACCCAAAATCAAGCTTTGAACGCCGCTTCTACCGGTGAGGAAACAAACCTGCAAACACCTGTTTCGCAGGGAGGCATTGTTGAGAGGCCGCGCTTTAGAGACACCCGCTATGGCGGCACGGTCGGCGGCCCAATTGTCAGAAACAAGCTGTTTTTCTTCGGGGCTTTTCAGCGTGAACCGATCAGCCAGGAAGGAACGAGCACCACATTTATTGCGCCGACCGTCGCCGGTCTCGCGCAACTTGCCACAACACCGGGCGCAAGTCCTTTTGTTACCAATTTATTGCGTAACAATTTGACGCTGGCTCCTAATGGAACGATTCTGAGCGGAATAACGACAGATGCGAGAGGCCGAATCCGCGTTTCAACCGCCAATTCGCTTGGCATCACCGGCGTCCCCTTCGGTGAAGTTTCCGTTTCCACGCCCATTTCATCTGGCGATAATCAGTTCCAGATCAACATTGACCAGTTGCGCGGCACGAAAGATCAATTTCGCTACCGCTTCAGTTTTGATCGTTTTAACGCGATACAGGCAGGAAACGGCAACACGACCTTCAATAACCTGAATGCTTTCAACTCGCGCCTGTTCTCTGCGACTTATGTACGCACGTTCAACGCCAGTTTGGTTAATGAGATTCGTTTATCATACAAACGAACCATCACCGATTTTCCGTTGCAGAATCCGGCATTCTCAAACTTCCCCAACCTTACAGTGGGTTCACTTAACTTGACGCTTGGGCCGAACGAAAACTTGCCGCAGGGCGGCTTTGACAATAACTATCAAATCTTCGATACGGTCACGCTCATTCGCGGTAAGAGCAACTTCAAATTTGGCGGTGAATTTCGCAACCTGATCTTTACCAGCTTCTTCCTGCCGCGAGGACGTGGCGATTATTCGTATGCCAATTTTAGTGAACTGCTTCAAGACCAAGCGCCGAGCAATGTTGACTTGCGTGGCGTCGGCAGCGGCGGATTTACCGGCAACCAGCGAAGGTTTTACGGCTTCGCGCAGGATGATTATAAGGTAACGCCGAATTTGACGCTCAATCTGGGAGTCCGCTATGAGTTTGTCGGATTGCCGCGCGATGCAAGGCTGCAAGGCTTAAACTCAATCTCAAACGTACCGGGAGTCTTTACCTTCGGCGTCCCGAAGACGGACAAGAATAATTTCGCCCCGCGCGTTGGCTTCGCTTACTCGCCGAACTTTGAATCGGGCGTGCTGCACCGCATCTTCGGCACGCACGGCCAGAGCGCGATTCGCGCTAATTTCAGCGAATCCTTTAGTGAAGTTTTCCAGAACTTAGTCCTGCTTCAACTGCCGCCGCAATTCCAGCAAGAGTTGGATGTGGCGACTGCCAATAGCGCCTTCGGGTTAAACCTTAACCAAAACTTCCTTCAGCAGGGCGGTGTTCCGCCGACTCCGGTTCCACCGACAACCGTTGCGGGCGCACGTGCGGGCACGTCAGCCCTTATCGTAGACCAACGACTCGGTGAGACGTATTCATTTGCGCTCAGCTTTCAACGCGAATTGTCTGCGACGACTGCCGTCGAGTTTCGCTATCTCGGCACACGCAGCCGCCACTTGCCGGTTCAGGTTCGTCTTAATCAGCCGATTGCACCAAATGATTTGCTGACAATCCCGACCTTCATCGGCACACAACCTTCAAACTTAACCGGGTTGAGAACGCTTGGAGATCGCCTTAATGATCCGCGCGTATTCGCTTCACCTGGAGACGCAGCGGGCATCGGCGGGTCTGTCACGGCCTTCGAGCCTGAAGGAAACTCCAACTACGATTCGGGTTCGGTAAGCGTAACGCGCCGTCTCAGTCGCGGCCTAGCGCTTACGTCGGCTTATACTTTCAGCAAGACGATTGACAACTCGACCAACGAATTGTTCACCAGCCGCGTCAATCCGCGTCGGCCTGAGGATGGTCGTAATTTGCGGAATGAACGAGGGCTGTCGGCGCTCGACATTCCGCATCGCTTCGTCATCTCGGCTAACTACGCAGTGCCGTTCTTTAAGGAGAGCCGTAATCGCTTCCTGAAAACTGTGCTCAGCGGCTTTGTCTTTGCGCCCATTTTTCAGGCGCAGTCCGGTCAGCCGTTCACGCCGAACAACAACGTAGATGCTAATCTGACAGGAGATACTGCCGGTGACCGCACCATTCTGAATCCGAGTGGTACGCAAGGCACGGGTAGCGCCGTCGTCGGCCTTGACCGGAACGGCAATGTTGTTGGCGCTACTAATGCTAGTGGTGTTTTCGTTCCAACGGCACTCACTTTCAATAACTTGTTCGGAGGAGCTTTGGATAACGTCGTCGCTTACAGGGCAGTCAATCCGAACGCGCAGTTTATTCAGACCGGTTTCTTCGCCCGTAGCACTGCGGGTCGCAACAACATCCGCTCAAACGGATTCAACCGCACGGATTTGACCGTGTTGAGGGACTTTGCCTTCGGCGGTGATAGAAATTACCGCATCCAAGTTGGTGCAGAGGTCTTCAATCTACTTAACCAAAGAATCCGTACAATTGGCGCTGCTCCAAGCCAGTCGAACCCTAACAGCAGTATAACGGGTGTCGGCGCAACCACCTCCGCCTTCGCCAATGTGGATAGCGCGTTCTTTAACAACTACAGCGTCGGCAACTTCGGTGGCCGAACGGTTCAATTGCGCGCCAAGTTTATCTTTTAACTCAAAGGCCAAAGTGTCACCTTTGTTGCTGGGGAGTCCATATGGGCTCCCCAGTTTTTTGAGGCTGGTTACGAACAAAATTGCAAAGAAGCCGCCATCGGCTAATGGCGGCTTCTTTCATTTGTGCTAACGCTTGTTTACTTTAACGAACAAGCAAGTGTCCCATCTTTTCTTTTTTCGTGTTTAAGTAACGGCGCGCGGCCTCTTGCGATTCAACTTCGATGGAGACGCGTTCGGCGATGTGCAGTCCGGCTTCTTCGAGGGCGCGGAGCTTGAGTGGATTGTTGGAGAGCACGCGGACTTGGCAGAGTCCTAAATCAAAGAGGATTTCGGCGCACTGCTCGTATTCGCGTAAATCTACGGCGAGGCCGAGTTGTTCGTTGGCTTCGACGGTGTCGGCTCCTTCGTCCTGCAGGGCGTAGGCGCGGATTTTGTTGAGGATGCCGATGCCGCGCCCTTCCTGTTGCTGGTAAACGATAGCGCCGCGTCCTTCCGTTTCGATCATTTGCATCGCGCGGCGTAGTTGGCGTCCGCAGTCGCATTTCGTCGAGCAGAACACGTCGCCCGTCAAGCATTGCGAATGAATGCGCACGAGCGTTGGAATTTCGGGGCGTAATTCACCTTTGTAAAGCACGACGAATTCTTCAACGCTTGTGCGCGAACGATAACCTGCGATCTTGAACTCGCCCGCTTCCGTCGGTAAATTCGCCACCGCGACACGCTCAACGGAAAGCTCGCGCGGCGCTTGAGCACAGGCCGCGCCCACTGCCTCTGTTTCGTTTTCCAATCCACTTACTCCTAATAACTTGCCGATAGCAAAGACTTGTCGTTCCGTATACGGAGCACGGAAGCGAGCGCGCAAAAGACGCGTCTTGATTTTCGCCGCGCACCGTTATACGTCCAGACAGATTAACAAATCTTGAGTTTTGTTGCCTTTTACGCCATGGCAAACACGCACCGAATAACGCTTATTGAGGACGTTTTAGAACGATGAGCTTATCCTTCCCCTCAACGGCAAAAATGTAATCCGTTGCAGCCAGTTCTTCCGGCGTCAATGGCGTCATCGTGTGCATCTTCGCCTTCACCGAATGATCATGACACAAAAGTTCCGCAATGAATAATAAGTCCCAGTCTCTTCCCTCGAAAGGGTTATTCATAAAGGCTATTTTATCGCCCGCTTTGACATTTCTCAGGATAGTTTCCAACTGTTCTTTGATTGACCATGTTTGCACACCGGACATCTTGATGCTGTACTGCTTGCTTTTGTTAAAGTGAGCCGTGCCGATCCAGATGAAAATAAATGAAAGGGTTAAAAGTAAGAACTCAGTTGCTACTGGATTTAATCTCACCGTCGCGATTTTCGTAGCGAACACGCGACAGAATGCAATAACAGCAGATGCTCCCATTAATGCCCAGCCGAACAAGGTGATATAGAGCATCGCTCCTCCTCTATCCGGGATGAAAGTGATTGGAAGCGGCGTGATGATTACGAACAGCACAGCCCATGCGAGAAGTCTATTTCTAAAGCGCCAGGCAACCACGCCCAAAATCACCAAAGCGGGAAACAGCACCAACATCCCGATACGGCTATCGTGTTGCCGATAGAAAATATCATTAACGAATCTTACGCTCGTCCAATAATACTGATGCCAGCCATATCTTGGCCGGTAAGCATCAATTTTGGATAGAGCGTCAACACCTATTGACTTGCCTAAGATATAAACAAAGGTCAAGCCGCCAGCGATCAAAGACGGCAACGCCGCGCTCGAAATCCACTTTCGGATTTTCTGTACAGAGTGTCCACCCCAATGCCAGATGAGTTCATATAAGAGCAGCATCAACGGAAGGCCGACGGCCATTTCTTTCGCTTCAAGAGCGCCAATGTAAAGCAATAGGAATAAAGCCGTCTGCCGTTTGTTTAGCACGACTCCCGTTACCCGGATTCTCAAGTAGTAGAAAGTTGCCGAGAAGAAAAATGTGAAGCAGAGCACGTCAAAAATGAATGCGGGCAAATAAACTAACTGCCACATGTTGGCGTGGTATGTAATTAGAAGTGCGGTAAACCACCCAATTAACTTTGATTCAGATAACAACGCGGCAGAGCGGTAAGCCAGAATAACATTGAGCAACAACAAGAAGGTCATGACAACATGATAGGGAAACGGATTCAGCCCGAAGATTTCATAAAGAGAAAAAAAGAACACGCCACCCATCGGACGATAGTATGTCGAAAAGAATATGACTAATCCCTTTGCGAATTCCCAGCCGCCGCGACTCCAGTAATAATAGATATTCATCGGATCATCTTCGTTGAAGCGTCCGTTGAGAGCAGGCAAAACAAAATAACCGAAGTAGACTAGCAATAGAAGCGATGCAATAAAGGAAACTCCGCGTAGTTTGATGAATCCCCAAAGACCACTCTCAGTATTTCGATTTTCCGAAGATGAAACTTTTTCAGTGGAATGAACAATTGAAAACATTCTTAAATGATCCTTACCAAGCGTTCATGGAGCGGGTTATGGAACAACACCAAGCTCAAGGTCTTGTTTTATGATCTTCGTCATGCTGGCGCGGCCTCAGTCTGATACTAACTCATGACTGGGATTAACAAACGAGAATGCTTTTGATTATAGAAGTATTCAGACGCACGTAACAAACGCCTATGCCCGCGAAGTCATGTTTGCGCTCTGCCGCGTTTGTTAACAGCAAGCGATTGCCGTGCGTGTTGGCGCGCGTTAAGATAAAGAGCGTGCGGCGCAAATTATTCTCGATCAAGAGCGCCGCTTAATCTTGCTTTGTTTGATTGCACACAGCTTCAATTTTACAACAAGGCGAATCATGCCGAGCGAAAGCCCGAATAAAGAAGCTTCCGAAACATCGCGCAACGACGCAGGCGAACGCCGTCCCGCGCTCGTGTTTCTGCGCGGCGAACTGCTCGCCGTCCCCATTCCGCTCGAACGCGACGAAGTGATTCTAGGACGCGCCCTCGAAGCCGACATACGCGTTAACGACGCCCGCGCTTCGCGCCTGCACGCGCGCATCATCACCAATCACGACGCAAGCACAAACGAAACACAGTGCCGCGTAACAGACCTCGGCTCGACCAACGGAACGTACCTCAACGGCCAACTCGTCACAGATGCTCTGTTGCGCGACGGCGATAAACTCACCGTCGGCGAGCACATTCTGCGTTTCGAGATGCTGGACGAAATTGACCGCGAGTTTCACAGACAGATTCATCGCCTGCTGGTGCATGATGAACTGACGGGACTTCTTACAAGCAAATCTTTTTTTTCGGAACTGCGCCGTGAAGCCGCCCGCGCAGAATTTGAAGCGCGCCCCTTCTGCGTGCTGATGATGGATTTGGATCACTTCAAATCCGTTAACGACACTTACGGCCACATGGTCGGCAGCCTCACGCTCGAACACGTCGGTGATGTCATCAGACACGCCCTGCGCACGGGCGACGTCGCGGCGCGTTTCGGCGGCGAAGAGTTTGCCGCGTTTCTGCTCGATGCGGATTGCGCGCGTGGACTTGTCGCCGCCGAACGCGTGCGCACCGCCGTTGAACAATATGCTTTTCCCGCCGCCACACGCCGCGACGCAAACGAAGAAGCGCGCACGCATCACATTACGATCAGCGTCGGCGTCGCAGAATTTCCGCGCGACGGAAGCGATCCAATTGAACTCGTAGAGTTGGCAGACTCCGCGCTTTACAGAGCTAAACGCAGCGGGCGCAATCGCGTCTGCACTTATCAATCACCCGCGCTTGAAACGAACTAAGCGCACGCGCATCGCATTCGGTAAACACAAACAACAAATTTTTACACCGTTTATAGTAATCCATGCTAAGATGAAAAACCGCGCGTGTTGATCTACCGTGCGGCTGCAAAATAATCTTCGCGGAATGGAAAACAGTATGAACAGAAAAGGAGAGATTTATAAACGCGCGTTTCTTCTCTGTGCCGGATTAACGCTTGTTTTCCCCGCCCTATCAGCAACGCTTCGCGCGCAAACATCGCAAGCGACGACACAAACACTGCCTTCCGCTTCAACGCAAAACGCATCTACGCCGCCCGCATCAGATACTGCTTCGACAGCGCAAGCGGAACCCGATCTCGCCATTACAGCCAATGTGACGGCGCGCGAGTTACGCTTCGATCAAGTGCCGAACACGCGCGTTGATTTCACAGGACGCCCGAAGCGCGGAACCGTATGGGATGCTGCGCGCCAGAACTTGCCGCGACCCGTTCAACCCGGCGTTACATATCGCAACATAGGCATTCAATTAAAGATCACGAGCGTCTTCGCGGACATAGACCGCATCGTCGCCGAAGCTCTCGGCGAAGTGCCCGCCACAGACAACACTACGCCGGAAGAAAATCGCCCTGCGCCCTCGCCACAAACATCTGCTCCATCATCACCACCAACGGCAGATACGCTGCCTGCTTCTAATTCATCTACTAAACCGAATGGAGGCGCACGACGTTGAGGCGCTTTCTTTTGCCAACTGCCTGTGTGTTGCTCACGTTCGTCGCCGCCTCTCAAACGACGTTCGCGCAGAATGCAAACGGCAACGATGCTGTCATCCAAACCACACAAACTACAACTGCGCGTTCCGCCGAACAAGCGAACGCCGACGAGAATTTTGAACTCGATATTGCATCTCGCCGCATCACCGAAAACAATTATCAAGCTTCGACCGCGATTGAAACGAATGCGGACAATACGCGTGTGGTGAATTTGCGCGTCGGAGTTTTTTTGAATGCCAATCGAATAGATGTCAGCTTGCGTAATGTACGCGGGCAAGTGCGTTTTCACGGCTCGCTTGAACGCGTGCTCGAACGCCTTAACCTACGCCGCTCCGTCGTCGCCGATCCTGCCCCTTGAAAATTGTGTGCGGAAGTGCGCCGCCGTTTTTCTCCACGGATGGCGACGCCTTTAACTGTCAAGGTTCGATCAAAAACTTGAACCTTGACTTGATGCCTTTTCATCAAACTCTGGAGGATAACACCTGTGAAGATAATTTCACGCTGTGGAATTTTCGCCTGCCTTATGCTGACCGCCTGTGTTCCGGCGTTCGCGCAAACAACCAACACCACGACGAGCGGTTCCGACGACGCTTCCATTTCAACCAACACAACAACCGGCGCGCGTCGTTCAAGCGTTAGCCAGACCACGCCGCCGCGTTCCGGTCAAACACAAGTCACGCCCGTGCGCCCGCTCTCGCAGGAAGATCAACAGCGCCAGCAGGCCGCGAGCGCACGACGCAGACAGGAAGCAGCATCAGGCGATCCAGACGTGCTGCTTGACGTGCCGAATCTGTCCGTCGAAGAAATTAATCTCGAAGTCGAAAATTTGCGCGCGCGTGTTTCGCTTGATGCGCGGCTCGCCAACCTTTTGCAATTAACGGCGGGCGCGGACGTCGGCATTGATAAAGTCAAATTGACGATCAAAGGCGTGCGCGCCGAAGTGCTTTTGAAAGTGCGCCTCGACAATGTCGCGGCGATCATTGACCGCACGTTGACGACCATTGACCGCAATCCGCAGATTCTCGAACGCCTGCTGACAAGCGTTGATAATACAGTCGGCACTGTTGGTGGCGTTGCGAACACTGCGCTGCAACCGGGCGGCGTCGTCGGCCAGACCGTCGGCACACTCGGCCAGACCTTAAACAATGTGACGCAACCGAACGGCCTACTTAGCCAGACGGTCAACTCGCTCGGCCAGACAGTGCAGCGCACAGTTGACCGCACAGGCCAGATCGTCGAACGCACAGTTGACAACACAGGCCGCGTCCTTAACCAGCAAACCGTCGGCAACGTTTCAAGTCTCAACGCGTTGTCGGAAACGACCAACGCCGCAGGCCAGACTCTGCGCCGCGTGCGTGATAGTTCAGGCAAGATCATCGAACTAACGCTCGACACAGCAGGCCGCGTCACTAGCTCGCGCGTCATCAGCGGAGCAACCGACGGGCAAAGATAATTTTCTGTAATACCTGACAAAAACAAAGCGACTGTCGAGGCGAGGTGAAAGCCTGATGCCTTGCCTCGGCAGTTTCGCAACTCTCCCGAACTCTGCCCGCCACTTTCTCGCGCTTCACGCTCAATCTCTTTAATCGCCGCACGCGATGACTTGAAACATCGCGTGCGCGCGTCTTTTTGCAACTCACGAATCGCGGACGCGTTTAAGGGTATGAAATTAGCGCGTCGGCTTTCGCGTCTGTACTGTCACGTCTGTCAAAGCCACGCCGGTTCAATCCACTCGGTTGCGCCTCTGCGGATAGTCGCGCTATGCTCTTCAAAGAAGGATTGAACTTGTTTTCGCGCAGCGCGGAGCGTGCCGGAAATGAGCCGGAAATTTCGCGCACGCATTCGCACTAACATGAGCGCCAAACTGAATCTCGCCAGCCAGCCTTTTCGCAATCGCACGCTGCCGTGGACAATCGCGGTTGCGCTGACGTGCATTTCCTTGATCGCGCTCTTTCTTATCATTCGTGAAAGCAACGCAACGAACGCGAAGGCAAACGTTGTCGAGCGCGATTTTCAAAATCTGACGCGCCAATCCGAAGCGCTGCAGGCGCAGGCCAACGAAGTCAAAGGCGCGCTTACGCCCGATCAACTACGCGCTTTGCAGGACGCACACACGCTCATTGATCGCAAGCATTTCTCTTGGTCAAAACTCTTCGCAGACCTTGAAGCGGTGCTGCCCGCAAGCGTCCGCGTGACGCGCATCAACGTGCGCGATGTCGTCACGCTGCACGGCGCGCAGACTTACGCGGAATTGAACCTCGCGGTGGTCGGCAAAGAAACAGACAACGTGACGGAGATGATTTCCGGGATGGATCGCTCGGGCGTTTTTCGTGCTGAACCGCTCACGCAGAATCCCGTCAAGGAACGAAATCAAAGCGGCACGGAGTGGACTCTGAAAGTTTATTACAGTCCGCGTGGAGCAATCGCGCCGGATAGCGCCAACGATACGGACACATCTGCGCAAACTCACGCGCCGTCCACCTCCGATGCAACCGCGACTTTAAGAACTGAGGCGCAACGCGAAACAAAGCAATGAGTGATCCGGCTTCTACGGAAAAGAAAATTGCCGCCGCGCGCCGCGCGCCCTTGCGCGTGCGCCTTGAGAAGCAACTGGGGCTAAACGAGCAGAGCATTGTCGGCGTGCCTGAAATCGCCGCGCTTGCCGCAAGCCTTGTGATGCTGCTCGCGGTTGGCTTCGCTTACTTTTATTCGCTTGTTCCGGCGCGCACGCGTCTCGAAGATTTGCAACGCAAGCGCACGCAGTTGCAGGCGCGTCTGCGCGATTCGCAGGAAGGCGTCAAAAGCAATACGGATACGCAGGGGACAGTTTTAGAGATCGGCGAAAGCCTGCAAAACTTTGAAGGCAATTATCTGGCACAGCGCACGCAGGGACGCACCGCGCTGATCGGTCAATTGGATTCTTTGATTCGCCGTAACAACGCGCGCGTCAGCACAGGCTTTTCCTTCGCGGCGCTCGATGCGTTGGCGGCAGGCGATCAAACACTCACGTCTACGAAAACCGGCGTCAAAGGGCAAACGAGTTTTCCCGGCGTCGCTGTCAGCGTAACAGTCGAAGGCCAATACGCGAATCTGCGCCATTTGATACGCGACATCGAAGCAAGCAATCAATTCATCGTCATCAACGCCATCGAACTACAGGGCATCACGGACGTTGCCGCTTCCCGCGCAATGGCGGCGACGGCTGTTACACCGGGCGCGGCGACACAGAGCGCAACACAGGGCACAGCCGCGCGCCAGACGTTCGTCAGCCTGCGCTTGGATTTGACCGCTTACTTTCGCCGCGACGCTGCAGTGATTAACGACGGCGCTCGGACAACATCAACCAACGCGCCCGCGTCGCTTGAAACGCGTTAACATCGCATAAGCTTTTTATCGCTCATGGCAACACGATCCGAAGAAGTTCCGTCAACCTTTGAACGCTACAAGCCGATCATCGCCATCGCCGTCGGCGTTCTCGCGCTCCTTATGCTTGCGCGTATGTTCTTCGGCTCGTCGTCGTCGCCAACTTCAAACACAGCGAAGCGCAACGCAAATTCCAGATCGTCGCTTTCTTCTTCTTCGCGCACGGCAAACATCACAGACGCGCCGTCTCTTTCGCCCGCGCAACTTCGTCAACAACAGGAAGAATACATTCCGACGCCCGTCGTGTACGAACACACTATGCCGAACGTGCCCGAAGCCGGACGCAATATCTTCGCGTTCTACACGCCGCCACCACCGCCTGTGAAAGCTCCAACAGTAGCAGTTGTAACTGTGCCGTCTACTCCAACGCCGCCACAGCCGCAGTTGATACTCGCGTCCGTCTCGCCCGCAAACATCTACGCGCGGACAAGTGATTTCCCGCTCGAAGTAACGGGCGACAAGTTTACGCCCGCCGCGCGCATCAATGTTGACGGACGCGAATTGCCGACGCGCTTCATCAGCCCGCAACAGCTTTCCGCGACTGTGCCCGCATCTTTGATTGTCGGCGACGGCGCGCGACAAATCACTGTGCGAACACCCGACGGCGCGCTCTTCTCCAACACAGCGACGCTCAACGTACAGCCTCCGCCCACGCCGAATTACGTCTACGTCGGCATCATCGGCGGCCCGCGTTACAACGACACTGCGGTCTTAAAAGATAAAACCAGCAATGATCTTTTGAACGTGCAGCGCGGTGACATCGTTGGCGGGCGTTTCCGCATCACAAGCATCTCGGAGCGCGAACTTGTGCTGACGGACACCAGCCTGCGCGTCAAACACACGCTTCAGTTCACGGGCGACGCCGCAACTTCGGCGGGCGGCATTCCATCTGTACGCAACAGCCCGCCGCCTAGCCCCGTTCAATCCGACAACGATGAACCATAAGCTCGTAAAAGAAAATTGCGACGTAATATCTGCTTCGCCTTCGAGCGTTGATTCGCTTCGCTTGCCCATCGCACGCGAAAAGCACAGCGAAGGCGGCTACACTCTTGTCGCGTTGCTTGCGCTGATGACGATCTTCGCCATTCTCGCAATGGCCGTCGCGCCGAGCATTCAACAACAAAACATGCGCGCCAGAGAAGCCGAAGCCATCTCGCGCGGCGAAGAAGTCGCCGAAGCGATACGCCTTTACACGCGCGCCAAAAACACTTTGCCGACTTCGATGGATCAATTGCTCGAAGGTATATCGCGCGGCACAAAGAAAATTCAAATCCTGCGCCCCGAAGCAGCACGCGATCCGATTACGGGTTTAGAGTGGCGGCGCATCAGGCAAACCGATGCCGCGATTATAAGTTTTGAGCGCGACGTCGTTAACTATGCGGGCGCTCAACCACCCTTTTCAAAACACCAAATGTTGCAAGTACCGAAAGTTGCAAATCTGCTTAACATCGGCTCAAAAGATGATTCTACGGCAACTGCCGCCGACGATAATCTAAGTGATACAGATGGGCCGTTCATCGGCGTCGCCAGTCGTGACGCGCGCGCTTCGGTGATTACTTATTACGGCATCGATCATCACGACGGATGGATTTTTACTCCGGCAATCAATCCGCGTTGCGACGGTTCACCCACCTCCTGCGAATAATTACCTTACTACTCTTGTTAAAGAAAAGGCGCACGCTCTTTTCCGTCTTACGCACGCTCGATCAACGACTCGGTTCGATGATTATCGAGGACGAAAGAAATGCTTTCGGCGAGCGTTGGTACTCCCGCGACGACAAAAATTTTCACTGAAACAAGAATAGTTATTGACATCTATCGCATTTACGTTTATATACCAACATGTTGTGCGCCGCTTACGCTAGGCCACAAGAATAAAGTAAGTACAGTATCTTGTGGTTATGGCACTAAACCAAAAAGGAGCAGCAACAACCTATGGCAACAAAAAAAGCAGCTAAGAAGTCCTCTTCTAAATCCACCGCGAAGAAATCGTCTGGTTCATCGAAGGGTGGCGCAAAGAAGAGTTCCAAAGGTGGAGCTAAAAAAGGCGGAGCCAAAAAGGGCACCACCAAGAGCACTTCAAAAAGTAGCTCGAAGAAGTAACTCAAACCTACGCAGTAAGACATTAACCTTCCATAGGCGCACGCAACACACTACGGCCAGCTTAAACGATGGCCTTTCATACGGAACGGCAACTTGCTTTCAACAAGCAACGCGCCGTTCCTTTTCTTTATCTTTACCTTAAGCGCAGCATCCTTGCGCCACTAACGCGTTGTTTTGTATGCTGGCGGAAAACAGGCACTGATAAAATTGAGATAGAAAGGCAGGCGGCGAAAGATGCGAGAGATGGACGAAAGGCCTTGGGGACGTTACGAAGTTTTAGAAGAGCGCTCCGGCTACAAAGTGAAAATAATTGAAGTCAAGCCCGGCGCGCGGCTTAGTTTGCAACGCCACGCCAAACGCGCCGAACACTGGGTCGTTGTCACAGGCGTTGCCGACGTTGTGTGCGGCGAGCGCGAACTCAAAGTGAGTCAAGGCGAGCACATACATATTCCACTCGGCGCAAATCATCGCCTCGGTAATAGCACGAACGCACCGCTCGCGCTTATCGAAGTGCAACTCGGCGATTACCTCGGCGAAGACGACATCGTTCGCCTCGAAGATGATTACAAAAGATAGTTGTCAGTGGTCAGTCGCCAGTGGACAGCAAATAAAGCCGTTCGCTCACCGCTGAAAACTGAAAACTCAAAACCGAAAACCGATTTCAATGCTTCGTGTTGCGCTCGTCGAGCCGGAGATTCCGCCGAACACAGGAAACATCGCGCGTTTGTGTGCGGCAACACGCACGCCGCTACACATCGTCGGCGCGGCAGGCTTTCGTCTCGATGACGCGGCGGTTCGCCGCGCGGGTTTAGATTATTGGCCGGAAGTCGATTTGCATCGTCACTACGATTTGAACGCGCTCGCGGAAACTCTACCAAACGTGCGCTTCGTTTATCTCTCCACAAAAGCTGAAATTTCTTACACAGCATGGCACTACGATGCGAACGATTGCCTTGTCTTCGGCAGGGAAACGCGCGGGTTGCCAGAAAACCTCTTACGCGCGAATTGGGACAGGTGTTTGACGATCCCTATGATTAATCCGAAAGTCCGCAGCCTCAACCTAGCCACCTCGGTCGCTATCGTGCTCTACGAAGCTTTACGGCAAACCGGAGCGCTCGAAGCAAAGCAGGAAGTGTGAAGACATAAAGTGAAAGTCCAGAAACGTCGGGTCGGTTCACCTTTACCTTCGACTTACGTTCTACGGCTTCGTTCATTTCTGTGCGTGTATGTTAAACTAATCGTTTGCTCGCTAAGCGGCAAAAACTAATGTTCTGAACTGTGTAGAGGAATTTATGAGTGAAGTGAGAAAAGACATACGCAACATCGCGATCATCGCGCACGTCGATCACGGCAAGACGACTTTGGTTGACGCGATGCTCAAACAATCCGGCACGTTTCGCGACAATGAAACGGTGCGTGACCGCGTGATGGATTCGATGGATTTAGAGCGCGAGCGCGGCATCACGATTATGGCGAAGAATACTGCGGTGCGTTTCGGCGACGTGAAGATTAACATTCTGGACACGCCGGGTCACGCGGATTTCGGCGGCGAAGTCGAACGCGTGCTCAAGATGGTGGACGGCGTGATGCTGCTCGTTGATGCGGCGGAAGGTTGTTTGCCGCAAACGCGTTTCGTGTTGCGCAAAGCTCTCGAAGCGCGCCTGCCGACAATTGCCGTCGTCAATAAAATTGATCGGCATGATGCGCGCCCGGAAGAAGTCGTCAACGAAATCTACGAACTATTTTTAGACCTCGACGCGACCGATGAACAAATAGAATTCCCGATTCTTTACGCAGTCTCGCGCGACGGCACGGCGAAAAAGAGTTTGACGGATGAATCAAACAACTTGCGCCCGCTCTTTGAGCAGATCGTTGAAACGATTCCGGCTCCCGTCGCCCTTCGCGAAGATTCGCTGCAACTTCTCGTCGCTAACATTGCTTACGATTCATACGTCGGGCGTCTCGCCATCGGGCGCATCTTTTCCGGCGAACTGAAACTCGGCGACAACGTCGCGATTATTAAACGCGACGGCACTGTGCAGAAGACGCGCGTTTCGCAGCTTTATACTTTTGAAGGACTCAAACGCGAATCCACAGAGCGCGCGCACTTCGGTGACATCGTCGCGCTCGCCGGTATGGAGGGCATCGAAATCGGCGAGACCATTACGAGCGCAGACAATCCGCAAAGGCTGCCCGTCATCGCGGTTGACGAGCCGACGATCTCTATGATTTTCGGCGTGAATAATTCGCCATTCGCCGGACGCGAAGGCAAGTATGTTACGTCTAGGCAGATTAAAGAGCGGCTTGATAAGGAAACGCTCGGCAACGTCGCGATCAGAGTTGCGGAGACAGAATTCCCGGATCAGTTTAAGGTGTCCGGGCGTGGCGAACTGCAACTCGCAATCTTGATCGAGATGATGCGGCGCGATAACTACGAAGTGCAGGTCTCGAAACCGGAAGTGATTACACAAACAATTGACGGCAAAGTGTTGGAGCCGATTGAGCAGGTCGTCGTGGATTGCCCGGATGAATTTATCGGCGTCGTGACGGAAGCGATGGGGCGGCGCAAAGGCCAGATGATGAAAATGGTCAATCACGGCACGGGACGCGTGCGGCTTGAGTTTGAAGCGCCGTCGCGCGGGTTGATCGGCTTTCGCGGAGAGTTTCTGACGGAGACGAAGGGCACGGGCTTGCTTAATACTTTGTTTTTGCGTTTTGACGAGTGGCAGGGCGAGATGCGCGGGCGCGCGACAGGCTCGCTCGTCTCAGACCGCACGGGCGACACGACTACTTTTGCGCTCTTCAATTTGCAGGAACGCGGCACGCTCTTTGCGCGTCCCGGCACGCGTGTTTACGAAGGCATGGTGATCGGCGAGAACGCGCGCGCGGTTGATTTAGATGTTAATGCGATCAAGGAAAAAAAGTTGACCAACATGCGCGCCGCTTCCGCCGACGACGCGATGCGCCTTGTGCCCGTCAAAGAACTATCGCTCGAACAAGCGCTCGAATTCATCGCCGACGACGAACTCGTTGAAGTTACGCCGCAATCAATTCGCCTACGCAAACGCGTGCTGCGCGCCAACGAACGACCGAAGCGCAAGGAAGCGTAAAACAGGAGTCAGGAGTCAGTAGACAGAAGGAAGATAAGAGACACGTGCATGATTAATCTGCGTGATTAACCTGTACGTCGCTGTCATCGCTTCTTCTTTATTCTGACTCCTGACTTCTGTCTTCTGACTCCTTCGTTTCTTTCTCTTCATCATTCGCCGGATCGTAAACTTCGTAATTCGTCGCGTCGTCGTAGTAGTAACTGCGCCTCGATTCCTTGTCACCTGCAACGGGCGGTGCATTCGTTTCTTCTGATGTATCATCGCGTCGTTCGCTCATGTTCTTTCTCCTTGATAAAGGAAGTTCATTCGAGCGGAAAAATCTATCACATAAATCGGAAAACGTATGTTGATGCCTAAGTATAAAAGAGCGCATGTTGCTTTCGCGTTGATCTTTGTCATCTGTTGCCGGTCCGCGCCCACAGTCGCACAGGAAAGTTCCGGCGGCAACCTTGCGCGGTTCACTGTGCGCGAGATTATGGCGGAGCCTTCGATTGCGGGAATGCGTCCCGAAGGTGAAAAGATTTCGCCAAACGGCACGCTCGCGGCTTTTTTGTGGAGCGCGCAGGGACGCGAGCCGCGCGATCTTTACGTTGTTCAAACAAGCGGCACGGAGAAGCCGAAGATTTTAGCGCGCGCAGTTGATAAGCCGCAGGACTCACGCCCCGCGACGGCGACGAACAACGCGACTAGCGATGAAGCACGCACGGACAGCCGCAGGGAAGAGCGCGCGATGCAGCGCGACGCCGCGCAAACCGCGCGCGAGCAAAGCTTCAGCGGAATTGACTGGTCACAGGATTCGCATCGCCTGCTGTTCTCTAAAGGCGGCGATCTTTACATCGTCGGCGTCAATGATTCTTCTCTCACGCCGCGACGTTTGACGCGCACCGTCGTGCCGGAAACGAATGCGCGTTGGCTCGCAGACAATCAACGCATTCTTTATCAATCGGCGGGAAATCTTTTTGTCCTTGATGTCGATCAGGCATCGCTTGTGCAGCTAACGCGCGAAGCCGCAGGCAGTAACAGCGCGCAACAAAGCGCAGGGCAGGGAACATCTCTGAGCGCACTGTCAATTACGGGTGCGCAAGCTTCGGATGACGGCAGCCGCGTTGCTTACATTGTTTCCGATGGTTCAACGCAGCGCCAGATTTTTGTGCCGGATTACACGGGCGAATTTGTTGCTGCTCCGACGGTGCGACGCGGCTGGACGGAACAGCGCGTGCAGATTGTTGCAAGCGATGGTTCGCAGGAGCGCCCGACGCTCGTCAAACTGCCAAACGCGGAAGGCGTTTCTTACCTGCGCGGCGTTCGCTGGACGCCGGACAACACCGCGCTGGTCATAGACCGTATTGACCGTGATACGAAACGCCGACAAATATTTCTCGCCGATGTTGGCAAGACAGTAACAGCGCCCGCGAATGAAACGACGGCGACGCTTGTCAATGAAGAAACGGATGCGAAGTGGATTGCGCCGCTCTCGCGCATCGTCGAGCCGTCGCCGAAAAACGATCAACTTCTTTTCGCTTCGGAGCGTGATGGATTTAATCATCTATATATCGCGCCGCTCAATCGAAGCGGCGCAAACAGTGTAGTAACGCAAAGCAATGCGGCTAACGGCGCGTCGAACGTGCGGCAATTAACGCGCGGTAATTGGGAAGTGAATTGGGCGAGCTGGTTGCCCGACGGTGAGCGCGTCATATATTCGTCAACTCAAGCATCAACTGCCGAACGCCATTTCTATTTGCTCAATGTGCGAACGAATGAAACGACGCGATTGCCAACCGCCCCCGGGATGAACACAGACCCGCAGCTTGCGAAAAACGGCGCGGCGTTGCTTTACCAGCATTCGGAGTACAACACTCCAAATGACTTATATGCGTTGCGGATTACTACTGCAATGCAACTTGCCGAGCCTCAACAAGTGACCGATACCGTGCCCGCGCGTTTTAAGCAGATCGCATGGACGCGTCCAACCTTCATAGAGTATGCAGCCAAAGACGGCAAGATGGTGAAAGCGCGCATTTACACACCGCCCGGTTTCGACAAGTCGAAGAAATATCCGGCAGTTGTCTTTGTTCACGGCGCGGGTTATTTGCAGAACGTCGCTAACGGCTGGAACAATTATTACCGCGAGGCGATGTTCAATCACATCCTTGCAGGACGCGGCTACGTCGTGCTCGATGTCGATTACAGAGGCTCGCTCGGTTACGGTCGCGCGTGGCGCACGGACGTTTATGATTTTCTCGGCGGCCTTGATCTTCAGGATGAACTCGACGGCATCGATTACGTCGTCAAAAACTACGCGGTTGATCCGGCACGCGTAGGGATGTACGGCGGGTCTTACGGCGGCTTTATGGCGTTGATGGCGGCGATGCGCGCGCCGGAACACATCAATTGCGCGGCGGCTCTGCGTCCCGTCGCCGATTGGAAAAACTATTATGCTTCATCGCCCGTTTACACTGCCGAGCGCCTCGGCTTTCCAGATAAAAACGCCGAAGCTTATCGCCGCAGTTCGCCGATCAATTACGCAGACAAATTGCAGCGCCCGCTTTTGATTTTGCACGGCGTTGTGGACGATAACGTGTTCTTTCAAGACAGCGTGCAACTCATCGAAAAGTTAATCGAACTTGGCAAGACGGATTATTTCGATGTGATGTTTTACCCGAAAGAAAGCCACGGCTTCACCAAGCCCGAAAGCTGGACGGACGAATACGAGCGCATACTCAAATTCTTTAACGTACATCTACGCAAGTGACGTATAATATAAGAGTTCGGGTTGTTGCTTCTCAGTCTAATCTGGCAGTAAAGTGTCGTTCGTTTGAAGGTTTTAGCGTTTGAGGTTGCCTGATTCATGTCCTCTCAACTGAACACATACTTATCTCCTGAAGAGTACCTCGACATTGAGCGCAAGGCCGAGCGCAAGAGCGAGTATTATGCGGGCGAAATGTTTGCACTGGCTGGCACGAGCAGGCGGCATAATCTTATTACCGGAAATGTTGCCAGAGTGCTTGGCAATCAATCGCTTGACCGTCCATGCAATATTTACTCAATGGATTTACGGGTCAAGGTGAGCGAAACGGGAAAGTATACATATCCTGATGTTGTGGTGACATGTGGTGAGGAGAAGTTTGAAGACGCGGAGATGGATACGCTGCTCAACCCTCTCGTCATCATCGAAGTGCTGTCAGATTCGACAGAAGCTTATGATCGTGGCAAGAAATTCGAGCAGTATCAGCGAATCGAATCGTTTGTGGAATATATATTGGTGTCGCAGACTCCATACAGAGTTGAGCAGTTTGTGCGCGAGAGCGAAAGAAAGTGGGCTTACTATGAGTATCACAATGCTCAAGATGTCGTGCAGATAAACTCTATTGAGTGCAAAATAATGCTGAAAGATATATATGCTAAAATTGAATGATGACTCTCCTTTGCACCCGAACAAGTCCTTGCCGCCGAACTCCCCGGTTGCGTAGTTTTTATTAATCTTTCTCTTGCCCAGAATTTATTGCTTCCCTCTTAGCAGGCGAAGTCCAACGTTGTCTTTTCAATTGCCAAAACTATACCCGATTACGGACAGGCGGCTCTCCGGTCTTTCGCACGCAGAGCAGGTTAGGCGTCTCAGCGCGGGCGGCGCAACATTCATTCAACTGCGCGAAAAACATCTGGACGCGCGTGAGTTTTATGAGGAAGCGAAAGCCGCGCTTGATGTCGCGCGCGAGCGCGGCGTGCGTTTGATTATCAATGACCGCGTGGACATCGCGCTCGCGCTGGAAGCCGACGGCGTGCATCTGGGACAAGATGATCTGCCGCCCGAAGCAGCGCGCCGCATTCTTGGCAAAGAGGCGATCATAGGCTTCTCAACACATAACATCGAACAGGCGAAGCGAGCCGTGCTGCTGCCCGTTGACTACATCGCCATCGGCCCCGTCTTCGCCACCGCGTCGAAAGAAAATCCAGACCCTGCGCTTGGCCTTGAGGCAATAAAAAGCGTGCGCGCAATTGTTCACACACCGCTCGTCGCCATCGGCGGAATCACAGTGGAAACAGCGCCGAACCTACTCGCCGCTAAAGTGGATTCCGTCGCGGCAATCGGTTCGCTATTAAACGAATCTCACAAAATCACCGACCGGACTCGGGAATTCTTTAGCATTCTCCAGCAATAGAAGTTAGCAAAGCGGCAAACAAATTTTACTTGCGTTTATCCAAATTTTACGCGACAATTGACGCCTCTTGCCGGAGCGGGGCAATTGCCCGTCCTGCTCATGGCTTGATTCTATCAGTTAAATCTTTTGAAAAACCCGCCCGTGCGTGACCCTTCGCTCTCTGCCGCAGTCACGAAAGAAATGGAGTGTCCCCCAAAGTGAGTTTCTTTGATCTGCCGCCCGTCATCGAGCGTATGCTGCTCGTCTCAGACAAAATCTCCGATCTTAATTTCTCCGTCGGTCAAGCGCCGCAAGTTGAAATTAACGGCAAGCTGACGCCCGTCCAGCCGCTCGGTTTGCAAAAACTGACGCCGTACCAAACGGAGATCATTGCGATGACCTTGATGCACGGCAACCCTGACGCCGCCGAACGGCTCGTGCAAACAGGCACGGCAGATTTGAGCTACAGCCTGCCTTCACGCACGCGTTTTCGCGTCAATGTTTTTCTGCAACGCGGCACGTATGCAATTGTCATGCGCGTGATTCCGACCGATGTGCCGACGCTTAAAGCGTTGAGTCTTCCGCCGCAACTCGCAGAGATCGCCGAACTGCGCAACGGCATAGTGCTTTTGACGGGGCCGACCGGCTCCGGCAAAAGCTCTACGCTCGCCGCCGTCATAGACATCATCAACGAAACGAAGAGTTACCACGTCGTCACCATCGAAGACCCGATTGAGTTTCTGCACAACCACAAAAATTCCACGATCAATCAGCGCGAAGTCGGCTCTGACACAAAGGATTTTCCTTCGGCACTGCGCGCCGCGCTGCGTCAAGCGCCGAAAGTAATTTTGATCGGCGAAATGCGCGATCAGGAAACAACCGAAATCGCGCTCGAAGCTGCCGAGACAGGCCACCTTGTGCTCTCAACTCTGCATACGATTGACGCCTCCAAGACGGTTGACCGCATCATCGGCCTTTACCCGAAAAACGAAGAGCATGTGATTCGCACACGGCTCGCGCAAACTTTCCGCTACATTGTTTCGCAGCGCTTGATTCCGCGCGCAGATGAGAAGGGGCGCATCGCCGCCGTTGAAATTCTGCGATCAAGCCCACGCACACGCGAGTACATCGAAGCAGGCGAAGCCGAAGGTAAATCTTTGCTCGACGCAATGCGCGACGGCAAACTCGACGGAATGCAGGATTTCGATACTGTTATCAAAGATATGATTGACCGTAAAATTATCACGACGGAAGACGGCTTGAGCTTTGCGACAAATCAAAACAACTTGATGCTCGCGCTCAAAGGTCTCGGCGCTTCCGACGATTTCATACAGGCCGCTGCGTCGCCTGCCGCCAGAGCTTCGTCCGGCTCGATGCTTAATATGATCGAGTAAATCAGAAGAAAAAAATCAACCAGGGGCAAGATGAGAAAAATGTCCGGCTCATCATTCGTTACTTATTGTTTCCTGCCTGACGAAGCTCACGCTTATGATTGTTAACTGCTCAAACTGCGCAACTCGCTTGCAGCTTGATGATGCGAAACTTCCCGCGCATCCTTTCAGCGTCAAGTGCCCGAAGTGCCAGACGCCCATCGGCGTGCAATCATCTACCACAAAAGTGACGAACAACGGCGGCGAGCCTGATGCTGTTGCTCCCGCGCGGTTTGAGACAGTGACGCCCGCGCCTATTTCTGAATTGGAAAAAGAAAAAATGAATCAACCGGCACCACGCGACGGCAGCGGCAGTAATACGAGCGGTAATGCGCCAGCAGTTTCCGAAACAAGCGAACTAACGCGCGTGCTCACGGCATTGCTGCAACGCGGCACGCAGTCTGCGGACACGCAGCGCAACGCTTCGCGTCTCGCATGGGAGCGCCGCCGCGCGCTTGTCTGCGTCAACGATAAAGCAAACCGCGAGGCAGTTGCGCACGCGCTTGCGCAAAGCGATTGCCAGACTTTCGTCGTGGAAGACGTGACGCAGGCGCTTGAAAAAATGCGCGAGGAACGCATGGATGTGGTCGTGCTCGATCCAGATTTTGATCCGCTTGAGCAGGGCGCGGCCTTCGTCACGCGCGAAGTCAGCGCGTTGCGTCCGGTGGAAAGACGCAGGCTCTTTCTCGTTAGCCTGCACGCCACAGCGCGCACGGGCGACGCACACGCGGCCTTTATCAGCAACGTCAATCTGGTTATCAACCAAGCGGACATCGAAAAACTTCCGCGCGCGCTCGAACGCGCCGTCCGCGACTACAACGATCTTTATAGTGAGTTCAACCGCGCTCTCAACATCGCCGCGCTGTAAAATACTGATAATCCTCGCGTGCTAATCGCATTCCACAATGTGAACTAAGAGTAAATAATTACCAATTTAATCATGAGGCGCAAATCGAATTTCTAGCAAATATGATTGGCGGAAACAAAATCTTCAGCTTTGAAAATCTTGGACTTCACTAAGGACAGTCAGAACGTCTTTCGATATGAATTCAGGAATATCATCAATTACTTTATTTATGATTTCCCGTTTAAGATCGCCTTCGCGCTGATATCTTCTGAGTTGAGGGAATAAGTCTTTGATTATTGATTCAAGCTGATGCCCTTGAATCTTTAAGAACCAAGAGGGCAATTTAACTTTTTTGCCATTCACATACTCCGCTTCTTGTAAGCCTGTTTCAGATATATTGTCTAGCTTAGTCTCAACCTGATTAACGATGAAATCGACTATGGCTTGAAGTTTTGTATCTTCAAAGCTACTGAAGTCAGTGTATCTGTCTCCCTCATCCAATCCTAATGAGGCTCGATCAATAAATCTCTCTCTAAGCAAGAAAGCTGCGAGCAGGACAGGATCAAAGATGTAATTCTCCATGCTGTAACGTATACCTTTTCCAAGAACCTTGATGAATTTATTACCTTCGTTTCTTGTATCCCAATCAATGATCCCGTAAATAAATTGATTGCCATACTCAGCCAGCTTATTAACAACTTCCTTAACTTGTTCACAGCTTCCTTGCCCTCCGACGCCAGACGATATGAAATTAAGTGATATTTTAGGAACAAGCTTCTCTCTCAGCTTTTCATAAGCCTTCCCGTAGAACTCCACATCGTACTTGCTTTCTACAAATACTTGACGCCTGTTCTCATAGATTATGCTTAGAGTAGGAACACCTGATGTCAGGATTCGTAATAAACTGTCTTTGGTAGTCTTAGCTATTCTAGGTTCGGTTTTATTCATTACGAACAATGATTCTTCAGGCGCTAACGCTACGGTTGATGGCGAGTGAGTTGTCATTATTACTTTAACACCCTTTTCAGTAACAAAGACGTTCTGGATCACATCCAGAAACTGTTTAGTCATCGAAGGATGCAAATGCGAATCTGGCTCATCCATCAGAAGAACCTTCGGGAACTCAACGTCGAATTTAGAATTGTAGAGCGACAAAGCCAAAGACATAATAACCTTTTCCCCTGAAGACAAATCACTGAAATTAACCTCCGCCCCAGTCAGATCGTTAACCAGTTTGAGTTCAAAAGGAGCATCTCTATGCTGGCTTTCAGGTGAATTAATGTGGTAATCGAGATTTGCCTCTTTGATAATCTTGTTGACAAATAGCCAAGGCGGTTCTCCGTATAGCTTTACAAAGTTTTCATTCGAGAGGTACTCAATGTTGCCGTACTTTTTATGTCGAAATTCATTTACATCATTGTCATATTGTTTGACTTGGTATCGTTTAAATAGATTAGAGAAGTTTTGGTAGAAAAAATCAGTTTGGCTTAATCCATCTTCTAATGGATAGTGACTAAAGAAGTCATCGTCCCTCAAATCATCGACATCTTTATGTGCTGCTTGGGCGATCTTTCGGATAACCTTTATTTGTCTTGCATCTCCGATGACATTCTCTAATGTAAAGGCATTGTAAGAAGGGTTCTGGTTCTTATGGTTTTTATAGTTATTGAAGAGGCTCAGTATGTTTTGGCTACTCTGCCGTATAGCATCGGAGGTAACGGTAACACTATCATTGGGTGCCAACGTATTATGATCGACGAACTTAACTGGTTGTAGTACCTGATTGTTTTCCATAAGGCTAATGAAATTCTGAGAGGCGGCTGTTAGCAAATGAGTTTTGCCAGCACCGTTTAAACCTGAGAGCACTACAAAGCTTGGCAGTTCTATTGGCTGAATCGGTTTGAGCGATTTAAAAACAGAGGTTGATTGGGCAAGCATATAAAGTTGTTAGGTTCCTTAATTCGGATTAATAATAGGCGACGCTGTAAAAGGCTGCCAACTGTGTAGTTGGCAGCCTCAATGTCTATGATTTGCGTTGCTTTACGCGCGTTTGATGTTACGCGGTGCAGCCTGTGCTTTCGGCGTCGCTCCGGTTGTGTCCGGTTCGCTTTTGGCATTTGCTATCACCGCGCTGTCCTTCGTTTTTTCGCCGCGCGCAGTGATGCGACGGTCAAGGTCTGCGATCTGTTCGGGCGTTAAGCGATAAATGTTCGGCTGGCTGTGGTAAACCTTCGCGCCTGTGACGATGTCCGCGACTTTGAAGCCGAAGCCTTCGGCCTTAGCGATCAATTCCTGAACGGTCATCGGCGGCGGAACTAAACTAAGCGGCGAAGGCTTTTCTTCGAGCGTTTCGGGAACGACTTGTGTGCGCGGCGTAGTCATCGGCAAATCCCCGCCAGCCTCGCGCGCCATGTGATCCAGAAAATCCTTGAACGTTATGTCGCCCGTCATCTCAAAGCCGACCTCGAACGCCGGACTGTTGCTTTTGACGATTTGAAAGACGCGCGTGATTTCGCCAACGCGTTCCTGCAAGGAAACTTCGACCATAATATCGACGAAGTATTCGAGGCCGCTTGCCGTCATCGGCAGCACGCGCCCGATCTCGTTGTCTTCTTTTGCTTCTTTGCCTTTCGCCGGAATTTGGTCAACGATCACGATGGATTTGCCGCTCTCTATGCACAGCTTGCGCAAGACGCCCTGCAACACCATTTGATCTGCGGCGAGTTCTTCCGCGTTCGGTTGCGCGAGATGATCGCCCGTGCGTTCGCGCACCGCCGAGACCATTTCAGAATGCTTCGCGCTGAAATAAGAAGCCCACGAATCCAGCGCGAAGCAGCCGTAATTCTGCTCGCGCCCTTCGCCCGACAAAGCCCATTCGATGAACTCCGGCAGTTCGTCCGGGCGCTCTATCTCAAGGCCGTCGAAATGATTTCCGACGCCTTTCAGAAGGCGCGACTTGCGCTCAACATCGAAAATGCAGAGGCGACCCAGACCCGCCTCGCTCATGCTGCGTATGAAATGGCTTTTGCCGACGCCCGCGCCGCCGCGCACAGCCATCACGAGCCGCTGCTGTCTAGGGCGGCGACTGAGCGGATTAACTTTCGGTTTTGTTGTGCTCATTATGCTTCACACCTCATTCATCAAATTCCCGGCATTGCCGTGACCGTAAGCAAAAGGGGGATCAGTTTGTCTCTCAATAAATCATGCCTACCACAAAAACAGCGAGAGTCTAGCACACTTGGAATGAAAGTAAAACAAAATTTCACGGATGAAACAAGAATATCGAAAATTTATTTGCCGGATAAATAGTGGGATCATCAAGCATCGTTTGCCACATCTGCGGCAGATAAATTGATCGGTTGGACACTAAACGTTCGATTTACCTGTGCGAGTTCAGTTGTGAGGCGCGCGTGGAAATTATTTGTTTCCAATGAATGCCACAGCGCGAGCGCATCGCGGTAATGCTTTGTGCGTTCTTTGACGAAATAACGCAGGAGCCAGACGGCAGCGGTTTGTTTTTCAGACGCGCGTGGATGTGCATCGGACAGGCTTTCCTTTGCTTCGTTGTGTCTGCTTTGCCGTGCGATGAGACGCGCGCCAAGTTCTGCGATCCACACGTCGCAATCGTGCAACTCGCCAAGATGTGTTTGCAGCTTGGATATATCCTGCGCGAAGGGCGCGAGCGACTTGCCGTAGCACTGCGCGCACAGTTCAATCGCATAGCGCAATCTTTTGGCCGCGATGCGCAGACGATGCAACGGCGTGGTCGAGAACGGACGATAAAGACTACGGCTCTCGTCCTGCAACTCCGCGAAGCGTGCGAGCGCGATTTCGCAAGCGGCTTCACGAAAGCTTATCTTTCGATTTACCCTTGCGCTTTTGCGTGCGTGTTTGCCATGCGTGATTCTCGTCGCGCGTTCAAGCTGCGCGATGAATTCTTCCTGCAATACCGTGAGCGCTTTTTCGCTGATCGCGTGCTGTAACTGTTCGCGTGCTCGTGCGCGGCGTGTGCGATGCGCGTCGGCAAAGAGCGCGAGTCCGTGTGTGATTTCTGCGTTTTTGTGCGCTGCTAATTTTTCGAGCGCGGCAACCGCGACATCCGCATCGCGCACCATACCGAGCGCATCGGCAATGGTTTTCAATTTTTTCGGCGAAATGTTTTTTACAAAGTAAGGCTTAAAGTCACGCAGCAAACCGCGCAAACGCCGCGTGGCGACGCGCATGTCATGCACGCCTTCGACGTCGGAAAAATCGAGCGCCGCCTCGCGCAAAGCGAATATTTCCTCAAGCCGAACAAGCGCCGTTCGCTTTATCTCCAATAGAACAGGCGCGGCGCAGTTTAGACCTTCAATCTCTGTTGCTTTCGCCATTCGCTTTTTAGGCGCGCTTTGCGTTTGCGCGCTGGCTCGTCGTTACTTTGCAATTGAAGACTTGCTCGAACAAATCGCACTTGCGCTCGGCAGCCCAGATTTCTTTGTCGCAAGGTTGAGCGCTCAAGAGTTCGATGTGCAAAGTTTGTTTGTCGAAGATGGGTGTGATTTCCTGCACGCGCGCGTCGTGGCTGCGGTCAAGTGCATCTGCAACGCGCAGGATCGCGCTTAATTGATTAACTGTGGCGCGGTCGTGTTCGTTGAGCGCAAGATAATCTAAATGTCGTTCGCGTGGTAACGCGCCGCGATGATAACGCGCGATGTTGGCGATCACGTTGCGCTCTGCTTCGGAAAAACCAGTCAACTCGGAATGCTTGATAAGGTAAAGACTGTGTTTGTGATGCGCTTCGTGCGCGATGGTATAACCGACGTCATGTAGAAGCGCGGCGGCGGAAAGCAGCGTGCGCTGGTGACGCGTAAAATCGTAAGCGGAAATCATCGCATCGAAAATCTTTTCGGCGAAGCTTGCGACAAGATGCGCGTGCGTTTCTTCGTAACCGAAGCGGCGTCCGACGGCGTGCACACCGCGCAATCTCACGTCGTCCGTGTCTGGAACAGGCGGGCGCGATTCGGCATCCATTTCAGAGAGACGATCAAGTATCACTCCTTCGCGCAAAGCCCAATCGCAGGTGCGCAAATAATTGATACCGAGCGCGCGCATCACTCCTTCGAGAATCTGTCCGCCCGCGACGATGATCTCCGCGCGTTGCGCGCTGATGCCCGCGACGCCGCGCTGCTCCGCGACGTTCATCTCAGCCATGCGATTATTAAAGCGTTCGAGTTGGCTTAAAACTATTTCCGCACCCGTTGGTTGCGCCGCTTGTTGTTTGTTTTCCGCGTCGCGCAAGGTGCGCAGGCGCAAAGCCTCGCCGATGGCGATGATCGAGCCGGAAGTGCCCGTCGCGTGCAGCCATGTGTGGCCGCCGAGTTCACGGCTGGGGCGTTCCAGCGCGGCGCGAATTTCGTCTTGCAACAGGCGCAGTTCCTTCGGTTTTACGGGGTCTGAATTAATGAATTTTTCGGTCAGGCCGACAGCGCCGAGTTTGACGGAGAAGAGTGCGAGCGGCGCGCCGTCGCGAACAACGGAGATTTCCGTCGAGCCGCCGCCGATGTCTATGTTGATAAGCGTTGCCTCGCGCGATGAGGCGCAACCTTTCGATGCTGCAAGGCCGATTAAGCGCGCTTCTTCTATGCCGGACAAAACTTCGACGCGCACGCCCGTCAGGGTTTTGATTTCCGCGATGAAGTTCGCCGCGTTATATGCTTCGCGCACGCTGGCTGTGGCGATGGCGGCGAGACGCGTTGCGCCGCGCGCTTCGGCAATCGAACGAAAGCGTTTAATGCAGTCGGCAGCGCGTAGGATTGCGTCGGGCGCGAGAACTCTTTTGCGCAGCGTGTCGTGTCCCAGACGCACGGCCTCTTTTTCGCGCACAAGCACGGCGAAAGAATCGCTCGCCGCCGCTTCAACAACGACGAGCTTGATCGAGTTTGAGCCGATGTCAATCGCCGCGATCTTCAAGTTTGCGCCTGTCCTTCATGCGCTTCTGTGTGTCCTGCGGCCTTCGCTACCTCACGCGCCGGTGACGTTTCTTCGTTCGCCGATCCGTCCACTGATTCGACTGATGTGTCGTCCACGTCAGTGATTTCTTTGCCGCCAATAATACGCTTGACGGCGCGCCGCAGGTCAGCCGCGATGCGTCGCACGCCGCGCGAAGCATCAAGCGTGCGAAAGCCGTATTCGCCGCTCATGCTGTCGAATTCCGTGAGCATACGGCGCTGGTATTCAACGAAGCTATCGTAGAAATCTTCGCCCAGATTCATGTCCCTACCGGATTCCCAATAATCGAAGCCGCGCCCGGAAGCGAGCACGCGCGGCACGAGTTCTTCCGCCGAACGTATGCGCAAATAAAATATCGCGTCGGGCACAAGCGCGATGCCATAGACGGCGCGCATCCAAGCGGGGTCTGCGCCGCGCACCACGCCGCGCGCAATCGCCGAATAAATGTAACGGTCTGTCAGCACGATGAAGCCGGAACGAAGCGCTGGCAACATCTGATTTTGCAAGCGATCTGCGAAATCCGTCGCATAGAAAAGTTGCATCGTGAGGCGTCCCAGAGTGTGCCCGGCCTTTGCTTCCTTAATGCCGCGTCCGGCGAGCAAAGAGCGCGTCATGCCCGTATCGAGCACTGCGTAGCCGCGTGCTTCAAGCCACGTGCGCAAGAGTTCTATCTGCGTCGAGCGCCCGACGCCGTCCGTGCCTTCGATGACAATCAATTTGCCGCTATACGGCTCAATCTCTGTGCCGGGCAAAGGCGTGCCGTAAAAAGCTTTTTCTTTCATCGCGCGCTCGCTGCCTCGTCTTTCAAATAGCGTTTGACGATGGCGCGCATTTCGCGTTGCTGCTTTTCAATCGAACGCGTCGCGTCAATCGTCGTCAAATTATACTCGTCAACCATTTGGTCGTACTCGTCCAGAATCTTGCCCTGAAAAATTTTGAAGCTTTCTTCCGCATCATCAGACCATTCCATATCAAGCCCTGCTTCGTAGAACTTCAATTGCGGCCTGCCGGAAAGAATGCGATTGATGGCAACTTTGAGCGGCGCGCGAAAGAAAAAAGAAACAGTCGGCTTGACCGCGAAGTTATAAATCTCGCGCACCCAAGCGCGGTCACAGCCACGCGCCACGTCGCGCGCAAACGCCGTGTAGATATAACGATCCGCGAGCACGATGGCGCCCGCTTTCAAAGGCGGAATAATATCGTGCTCGGTGCGGTCTGCGAAGTCCGTCGCGTGCAGCAAAGAAAAGGTCGCGGGCGTGAACGTCTTCTGCTTTTTAGCACGCTTCGTCGTGTCTTTAACAAGCGGCGAAGAATTCCATTCAGAGAAGAAAACGGGATAACCTTCGGCTTTTAACCATTGATGCAAGAGCGCGAGTTGCGTTGATTTGCCGCTTCCGTCCGTGCCTTCGACGACGAATAGCTTGCCCGGAAAGCGATGTTGTCCGTAAGTAATCATTTGTCCTTAACTATAACAGACCCGTGTTACAGAAACGTAACATGAAGCGCGCCTCATAAAGTTAAACGGCTCATGCGCTGAAGCAAAAGTCGTCTGGATGGTATGATGAAGAGGTGGAAGCGAACGCCGCGCGTTGACACGCAAAGCGGCGCAGCAAATCTTTGAAGGAGATTGATTGATGAAGGTTCGGGATATTATGACTGTTAATGCGTCGGCGTGCCGCCCGGAAAGCGATCTGGCGTCGGCGGCGATGATAATGTGGAAACACGATTGCGGTTCTGTGCCGGTGGTCAACGGCGCGGGCGTGATCGTCGGCATCATTACGGACAGAGATATTTGTATGTCTCTCGCTTTCAACGAACGCGCCGCCGCAAACGTGACCGTCGGCGAAATCGTTACAGGCAAAGTTTACACTTGCGCGCCCGACGACGACGTGAAAGATGCGCTTCAGATTATGTCTGACCAAAAGCTGCGCCGCCTGCCGGTCGTTGATAATGATGGGGCGCTGCGCGGCATTCTCTCGATCAACGACGTGATCCTTCACTCGAAGCGCGGCGAAAGCAAAAAAGGTAAATACGTTTCGCACAAAGATGTGATGCAAACGCTTAAGGCTCTTAGCCAACATCGTGAATCAGATCAAGAAACGCACGCTGAAGATTTATAAAAGATAAGCCTGATTGCGACGGGCGATTCATAAGCAATCTGAAATGAAAACGCTTTTTCTTTTGCGACACGCGAAGTCTAGTTGGGCTGAAGCAGGCCAGCCGGATTTCGCGCGCCCGCTCAACGAACGTGGACAAAAGGCCGCGCCGCTCATCGGCAGATTTATGCGCAAACAGAATCTGCAATTTGATCTTATCTTAAGTTCCCCTGCGACGCGCGCAAGAGAAACAAGCACCCTCGTCGTCAAAGCCGGAAAACTTCAGTGCGAACTGCGCTATGATGAAAGAATCTACGCGGCGAATGTCGCGTGTCTGCTTGAAATAATGTCGCAGATTGAAGAAAGCGCGGGCACGGTTTTAATCGTCGGCCACAATCCGGGCATGGAAGAATTGGTATTGAACCTTGCGAATGAAACACATCACATGCCGACCGCCGCATTCGCGTGCATCACGCTGGACATTGAAAAGTGGAGCAAGACGCGCGAGGGTAGCGGGCATCTCGAATGGCTCGTCACACCCAAAGAGATTGATGTCACATAGTGGCCGTCATTGTTCGTGGTAACGATGATGAAGCAGGAGTAGGGACAAGCCGCTGCTTCTATGCTCCTACAGTTCATTTCTTCAGGCGTTCTTATCTTCTTTCTCAAGCTGCTCTCTGGCCTTCAATAATTCCTGTTTGTGTTCTTCGCTAATTGTCGGATAAGCCGATTTCAGTGATTTGAGTTTCGTAATAATGATGTCCGCGACCGCCGCGCGCGTAAACCATTTGTGATCGGCGGGGATGATGTGCCAAGGAGCCGCTTCCGTGCTGGTGTGCGAAAGCACATCTTCGTAAGCATTCATATACTCGTCCCAAAAGCCGCGCTCTTTAACATCTGCGAGCGAAAATTTCCAGTTCTTTTCCGGCGTATCTATGCGCGCGAGAAACCTGCGGCGCTGCTCTTCTTTCGAGATATGCAAAAAGAATTTGAGAATCTCCGTGCCGTTGCGCGCAAGGTGTCGCTCGAAATTGTTGATGTCCTCGAAGCGGTCTTTCCAGATACGCTTGTTGATGGCGGCGGGCGGCAGTCCCTGCGCGCCGAGCAGTTCGGGATGCACGCGCACGATAAGCGTTTCTTCATAGTAAGAGCGATTGAAAATGCCTATGCGCCCGCGTTCGGGAAGCGCCTTCGCCGCGCGCCATAAATAATCGTGGTCGAGTTCTTCTGCGGAAGGCTGCTTGAAGGAATAAACCTGACAGCCCTGCGGATTAACGCCCGACATGACGTGCCTGATCGCGCTGTCTTTGCCTGCCGCGTCCATTGCCTGAAAAATAATCAATAGCGCAGATGTGTTTTGCGCGTAAAGAATATCCTGATATTTAGCGAGCCGCGCGACATCCTCGCGCAACTTCGCCAGCGCGTCTTCTTTGTTCTTAAACTTTCCGGTTGAAGCGGGATCGTAGTCCTTGAGCTTAATGCGTTTGTCGGGCGGCGCGATGAATTGATCGTGGTTCATAGTGTTAGCGGCGTGCTCGTTCCGGGAGCGACAGAGACAGACGGGCGCGGAGCGTTCCTGCTGGAGTTGAAACCAAAAGCTTTCTGTATGAATTGAACCAGAAATTTTGTGAAAAGTATACGACGCAATGAAGCATGATAAAATGAAATCAGTTTGCTTCGTGGAAGTGATTCTTTATTCTTATAATGTCCTGTCAACAAATGTTAGTGAGTCAATATAGGAGTTTTCGTGTATGAGCGACTGGATTGGACTAAGCGTTATTCTTGCTATCTTGTTAAGCGGAATCTATGGATTGGTGCAAGTCAGCACGCCGCGCAAGCCGATCACAAAAGAAGAGTTTGAGAAGCGCGCTAGGGAAGCGCCCAGCTTGCTTAGTGCGGGAGTTATGGGCTTGCAAAAGATATTAGAGCCGGGAGTGGAGAAGGCTGTCGAAGTGCAAGAGGATTTTCGTCAAGGACACTTAGATGGTGAACAGGAATCAGGCGAAGGCAGCGATATAGCTTCCAAAGCAGATTTGGGATCATCTAAAAGTGAGAAACACGCGGAGCAAAGCCTTGAGCGAAGTTGAAACTATCACAGCGCATTCTTCCCTGCGTCCTTTCAGCAAGCACCTCAATATTTCCTTTGAATTGCTCATCTGTGTAATCACAGTCGTGCCGATTCTAATTCTAATTTATTGGTATACCGTATTGCCTGACCAAATTCCCGCATTCAGGAACTTGCGAGGTGAAGTTGTCTTTTGGGCGCGAAAGAGTTTTCTTTCAGTCTTTCGATTACCGGCGATGGGGATTGTCCTACAGCTTCTCTGCTTGCTGATGAAATACAGCTTGCTGCAATCGAAAGTAACGCTGCCTGCCGAAAATGCTGATCGTTATTTATCCTATCGGCAAGAATCTATTGCCATAAACATGAAGCTGTGGGATTGGATACGCTTTCTGGTTGCTTTCAAGCAGATTGGCGCATCACTCATTATCGTCTTTCTTAGTTTTGAACGATTCCGTTCCTTAGCTACCGCATACACAATCGTATCCTTACTTGTCACAGTGCTTGCGGCTGGCGGTGCGCTTCTTTGCGGTTATCGTCTTCTTACCGTCAAACGTAAGATGAAGAAAATTTTCGGAAGCTCTTATCCCCATCGGCAAGTTGATGCGGCGTATATTTACGGTGGAGTGGTGTACTACAATTCCGCCGACCCTTCGCTATTTGTCAGAAAATACATGTTGAACTTTGCCAATAAATGGAGCTATGTCTTCATCGTATGTTTAATTGCTTATCCGTTACTGGTGTTCATGCCAGCAATTCTTAAATAAAGTTGCCGCGTTCCGGCTATAGGCGAGCTAACAGGCTTTCGAGCCGTCCGCCCGATAGCCTCTCTTTCATGCTATTTCCTTGCGGCGCTTGCATGAGAAACTGTTTTGACGACAATCTCTTACTATGACTTTTAACGAACACGATAAAGATTCGCCGTCGCCCGCGACCATCGCCGTGCATGGCGGCGAACGTCCCGAAGAACACGCTTTTAGAGCAGTCATTGCGCCGGTTTTTCATTCGACTATCTATGGCTTCGAGAACTTTGCGGAGATGCGCCGCTATGCGCGCGGTGAATTGCCAGAGAGTTATTTCTATTCGCGCTATGCCAATCCGACCGTCGCCGAAGTCGAACGAAAGATCGCGGAACTCGAAGGCGCGCCAGCCTGCGTCGTCACGTCTTCAGGTTCGGCGGCGACGTTTGCCGCGCTCTCTGCGCTGTGCGAAGCGGGCGACGAAATTCTCGCTTGCGAAACAATCTACGGCGGCACGATTCGCATTCTCACGGAAGTCTTAAAACGTTTCGGCGTCAATGCGCGTTTCATTCCTATCGAAGAGATCAAGCGGCTGCCTGAAATCGTTACTGAACGCACGCGCGCTTTCTGGTTTGAAACGCCGACCAATCCTGTCAACCGGATCGTTGATTTGAGTCTCGCGGCAAAGGCGGCGCGCGATGCGAAAATATTTTCCATTGTTGATAACACGTTTGCGACGCCTGTGCTGCAACGCCCGCTCGCACACGGCGTTGATGCGGTTGTGCATAGCGCGACGAAATATTTTGGCGGGCATTCCGATTTGACGGCGGGCGCGGTTGCCGGAAGCAAAGAATACATTGCGCGTGTCCGCCGCGTTGCGATGCTCGTGGGCGCGACGCTCGATCCGGGCGCGGCGTATTTACTTGCGCGCGGGCTGAAAACTCTGGACGTGCGCGTGCGCGCAAGTTGCGAGAATGCGCAAAAATTAGCGGAAGCTTTACGCGCTCACAAAAAAATAGCGCGCGTTTATTATCCGGGACTCGAAGATAATCCAGATCACGAATTAGCGCGCAAACAGATGCGGGCTTTCGGCGGCATTGTCGCGGCAGACCTCGTGGGCGGCGAAGCCGAGGCCGAACGCTTGTTCGACAATTTGCGTTTGATTCGCAGCGCGACGAGCTTGGGCGGCGTCGAAACCATCGCGGGCTATCCGCTTTACTCATCGCACAACGGATTCAACGCAGAGCAACTGCGCGCCGCCGGAGTTTCGACTTCAACTGTGCGCTTCGCCGTCGGCATTGAAGCGGCAGATGATTTGATCGCGGACGTAAAACAGGCGCTCAATAAAATTTAGAAGACAGAGTTAGGAATTTATTGTGTCTATCTAATTTTCTATGGAGCTTAATCTTTTATTATCGCTGGACAAACGCGAGCAGGCGGCTTTGCAGGCGGCGCTCGTGACGCACGGCGCGCCGGATTGTCTGGTAACGCTGGCGCTCACGGGCGCGTGCCGCATCTCGACGCTTGATGAAGCGCGCAAGCTGCGGCGTTGGCTCGCGGACGTGCGCGTGACGGGCGAAGCAAATTTGACCGCGCTGAAGAATATCGAACGCGCGCTGATAAGCTTCGGCGTGTGAGGCTTGGCCGCGCATTGTTCTGTAAATTCAAATGGCGATTATCGAATTAGGTTACGGGCAAGCGAAACTACGCTTCGATTATTCGGAAACTCGCTTCCGTGTACTCGGTGCTTCGTCTACCGCGCACGCCTTACACTCTCCGCTCTCTGACATGGAAATCACGGCGGCGATTGACGCGCCTATCCTTTCGCTGCCGCTTGAAGAGATCATCAATCAAGGCGAATCCGTGCTCATCGTTGTCTCCGATGCGACACGCCAGACCGCAAGTGGGCAGATCGTCAATCTGCTTGTGCGTCGCCTTGTGCAAAACGGCATAGCGCCCGCAGACATCAGTATTATTTTCGCAACGGGCATTCATCGCCCTGTCACCGCAGAAGAAAAACGCGAACTGCTGACGCCCTTTGTGCTACAGAGAATCAAGACGCTCGATCACGATCCTGATAATGCCGCACAGTTCATACGTTTCAGCGAAACAACAAACGGCGCGCACATCGAACTTATCCGCGCGTTGCGCGAACACGATCATGTGATTCTGACGGGCGGCATCGGCTTTCACTACTTCGCTGGTTTCACAGGCGGACGCAAATCCATTTGTCCCGGACTCGCTTCCGCAGAAACAATCGCCGCGACGCACATGCTCGCGCTCGATTTTGAAAACGGTGGCGGGCGTCGCGCGGGCGTCGGTTGCGGATTACTCGATGGCAACCGTGTGCATGAAGCGTGTGAAAGTATCGCGGCAGGAATCAATCCGTCGTTTCTTATCAACACTGTGGTAGACAAAGACGGGCGCGCCGTTCGTGTTTATGCCGGAGACTGGCGCGCCGCGCATCGCACGGGTTGCGTTGAATATGCGCGCGATCATTCGATTAAGATAGACGCGAAACGCAAGATTGTTGTGGCAAGCTGCGGCGGCGCGCCTTATGACAGCAACTTGATTCAGGCACATAAGACTCTGGAGATGGCGGCGCAGGCGTGCGCGTCGGGCGGCGCAATCATTCTCGTCGCAAAATGTGAGGAAGGATTCGGGCGCACCGATTTCTTGAAGTGGTTTGATGCAGAAGATTCGCACGCGCTCGCAGAGAGTTTGCGCGAGCGTTATGAAGTCAACGGGCAGACCGCTTGGGCGCTGCTGACGAAGGCCGAAGCCTTCAAAGTTTATCTTATCTCCGATCTTCCCGACGAAGACGCGCGACAAATGCGGTTGATTCCTGCGCGCAGCATCGATGACGCACTCGCGCAAGCGAACGCACACGCGCACGTGGAAGCAGGATATATCTTGCCGCATGGCGCGTCTTTTCTGCCCGTCGTTGATTAAGATTGCGTTCGGGCACAACGTTGATTCGGCGCGCTGCAAAGCACTACAATGAAAGTTATGCTTTTTCGCTATTGTTAGTCAGGAGATTGAGATGAGCGTCAACAGATTAGTCATAGCGATTGCTTTCGTTTTTGCGAGCGGAATTTCTCCCGTGTTGGCGGCAATTGCTTTCTCTGAACAGCCAGCCGTTGTTTCGGCAGTTGCTCCTGTATATCCTACCGCTGCTTTTACGACAGGTGTTAATGGTAGTGTCACAGTTGAGGTAACAATTGATGCGGCTGGAAAGGTAACCTTAGCCAAAGCAGTTGAAGGCTTCCCCTTGTTGCGTAAGGCATCTGAAGATGCTGCTATTGGCTGGCGATTTGTACCTGATTCGAGTAGCGTAAATGTGCGTGTAGCTCGTTTGATATTCGTCTTCAGCTTTGTTGATTGGGATACTGGTAGCGCGGCATTGACGCCCGTTTTTACATTGCCCTATCAAGTTGAAGTGAAGCATCAGATAACGCCGCGTATTGATGTAAACGTAAGCCCTCGCAAAGGGAGTCGAAAAGCAAAACCTGTATCTTTTCAACGGAAAGCATAACAAGTCCTCGCACCTGACCACCCGACAGCGTGCCTTTCGTGGTTGAATTGTCCCATAATGTTGAAGGCTTCATAGCGCAACGGCTGAAGCCCGGCATTCTATGAACGAGATTAATCTGACTGAACAAGGCAGCATAAACATGCACAAAAATCTTATAGCAATCGGCGCGGCATTCGTGCTCACCGCTTTTTTCGGCTTCGGGCAAGCCTTTGCGCAGGGCGGAGCGACACAGACGCCTTCACCGGCGGCGACAGTTGCGCCGTCGCAGGACGCAGGCGAAAGGCGCGTGCCTTTAACGGAGCAAGCAATCGCGCTCGACACCGCCGGACGCGCGGCGCTCGCCGGACGCCTGCGCACAGGGACGAACGCGACGCTGAACGGCTCACTCGATGCGCCCATCAGAAACGTGCGTCTCGTGGTCGAAAATCGTAGCCTGAACTTTTTCACTTACGTTTCCGGCTTTGCGACGTTTTACGATGCGGAAGGCGTGCGTTGCGGCGAAGGCCTGTTTAAGCTGGATGCGCTGGCCGCAAATGAATCGGCGGAGACGGACACGCCCGGATTGCGTTTGACGTGCGCCCCCGCCACGTGGCGCATCGTTGCGACGAATTTGTTGACACGCACAACTGATGCAGCGAAACCGAATGATCCACTTCTCGCGCCAAATGCGACGCCCGCCAGCACACAAACTGCGTCTACGAGTAGCACGATACAACCACCGCCCGCCGCCGTGCCGCCACTCATGATAGACATCAACGGCAAGACGCTGCCGGTTCAATTGGGCAATCCGCTCGACATAAAAATCGGCAATGAACGCCTGAGAATCGTCGTTAGCGCCGCGCCATAAAGTGATTGTAGGACTGCCTTATCGAAAGGACATAGTGCATGAATTCAATGAATCTTAAGGTATGCGAATCAGTAGTAGAACACGAGCAGAAAGAAAGCAACTGCAAGTTTTCCCCAGCAATGGATCATCAGCGCGTCAGTTGAGCGCACTTTGCTTGCTCTTTGAATCTGTGTTTTCTCCTGTATCC
>JAABUR0100000625.1_pt1 | contig 74777 bp, 63 predicted proteins | sample 5560091 | NCBI WGS metagenome assembly JAABUR01 (sample SAMN10711879, study PRJNA513375) | rock metagenome | isolation source: Antarctica rocks | place: Antarctica: Victoria Land, University Valley sud
CCAGTTCTACATCCTGACGCGCGGGGGTCCTCGCAATCAGACGACCAGTCTGGTTCAGCTGATTACCAACCAGGCGTTCAGCGCCTTCGATGTCGGTTACGCAACGACGATCTCGATCGCCTTGATGGTGCTGCTGATCCTGCTCAGCGGCGTGCAGCTCTTTCTCCTGCGCGACTCCACTCAGTACTGAGAGAGGACGCCGAGCAGCGGAGGTTTCGACGTCATGGCCACGATTCCAGCGGCAGCGGAGCCATCGCCCGGGCATCGCCGCTCAAAACTGCTCGGCGCGGGCGCCTTCTACCTCGTTGGGGCGATCCTCGCGGCGATCTTTCTCTTTCCCCTCATCTGGGCGATCTTGACCTCGCTCAAACCTGCCGCGGAGATCGTCTCCACCCCTCCCACATGGCTGCCCCACGCGTTGACCTTCAAGAACTACGTGGGCCTTAACCATGTCGGGAGCGGGATCTTCCGCTATGTCTCGAACAGCGTCATCACGGTCGGATACACGCTCGTCGGCACGATCGTCCTCAGCACGCTGGCTGGCTATGGTTTCGCCCGCTTCGCGTTTCCGGTGAAGAACATCCTTTTCGTCCTGGTCCTGGCCCCGCTGATGATCCCCTTTCAATCGATCATGATCCCGCTCTTTCTGGTGCTGCGGACATTGCATCTCAACAACTCGTTACTCGGGTTGGCGATGGTCTATATCACCGCGCAGTTGCCGTTCGGCATCTTCGTGATGCGGAACGCCTTCGCGATCATCCCTAAAGATATCGAGGAGGCGGCACTGCTCGACGGCTGTTCCACCCTGCGGATGCTCTTCCAACTGATGATCCCGCTGGTGATGCCCGGGATCGTCACGATCGCGCTTTTCGCTTTCTTCAGCTCCTGGAACGAGCTCTTCGCCGCGCTGATCTATCTGACTGATAGCGACAAGTTCACGCTGCCGCTGCTGCTCGCGACGGCCCGGACCAACCCCGGGCTCTTTGGCGGCACCAACTGGGGCGGTCTTCAGGCAAGCGTGACCGTCTCGATGCTGCCCTGCCTGTTGCTCTTTATCTTTCTGCAGCGCTACTACGTGAGCGGTCTCTCCAGCGGGGCGGTCAAGTGAGTCGATCGCCACGCCGTCGCCGCGGTCTGGCCGTCAGATCCGCGCCACCCTCGCGACCACGTCAACCCTGATCCGCCACGACCAGACGACTTGAGAAGGGACGATCCGATCATGACCGATGCCCCGCGATCGACCCCGGTGGTCGACACCACCGGCAGCCCGTTTGCCCGTCAGCACCCGGCCTCCGTCGCCGCGGTCATGATCGACGATGCCTTCTGGGCGCCGCGAATCCGCACCAACCGTGACGTAACGATTCCGTCTCAGCATCGCCTCCTCGAAGAGACGGGCCGGTTGGAGAATCTGCGGTGGGCGGCTGGCAAGCATGACCGAGGCTTTGAGGGGCGCTACTTCAACGACTCCGATGTCTACAAGTGGCTCGAAGGGGCGGCCTGGACGCTCGCGAGCGGTCCGAACGACGTGATCGCGCGATTGACCGATCAGGTGATCGGCGACATCGAAGCGGCCCAGCGACCGGATGGCTACCTCAACAGCTACTTCTCCCGGGACCGCGCCGACCAGCGGTGGACCGATCTCGATCTTCACGAGCTCTACTGTGCCGGCCACCTCTTCCAGGCCGCCGTCGCCCATCACCGCGCCACGGGGTCAACCCGGCTTCTCGATGTCGCCACCCGCTTCGCTGACCACATCTGCGACCTGTTCGGTCCCGCGGAGAGTGGCAAACGCACCTGGTCAGACGGTCACCCCGAGGTCGAGATGGCCTTGGTCGAGCTATTCCGCGAGACCGGCGAGCGGCGCTACCTCGACCAGGCCGCCTACTTCATCAACATCCGCGGTCACCAGCACTTCGGCAACCCCTACCACCGCCACGGTCCAGAATATCACCAGGATCACCTCCCGATCCGGGAGATGGATGAGGTCGTTGGTCACGCAGTGCGAGCGATCTACTTCAACACCGGCGCGGCCGATCTCTGGCTGGAAACAGGCGAGCCGGCGCTTGGCCACGCGCTCAATCGCCTCTGGCTGAACATGACGGCCCGCAAGATGCACATCAGTGGCGGACTCGGCGCCCGCTATGACGGGGAAGCATTCGGCGAGGACTTCGAGCTGCCCAATGCCCGGGCCTACACGGAGACCTGCGCCGCCATTGCCAGCGTGATGTGGAACTGGCGAATGCTGCTCGCGACGAACGAGGCGCGCTACGCGGACGTGATGGAGCTGGCACTCTATAACAGCGTGCTGTCCGGATTGTCGCTCGACGGTCAGTCCTACTTCTACCAGAACCCGCTCGCCGACGATGGTGGTCACCGGCGCCAGGCCTGGTTCGGCACCGCCTGCTGCCCGCCGAACCTGGCACGGTTGCTGCCGTCGCTGGGTGGTTACATCTACAGCGTGGGCGATGACGACGTCTGGGTTCATCTTTATGCCGAAGGAATGGCACGGCTCACGCTGCCCGGCGGCCGGACGGTTGAGCTGCGTCAGACCACACGCTATCCGTGGGATGGGGAGATCGAGATCGCCGTGGCGTGTGTGGGTGACCTCACCCTTCACCTGCGGGTTCCCGCCTGGTGCGAGCACGGGGCGACCGTCGAGGTGAACGGTGCTCGGGTCGAACTCCCGCTTTCCCCCGGCAGCTATGCCGAGATCCGGCGGACCTGGTCCCCCGGCGACATCGTGCGGCTGCGGCTGCCGATGCCGGTGCGCCGGGTCGAATGCAATCCGATGGTCGAGCATGACGCGGGTCGCGTTGCCTTGATGCGGGGGCCCCTCCTCTACTGTCTGGAGGGAGTCGACAACCCGCAGGTCGATCTCCGCCAGCTGGCCATCCCTGGAACCGGCGACATCGACGCGACCTTCCGGCCCGAGCTTCTCGGCGGGGTCATCGCGCTCTCCCTGAGCGGGACGGTTCCGGCTGATGCAGCGCCGTGGGATGGCAAGCTCTATCGCACACTGTCAGCGACGGAGCGGGGAGACAACGCGGTGCACGTCACCGCCATCCCCTACCACGTCTGGGCCAACCGCGAAGCGGGGCCGATGCAGGTCTGGCTCAATCTCGATCGATAGCCCGCTGCCCAAGGCGCGATCCAACGACCGTTTCGCGGCGCCCACGTCCCGAGGAGCGACCACATCTCCGCCGGGTCTCTTCAGACGGCGTGGGTGTGGCACCCGTCTTGCACGTTTCGCCACCTGGCGAGATGAACGCGACGACGAACCGATGAGGAGGTCAGGATGTCTGACGATCACAGCGCGGGCGACCGGCGACAACCGTACGCCGATCGGGGCGGTCCGGCTGCCCGCCACGCCGAGACCCACGATGTCCGCCGTGAAGCGATCACGAACCCAAAGGGGCCCGAGCCGGTCGATGAGAGCTTCGCCGAGCAACTGGCGCCCGACACCTCGACGACCGAACCAGGGGGACACACCGAGGAAAGCCACTCCGCCGCGGATGACAAGTCGCTCCACGAGCGACTGCAAGCATTCGACAATGCCGAGCTGGCGCGCCTCTCCGTGCTGGAGCAGGGTGTGGCCCTGGACCAGGGCGGGACCTACCTCGATCTCAACAACCTCGATCGCGGCCCCTTCAAAGCGATCGGTGGTCAGGAGGCGGAACGGGGCAATCGCTACGTGGCCAAGCGCGACACCGACTACGAGCTCTGGAACCGCCTCGCTGGCCGGGATGTCGAAGCCGAGGTCGAGCGCCCCGAGGGAGCAGACGCCTAGCCCCGGTTCTCAGCTGACAGGCGGCAGGCGGGCCGACAGTGGACGCCGGGGACGGGGGACCAGGCACGCGGCAATGTGCTGGGAGCGACGCGCTCGGAACCATGTGCGTCGCTCCGGCAGCGTGATCGAGCGGGACGTACCGGGAGGTGTCTATGGGCCACGGATTGCACGATCTTGCCAGGCACAACGCCTGGGGCACCGCGCAGGTCGTGACGTTCTGCCAGGGACTCGACGAGCCAACGCTCAATGCGACCGTGCCGGGTACCTACGGCACCATAATCGAGACGCTGCGGCACCTGATCGCCTCGGAGGCATCGTATCTCCGCCGGCTGACGGGCCCGACCTCCGCTGCTCCGTGGGGAGAGGAAGATGCGGTCGGACTCCAGGTGCTGGCGGAGCGCGTGGCCGAGCTGGCGGCCATCTGGGACAAGTTCCTCGGGGGTGACGTGGATACCGAGCGGCTGGGCGAGGGGCGAGGCGACCGGAATGAGGTCTTTGCCATCCCGGCCGGGGTGTTCATCACCCAGGCACTCCACCACGCGAACGAGCACCGCGCCCAGATCTGCACGATCCTGGGCGCGCTCGGGCACGAGCCGCCCGATGTCTCAGCCTGGGGGTACGGCCTCGCGACAGGGCGATCGACACTGAAGACGCCGGGTGACGCTTAACGGACTCGACGGTGGGTACCGGCAGCGTCTTTGTCAGATAGAACAGGGGTCCGGCAGCGTACGCCGCGGGGCAGTCAAATCGGTGACCGGGGGTCGAACGTCAGATTGCCGACCGCGGCAGATACGCCGGCGGAATCGCCCGCGAAGTGCATCTGTTCCTGAGCGCGGTCTCCTGTCCTACTTAGAATAGACATCTCCTGGACCGACCAGCCCGGTTGCGCCGGTAGGACGGTCAGCGCACGCTCCTCGGGGTCGTCATCGTGCTTGACCGAGGACGTCTTCTGGAGGCCGGCATCGACGCCAGGCCAGCAGAGGATGCGGCCATCATCGTCCTTGCGGAAGGACACGTCTGTGCTCATCCGACCGACCTGTCTCTCGCCGCACCGACCTGTTCCCGTCGCCCACGCCGGTCGCTGACGCCAGCCAGACGACCACGGCGATGATCGCTCGTGCGGTTTGCTATGCTGCGCCATTCTCTGACGGCCGCCGTTGACGCATACTGGCGACAATACTCTTTGAGATGACCGGATAGCAGGATCGGTGCTCGTCTAACGCGTGCGTGTCGTTCGACGGTCTGGCGATAAGTGCAGCGCTGTTGGAGTGAGACGATGAGTGAGCAAGATGTCGCTCGCAAGATCCTCCGGGCGCTGGAGCAGGACTCGCGTCGCTCACCGGCTCAGGTTGCCGCGATGGTTGGCGCCGACGAGAGCGTGGTCGCGGAGACGATCGCGCGCTACGAGCGGAATGGGATCATCCGCGGCTATCGAACCACCATCGCCTGGGATCGCCTGCTCGACGACCGGGTCGTCGCGTTTATCGATGTCAGCGTCTCGCCTCAACGCGATGTCGGATTCGACCAGGTTGCCGCGCGCATCTATCGCCATCAGGAGGTGCGCGGCGTCCATCTCGTCTCTGGCGACGGCGATCTGCGGGTCGTCGTCGAGGGGTCGAGCCTGCGGGATGTTGCGGCCTTCGTCGCGGAGAAACTGTCGCCGATCGATCACGTCACCGGCACCAACACCCACTTCCTGCTCAAGGCCTATAAGGAAGATGGGATCGTCCTCACCGACGAGCCCGGCGACGACGACCGCTTGCTGGTGGCGCCCTGATGAAGCTGGCCCGCTCGGTTCAGGAGATCGCCCCATCCGGCATCCGGCGCTTCTTTGATGTCGTCGCGCAGATGGACGATGTGATCTCGCTCGGCGTTGGCGAGCCCGACTTCGGCACGGCCTGGCGGGTTCGGGAAGCGGCCATCTACGGGCTGGAGCGGGGCCGCACCACCTACACGGCAAATCAGGGATTGCTTGAGCTCCGCCAGGCGGTCGGCGCCCATCTGCGGCGGCGCTTCGGGCTCGACTATGACCCGGAGACGCAGATTCTGATCACCGTCGGGGTCAGCGAGGCACTTGATCTCGCGCTGCGCGCCCTGCTCGACCCCGGCGACGAGGTGATTGTCCCGCAGCCCTGTTATGTCGCGTATGAGCCGTGTGTCGTCCTGGCCGGTGGCGTGCCGGTTTCCCTGCCGACTGGGCCAGAGACAGGCTTTATCCCACGCCCTGAAGATGTCGCCGCCCTGGTGACGCCACGGACCCGGGCCTTGCTGCTGAACTATCCCAACAACCCGACCGGTGCTGCACCGACGCTGGGAGAGCTTGATGCGCTCGCGGAGGTCGCGCGGCGTCACGACCTGGTCGTCATCAGCGACGAGATCTACGACCGGCTCTCCTACGAGCGGGAGCATGTGGCGGTCCCGTCGCTCCCTGGGATGGCGGAGCGAACACTTCTTCTGAATGGCTTCAGCAAGACCTACGGGATGACGGGCTGGCGCGTCGGCTATGCCACCGGACCCGCCGACCTGATCGCCGCGATGGGGAAGATCCACCAATACACCGCCTTATGCGCCGGGCGGGGGGCGCAGGAGGCCGCGATCGAGGCACTCCGGGTCCCGGAGCGCGACGTTCTGGGGATGGTCGACGACTACGATGCACGACGGCGGATCATCGTCGCCGGGCTGAATCGGATCGGTCTCCCCTGCCACCTCCCCGCCGGTGCTTTCTACGCCTTTCCGTCGATCGCGCCGACCGGTCTCTCCTCCCAGGAGTTCGCCGAGCGGCTTCTGTTCGAGGCGCACGTCGCGGTGGTGCCGGGCGACGCATTTGGCGCGGGAGGTGCCGGTCATGTTCGCTGCGCCTACGCCACCGCGCTACCCCGGATCGAAGAAGCGCTGGAACGCATCGACCGGTTCGTCCAGCGTCTCACGCCGGCTGCTGAATCCCGCGTCGCTGGGATGGGCGTGAGCTGACGCCACGCGAGTCCACCTGGCGGGTTGACACCGATCCGGCCAGACCGTAGCGTCCATCGCGAGCGATCACCGCGTGATGGAGTCCTGATGACCACTCCCGAGAGCGCTCCGAGGCTCGACGACCGCGGTCGGTTGCTGGTCTCCTGTGGGGATCAGCCGGGCATCATCGCCGCTGTCTCCCACCTGCTCTTTGCCCATGGCGCCAACATCATCCACTCCGATCAGCACAGCACCGATCCCTCGGGCGGGCTCTTTTTTCTCCGGATCGAGTTCGCCCTGCGAGGACTCGCGGGGGCGATCGACGAGCTGCGGGCCGCTTTCGCACCGGTGGGAGATCGCTACGGCATGGAGTGGCGCATCACCCCCGCGGCGCTTCGCCAGCGCCTGGCCGTCTTCGTCTCGCGTGAAGATCACTGTCTGTTGGAACTGCTGGGCCAATGGCGAGCCGGTGACCTTGCGGCCGATATCGCGCTGGTCATCGGCAACCATGCCGGCATGGAGGCTGTCGTCGCTCCGTGGTCGATCCCGTTTCACCACATCCCGGTCCCGGCCGGGGAGAAGGAGGCGGCCGAGCAGCGGCAGCTGGCATTACTCGACGGGCAGGTCGACGCGATCGTCCTCGCCCGCTATATGCAGGTGCTTTCGCCGCTCTTTCTCGCGCGGTGGCGTCATCGGGTGATCAACATTCACCATAGTTTTCTGCCTGCCTTCGTCGGCGCCAATCCCTATGCACAGGCTCACGCACGGGGCGTGAAGCTGATCGGCGCGACCGCCCATTACGTCACCACCGAGCTCGATGCCGGACCGATCATCGATCAGGACGTGCAGCGAGTCGATCATCGTCATAGCGTGGCCGATCTGCGGCGTATTGGGCGCCAGATCGAGCGCACGGTCCTGGCCCGGGCCGTCAACTGGCACGTCGAGGATCGCGTCCTCGTTCATGGCAACACGACTGTAGTCTTCGCCTAATGTCAGTGCCGGTGGTGAGTGGTAGCATGGGCACCCGGTAGGCGCTAGGAGACGGGAGTGAGCTGCGCGTGGCGAAGGGGACGACGCCAAAACATGTCTTCATCATCGATGACACGCCGGCCATCCTGGACCTGTTCCGGGAGCTGCTGGAGGAGGCAGGGTACGCCGTCACCCTCGATACCTTTGCCGGTGACCTCACGGACGAGCTCGCCCGGGTGCAGGGGGCAAACCCCGATCTGATCATCCTCGATTTCATGATCGGCGGTGAGCAAATTGGGTGGCAGTTTCTGCAGATGCTCAAGATGGAGCGTGCCACCGCCAACCTGCCGGTCATCATCTGCACCGGCGCCGCGCGCCAGGTGAGTGAGCTGCAGGGTCACCTGGATGCGATGGGAGTGGCCGTTGTCCTGAAGCCATTCGACATCGATCATCTCCTGCACCAGGTCGAACAGTCACTTGAAGGCGAGTTCTTCGCCAGTAGCCCAGGATGAGACGCGCCCTTGACGCCCCATGGCTGAATGTGGTAATGGTAAGGTGTGGTGCCGATAGACCCGGATCGTCCGGGGAGGAGACCACATCGGGGCACAGGGTCCCGGCCAGACGATCGTCCCGATCAGAATGACTTCCCGGGAAGATTGTCGGGGTCCCTCGCAGGACGGCGCCATGGAGGGTTCCAGCATGGCGAGTAATCGAGTGCGCTGGGGTGTCTGGCAAGTGGACAGGACGGGCCCCGCGTCCCGCGGGGCTGGTCACTGAGACGGCGGCTGCACCGCAACCGCCCCGGCGGCGCCTCACGCGCCCGCCACGGTTCGGACCTCTATCCAACAGGGGCATCCGCCGCATAACCGGGACACAACCTACGACAGCTGAGTGACCGAGGGCCGCGTCATCACCGACGTGGCCCTCAATTCTTGTCCGCCGGAGGCTTCCCCGGCACAACGTCGGGACGCCGCGCGGAGCCGCGGCCCTTGGGATACACTACCCCTATCGCTACCCCGCGCCGGGCTTCGCCGCCGGTGCACTGACCTCGGATGCCCCCGCGCGCTGCTCGACCCCGCCGGGGCGTCCCACGCATGAGAGGACGCCACCGCCATGGATCAGATGGTCACTCCCGCTCGCCCCGATCCATTCGGCGCCCGGGCGACCTTGACCACCAGCCAGGGAACCACCTTCGCCTTTTATCGGCTCGAGACGCTGGTGAAGGCAGGGATCACTGACCTCAACCGGCTTCCCTTCACCGTCCGCATCCTGCTGGAGAACACGCTCCGGCACGCTGGAGGCGAGTTCGTCACCGGCGCACATGTCGAGGCGCTCGCCCGGTGGGAGCCGAGACCAGCGGGCGAGGCGGTCGATGTTGAGATTCCGTTCATGCCCGGGCGGGTCGTCCTCCAGGACTTCACCGGTGTCCCCGCGGTGGTCGATTTGGCCGCGATGCGCGCCGCTGTCTCGCGCCTCGGCGGCGATGTCACCCGGATCAACCCCCTGGTACCGGCTGATCTGGTCGTCGACCACTCGGTGCAGGTCGACCGGTTCGGCACCACCATTGCCTTCGCCCACAACGTCGACCTTGAGTACCAGCGGAACCGGGAGCGCTACACCCTGCTCCGCTGGGGTCAGCAGACATTCCAGAATTTCAGGGTCGTGCCTCCCGGCACCGGAATTGTCCACCAGGTCAACCTCGAATATCTGGCTCCGATCGTCCAGACGCGGCAGACCGGCGCCGAGACGGTAGCCTTTCCCGATACCCTCGTCGGGACCGACTCCCATACCACGATGATCAACGGTCTCGGGGTGCTTGGGTGGGGTGTCGGCGGCATCGAGGCCGAAGCGGTCCTGCTCGGTCAGCCGCTCTACCAGCTCGCCCCGGAGGTGGTCGGCGTCCGCCTCGTCGGTTCGCTTCGCCAGGGCGCGACCGCGACCGATCTCGTCCTGACCGTGACCGAGATGCTACGCCAGCACGGGGTGGTTGGCCGCTTCGTCGAGTTCTGCGGCGCCGGGCTGTCGAACCTGACGCTGGCCGATCGTGCCACCATCGCCAATATGGCCCCGGAATACGGGGCGACCGCGGCGCTCTTCCCGGTCGACGACGAGACGCTCCGCTACGCGACCACGACCGGTCGCGCCGAGGAGCAGGTCGACCTGATCGAGCGCTATTGCAAGGAGCAATCGCTCTTTCGAACCGACGAGACGCCCGACCCGCTCTTCAACGAGCTGCTGGAGCTCGATCTGAAAGCGGTTCGCCCCAGCGTCGCTGGTCCCCGCCGTCCCCAGGACCGCGTGCTGATCGGCGATCTGCGGCGCACCTTCCGCGCGGCCTTCAAGACGACCTTTGGCGACGAGACGGGTGATGACGCGGACGCCCCGGAGTCGATCGAACGGCTCGAATCCGAGGGGGGGGTGGTCGTTGACGGGGAAACTGGCGGAGCCGCGACAGCGACCCTGCCAGCCTTGCGTCCCCACGTCGGGAATGCGGCGGTCATGCTCGAAGGAAGCGAGATGCCGCTCCATCACGGATCGGTCGCGATCGCCGCGATCACCTCCTGCACGAACACCTCCAACCCTTCGGTGATGCTTGGGGCCGGATTGCTCGCCAAAAAAGCGGTCGAGCGCGGGCTCGACGTGCCTCCCTATGTCAAGACGAGTATGGCGCCGGGATCGCAGGTCGTGACCCGCTATCTCCAGCAGTCGGGACTGCTCCCCTACCTGGAAGCGCTCGGTTTCCATGTGGTCGGCTACGGCTGCACCACCTGTATAGGCAACAGCGGCCCGCTGCCGCCGCAGGTCGCTGAGGCGGTCGATGCCAACGAGCTCGTCGTCGCGGCCGTCCTGTCCGGGAACCGCAACTTCGAGGGTCGGATTCACCCGCAGGTGCGCGCATCCTTCCTCGCTTCCCCGCCGCTCGTCGTCGCCTTCGCACTGGCCGGCACGGTCGACATCAATCTCAATCGCGACCCCCTCGGCACCGACCCGAACGGCGATCCGGTCTACCTCAAAGACATCTGGCCAACCCAGGAAGAGGTTGCGGAGGCGATCAGCAGCTCGATCGACCCTGCGATGTACCGTGAGGAATACCGCACCGTCTTTGCGGGCGACGAGCGGTGGCAGAGCCTGCCGGTCCCTGATGGAAACCTCTACGAGTGGGAGACATCCTCGACCTACGTTCAGGAGCCTCCATTCTTTCAGGACCATGCACCGGAGCCGGGACCGCTCTGCGACATCAGCGGTGCGCGCGTGCTCGCGCTCCTCGGCGATTCGGTCACGACTGACCACATCTCACCAGCCGGCTCGATTCCCAAGGAGAGTCCGGCCGGCCGTTACCTGATCGAGCAGGGGGTGAAACCGTACGAGTTCAACTCGTTCGGCTCCCGGCGCGGGAACCATCAGGTGATGATCCGGGGCACCTTCGGGAATATTCGCCTCAAGAACCTCCTGACCCCTGGCAAAGAAGGGAATCACACCAGGTATCTGCCGACCGGTGAGGAGATGAGCATCTACGACGCGTCGGTCCGCTATCAGGAGGCGGGGGTGCCGCTGCTGGTGATCGCGGGGAAGGAATACGGGACGGGTTCCTCCCGCGACTGGGCCGCCAAGGGTACCCTGCTCCTCGGGATCAAGGCGGTCCTGGCGGAGAGCTTCGAGCGCATTCACCGCTCGAACCTGGTCGGGATGGGGGTCCTGCCGCTGCAGTTTCGCCCGGGCGAGACCGCGGACAGTCTCGGTCTGACCGGGAGCGAGACCTTCGAGATCACCGGGATCGAGCAGCTGGCGCCGCGAGCGCTCCTCACGATTCGCGTGGCGAAAGCGGACGGCCAGTCCGTCGAGATCCGGGCAATCGCCCGCATTGACAGCCCGGTGGAGGTCGAGTACTACCGCCACGGCGGCATTCTGCCAGCGGTGCTGCGCCGGCTGCTTGGCGCCCCGACGAGCTGACATCGAGCACGGGCATCAGTCCGCGATCGATGGCTCGAATGCCGTCGATCGGGCGGTCTGGTGGTCGATGATCAGGACAACGCCCACCAGTCGTGACTGGAGCCGGCGGGAGCACCGGTGTCCAGTCTCAGGGCGTGATCGCCGGCGACTGCTCGGCACCTCCGCGTCGATGCTACTCGCGACGATGCGGTCGGCACCAAGGGGCGCAGCAAGCAGCACCCCCACCACCGTGCCTCGCATGGCAGCCACGTGGCAGTTCGCTTACGGACGGCCGTACGAGAGGCTGCACGATGGGAGTGGGAGCGAGATACCCCCGCCCGCTCGCAATGACGGAGCGGGGGTGTTTGCGCGGCGGTGGCCGGTGGGACACCTTCGGTCGCCCGTGTCAGCGGGTGAGCGAGTGATCGCGGCCCTGAGGTCAGCGGTCGACAGATTGTCCGTCCTGATCTCGTCGTGCGTTCACGTTGGCGGTCCTCCCCGCACACTCCCGCTCCCAGAAGGGTGGCATAAGTCACGACCGGACGCGCCGCTGGCCCTGGTCGTGCAAGGGAGATCGGCGCAATGCTGGATCTGCCGGATGGGAGAGGAGCGCGTCGTTGAGCGGGTCAATCGATCGCAATGGTGATGGAATCTATGAGGTTGTCGCGATCGTCGGCAGTCTCCGCCGGCAGTCGTTCAATCGCGGCCTGCTCCGCGCCGCTCAGGAGCTCAAGCCGGAATCGATGCGAATCGTGGAAGCGCCACTGGCTGCTATCCCGCTCTATAACGAAGATGTCGAGCGGGAGGGCGACCCCCCGGCGGTCCAGGCGCTGAAAGCGGCGATCCTCGACGCGGACGCGGTCCTGATCCTGACACCGGAGTACAACCACTCCATTCCCGGTGTGCTCAAGAACGCCATCGACTGGGCATCGCGCCGCTACGGCACCGCCTCGGTGCTGAAGGGGAAGCCGGTCGCCATCACGGGGGCAGCGGCGGGCCGCTTCGGCACCGCCCGCGCCCAGCTTCACCTCCGGCAGATCTTTCCATATCTCGACATGCGTTTGATGCCGCAGCCGGAGCTCTACGTCGCCAGTGCTGGCGACGCCTTCGACGACACCGGCATGCTCACCGACGATCGCGTCCGGGAGTCCCTTCAGGCATTCCTGGAGAGCCTGCTGACCTGGACTAAGCAGGTCGGGAGCGCATAGGCAGCAGAAGATGGTGTCAGAAAGCGGAGGGGGCCACGGTCGACCCCTTGCCGATCGAAAGACCGGCGTCAGAACTCGTGGGAGAGAATGATGATGGCGCTGGGGAGGGTCAGCACGAGCGCTCCGGCGAGCACCAACCAGAAGAGCTGGCGCTCTCGCTCGACCCCGCGCGGCCAGAAGTCGATCAGAATAATCCGCACTCCGTTCAAGGTGTGGTAGATCACCGCTCCGACCAGGGCGATCTCCATCGGGACCAGGAACGGCTTGCTGTAGAAGTCGACCGATGCGTCATAGACATTCCGCCCGAGCCCGATCAGCATGATGTCGATAATGTGGACCAGGAGAAAGAAGAGCACACCGATGCCCGTGGCCCGGTGCAGCACCCAGGCGTATTGACCGGGATCGCCGGCGTAGACCGGCGGTCCACCAGCGCGATAACTCCGAAGCACCCAGAGCATCAGCGCGGGCACCGCCAGATACGTGATGATCGCGAAGACGAAGAGCGAGTAGCCGATGACATCGGCGATCCACTTCTCGCCTGAGAGCGGACCCGTGTTGTCGCGGGCGGCGATCGCATCGAAGGTAAAGATGGTCACTGACCCGAGCGCCATAAAGACGAAACCGAGCACCCAGATGATCGAGTGCCCGAGAACACGCCAACCGGGCCGTCGCAGGTAGTCGGTAATCGAGTAGCGCAGCCCGAGCACCCCGTGCCAGAGCGCGGTCATCAGGAGCAGCCAGTCGAACGTGCGCCAGAGCGGATTGGCCCAGCGGTTGGCCACGAACTCGAAGCTCGTATCGCTCGGGACATTCAGGTAGTGGGTGATGAAGAGGTGCGACCCCGCCAGCGCCACGAGGAGAAGACCGGAAACCCGGAGGAAGAACCAGACGATGCGATCGGCGCCAGGGATCGCCGCGCCGATCCCGACCCGCTCCGTCGAAGCCATCGCCATCGCCGACATTCCCTCCTCGTGCCCGGTCACCCCGCCGGGTCATCGCCGCTGCTCTGTTTGCCAATCGACCGGCATTGTACGCCGCCGCCTCGTTCCCCGGAAGGAGTGACGGCGACAATAATCCGTGCGTCCCTGCTCCATCAGGATCGCCGTCGGTGCGATCGGTGAAGGTGATTCCCACGCCGCGCCGCGGTAGCTCACGTTACTGCATGGTGATCCAGGCCGGGAGGTCGCGCGTTGATCCATACAGGAACGTCGCAGCATGGTGACGGACCGGTCGCCTCATCAAACAGTGCCGTTTGACTGGCGGCAGCGCGTTCATCGCTCACTTCTTTTTCCCTCCACGGGTCGAGACGGTTCAACCGAACCGCCTCGCTCCGTGCCCGGCGGCTCGTCGACCGGTCGATCCCAGGTGCCGGAGCGACCACCCTCTTTGTGTGCCAGCCGCACCTCCCCGATCGTCATGCCACGATCGGCTGCCTTGACCATGTCATAGATCGTCAGCCCCGCCACCGAGACAGCGGTCAGCGCCTCCATCTCGACACCGGTCTGACCCTGGGTTTCCACCCGCGCCGTGATCGCCACCCCGTCCTCCTCCAAATCGAACCGGGCCTCGATCCGCGTCAGTAACAGCGGATGGCACATCGGGACGAGTTCGTGGGTCTTTTTCGCGGCCATGATCGCGGCCACCTGCGCCACACCGAGCACATCACCCTTCGCCGCCCGTCCCTCGCGAATCAGCGCCACCGTGGCCGGTTGCATCAGGACACGGCCGGTGGCGATCGCAATCCGACGCGTGACCGCCTTCTCGCCGACATCGACCATCCGCGCTCGGCCCTCCGCATCGAAATGGGTCAGCGGTCCCCGTTCGTCAATCATCGCTCACTCTCTTTTCAGCCTCCTTCCGGAGGAAACACCGTGACGGCGCTGCTGGTCTCTCCTGCCGCCCGATTGTACGATCGTGCCGCGGTTGTCCCGCGTCACCAACGCCTGAGTTCTGGCATTGGCTCACTCCAGGGGCATCGCCTGGCGACCTATCGCTCCCCGCCGCAACCACCACGTATGGTCCGAGCGATGTCCCTTATCACCCAGCAGGGGAGCGGTGACTCCTGCCAGCCGAAGGTCGGTCGTCTCCCACAGCTACTGGCTCGACAGGTGAGGGACGTCGTGGATCGGTGATCGTCCTCTTTGTCACCGCTCAGCCAGGCGAAAGGACGTTGTCCTCCTTCGAGCTCTGGCGACGACTGGGGCCGCCGTTCAGCGTGCTCAGCTGGTCCGAGTTGGCAGTCGAGCGGATCGTTGCGAAGATACCGCTCGCGGAGACCATGGACGAAAAGCGAGAGGGTGAAGCCGGATGAAGACGCTCGATCCCGCGATCCTGGCGCGGGTGATGTCCCGGGTCGATGACCGAGCCGAAGAGATCGTGCATCTTGCGGCGGAGCTGATCCGGCAGCCATCGATCAACCCAGACCTCGAGCCAAACCCCGATGCCGAGGGTCCCGCACAGACATGGCTCCGCGAGCAGCTTCTCACGGACGATACATTCAGCACCGTCGATACCTGGGAAGAAATCCCACACCGGCCGAACACGGTCGCGGTTCGGACGGGAGCGGGCGGCGGTCCCTCGCTCTGCTGGGCGTCGCACATCGATGTCGTGCCCGTCACGACGGAACAGGCGGCGGCCTGGTCGGGGTCTGAACCGTTTTCCGGGGAGGTGCGGGACGGCAAGCTCTGGGGTCGTGGGGCGTGCGACATGAAAAGCGCCATCGCCGCCTCGGTGATGGCGGTGCGCGTCCTCCATGACGAGGGCGTCCGCCTCGACGGCGAGCTTTCCCTGGCGATCGTTTCCGGGGAAGAGTCCGGGCAACGACGGACCGGCTGTGACGCGGTCCTGGAACGCGGTTACCGCGCCGATCTTGCCATCTTTCCCGAGCCGTCGAACTTCGCCATCTATCCCTCGATCAAGGGCGAGGCCTACTTCACCCTCACCGTCCCGGGGCAATCGACCCATATCGCTAACCGGCAGCTCGTGGCCCAGGCTCTGCCGCACGGGGTCGAGCGTCCAGGCGTCAGCGCGGTCGACAATATGCTGAAGTACCAGATGGCTCTGTTGGAGCTCGAGCGTCGCTGGCTGCTCTGGCGGACCAGTCCACGCGCCGCATCGGGGGGCATGTTCGTCAGCATCAACAGCCTTCACGCAGGACCGGTCGACGCGCCGGTGCCGCCAACTGCCGTCCCCGACCGCTGCGTGGCGACCGGCTCGCTCCTCTTTTACCCAGATGTCCCGGCGGCCGAGGTGGTCGCCGAGGTCCGGGCCGTAGTTGACCGGGTCACCGAGGAAGACCCCTGGCTGCGCGAGCACCCGCCGACCCTGGAGATTCCCTCCGGTCACCCGATGAAGGAGCCGGTCGATCTGCCATGGGACCATCCGGGGGTCCTGGCGATCCAGGAAGCAACACGGGCGGTGCTGGGCCAACCAGCGACAGTCGCCAGCTCCCCCTTCGTCTGCGATGCGAACTACTGGTCGGAGCGTGGCCAGCCGAGTCTGATCTTCGGTGTCGGCGACCCCAGCTGGGGCGTCCACGGGGTCGACGAGCGGATTCCGGTCGCCGACCTGATCACCGCCACCAAACTCTTCGCGGCAACCAGTATGGCGTGGTGTGGAGTTGCGGAGGTGTAAGAGAGCAGGGATCTTGTCACACGAAGTAGATTGCTACGGTTGTGCAGGCAAGGCATTCTCCAGACCGCATGCATCAGTGACAGAGCGGTGTTCGCCAGGAGATATCTCACGAAAACGACCCGCTACTTCGAAGAACAGGTCTTGACGAGGCGTCCCTGTCTTCGCCGGGAGTGGTGCGAGCAGGTCTTAATGGATCCAATCAAATGCGAAGTACAGCCAGACGGGAGGATTTGCTATTGGGGCCGCGTCGCCGACCTCGGGGGCCGAGCGCTCCGCGTCGTCACGCTGGAAGATGGGCAAACCGTGCCCAATGCGTTTCCAGTCCGCAACTTCTCGGAATGAAGCGAAGGCACGAGGACGAACCCCATGAAGCTGCATTACTACCCTGAGACCGACTCGCTTTACATCGACCTGCGAGAGCAATCCGGCGTCGATGCAGTCGAGGTCACTGATGGCGTGGTCCTCGATCTCGACGGGGACGGGCAGCCAGTCGGGATCGACATCCAGCATGCGTCGCGAACCGTTGATCTTTCCGCGCTCGAGACCACCGCACTGCCCGCCCTTCATCTCAAGATGGCCTAGCTCACACAGGTCGTCAGAGACTTGGGCCCTCCCGGCGGGTGATCCGCGCCGGTCAGCCGTCACCGGGCGGACAGGCAGTGTCGAAGGCATTCCCGGCCCGCTCGGCCGTGAGGCGAGGTCGCTCCAGCCAGCGCAGGCTGGCGGGAAGGAGCAGGTTGTAGCGTCCGATCGACTGATCGAGGCGCGCCGCCTGGTCGAGATAGGCATGCCGCCATTGTTGGCGTACCCGCTCCAGCTCGCGCCGATCGCTCCGGGAGGCGGTCGGCGTTCTCGCGGAAGATCGCCAACGAAATCGGCCGGGCCAGCGGGCGGGAGCTGAAGGGATGTCAGTCGCGACCGGTGTGGCTGGCTGGTGCTCCAGGAACCGCGCCAGATCCTGCCTGGTCCGGGCGAGCAATTCGTCCAGCTCGCGTGACGCGGCCGACATCTCCCGGTCCGCCTCGATCCACGGCGGGGCCATGCCCGCGTTCTTGAGCACCCGAAACCCGAGCGCGGCGTCTCCCGCGAAGGGATTCTCCTCTAATTGCAGCGGTTTTCCGGCGCCGGGAAGGTCGTCGAACTCCCCTCGCTCCTGCGCATCCACGATCGCCTGGTCGACGATCGTCCTCCAGCGGTCGAGCGGGGAAACGTCATCATCCGGACGGTTCCATGGCATCACGGAGTCCCTCGGAAGCGCATCGCGCGGGCAATCAGTCGTCGCTCAGGGGAGTGTCGCCCGCCGCTCCGACCCGCTTCAAGCTGGTGCGGCAAACCTGCATGGACCGCGACCATCGACATCTTCTCTTCGCTGCATTCGCACGTCACCGCGCGGCGAATGAGGATGCAGCCTCCTTCAGGACCAGCGGCACCCATATGCCGACCGTCGCGGGTGACGCGTCCGGGACCGAACCCGGCGCAGGCGCAATCCGGCCGCGGAGGCGGGGTACGGCTCTGATGAGATGATTCGTCACGATTGGTCTCGATCCTCGACCCATCCTGCGGCCCAGACCTGTCGTCGATCGAACAGGGATGGTGCCAAACCGGGGACAGCGGCGGCGAGACGATCGGCTCACCATGGTGCTCAGAGATCAGGCTCGCGGCACGGCGCCGATCACCGTCTTCTGGGCGGCTGAGCCGATCTGAACATGGGACGTGGCGAACGTCCCAGGGGGGGTACATCGATGGACCGTATTCCCGCGCGACTCTGGCGCTTACCCGACCGCCTGACACCTGGTCGCGCTCGGCTCCTGATCGGGTTGTCGGCGACGATGTTCGCCTTCGCCGGTCTCGGCATCTGGGCCTATGACGGTCGCCGGGCAGTGGTGTACGCGGTCCTGTTCCTCTCGATCGGTCTCACGAATCTCGCCTGGGGTGTCGGGAGTCTGATCCCCGACGAACGGCGCAGCCGAGCGGCTCGAACGGCCACGCTACCGATCGGCATCGTCATGTTTACCGCGATCTTTCTCTACGCCCTGTTTGAGCTGTCCGGATCGTGGTAGGGATGGACATCCAGGGTCGCCGGTCTGGCCAAGGAGGTGACTCGTCGTTAGGCTGATAGGAGATCGAGGAATCCACCGCTCGGGCACACTCAACCCGGGAGCCCGAGGATCCCCTCGACCGGCGGAGGACCGGCGGAAGCGAGGTACTCGCAGGCTGGTGGATCACTCCATCCCGTCGACCGGCAGCGGCCGAGCGGCGGGTCCGTCGTACTCGACTGGAATCGAGACGCGCATCGGCCGCTCCCGATTCATCTCCTCAGCGACCTGCGCGGTCAGCCCGGCAACCCGCCCGACGAGAAAGAAGAAGCGTGCCGCGACTGGAGCAAACCCAAGGTCGAGGAGAACCGCACCCAACGCGCCGTCGACGTTGACCGGGAGGGGTCGAATACGGCGGCCCGCCTCCTCCCGGACCGCCTCGATCAGGGTCAGTCCATCTCCTGCAAGGCCCTGCTCCCGCGCCAACCCGAACAGGACGGCGGTGCGGGGGTCCTCGCCATGGACACGATGTCCAAAGCCGGGCAGTCGCAGCCCCCGCGACACCGTCCGCTCGACTAACCACGCGGCAGCCTCGGCGAGCGTGCACCCTTCGCGCCGGGACCAGGCGATACCCTCAGCGAGCAAGGAGCAGCACTGCTCGCCAGCCCCGCCGTGGTAGTCCCCGACGGCCAGCAACCCCGCGGCCACCGCCGCCTCGGGCGCACGACGGTTTCCCGAGGCGACCACGCGCGCGGCCAGCGCCGATGGCGAGGTCGGGCCATGGTCCGCACTCGCGATCAGCATCGCGTCCACCAGCCGGCGTTCCCCGGACGACGGCAAGCGCGACTGGTGGAGCAGGAAGAGCAGGTCGGCCAGGCTGCACCGCTGCATCAGCTCAGCAACGTCGTAACCCCGGACACGGATGTAATCGGGTCCGCTGTCGGTGACTCCGGTCCGCCACGTCTCCATCGTTTGTCCTCTCCTCCGCCCCTGGGACGACCAGCCACCGCGGGCAAACCGTTCCCCGGCGGCCAGCGGTGTCAGGCCGCCCACCCTACCCCCTCGCGTAACGGCCTCGCTGGAAGGGCATTACCCGACGTTGAGCGGCCTAAATGATCCCGTCACGCTGGAAGCCTTCCAGCTCCTCGGCCGTCAGCCCGAGCTCCTCTCCATACAACTCCTGGTTATGAGCGCCGAGGCGGGGACCGGGCCAGCGAATCTCTCCGGGCGTACCGGAGAGCCGCGGTACGACGTGGTGCATCCGCACGTCGCCCTCGTCGTCAGCGATGTCGACCGTCAGCTCACGGGCCTGCCAATGAGGATCGACGACGATGTCCGCGATCGTCTGAATCGGTGCGGCGGTGAGACCGTGCCGCTCGACGATCTGTCGATTTTCAGCCAGTGTGCGGTTCCCAATCGCATCGGTGATGCGCGAGTCAAGGGCGTCCGCATTGGCCACACGGGCCTCGTTGGTCGCGAAGCGTGGGTCCAGCAGGAGATCGCCGAGACCGTACGCTCGCAGAAAGCGCTCGGCGGTGTCCGGGGTTGACGCACTGACCGCCAGGTAGCGGCCGTCGGATGTCTGATACGCCCCGCGCGGCGCCGTGTTTCGGAGACGGCTCTCACTCCGCGTCCGGACCTGACCCAGGGCGGCATGCTCCGCGGCGAGTGGTCCCAGCGTGGAGAAGACCGCCTCGAAGAGCGCCACGTCGATCGTCTGTCCAGGGCCTCCATGCACGTCGCGGTGATAGAGCGCCATCATCGCCGCATTTGCGGCATAGAGCGCGGCGTACATATCGGCCAGGGGGAAGGGCGGAAGGATGGGTGGTCCCTCCGGGTCGCCGGTCATCGCGGCCAGTCCGCTCGCCGCCTCGACCAGGGTGCCGAAGCCGGGTCGAGCCCGGTTCGGGCCATCCTGCCCCCAGGCGGAGATTCGCACCATGACCAGGCCCGGATGCCAACCGTGTAGCGTCTCCGGCCCGATCCCCCAGCTCTCGAGCTTGCCCGGCACGAACGACTCGACGAGGATGTCGAACCGGGGCAAGAGCTTCTGCAGCAGATCGCGCCCCTCGGGAATGTTCAGGTTGAGGGTGATCGACCGTTTGTTCCGCCCGTAGACCCGCCACCAGAACGACTGGCCTCCCGTGCTCCAGGTCCGCAGCGGATCACCGCGGCCGGGTTGTTCGACCTTGACGACATCGGCCCCAAAATCGGCGAGGCACATGCCGAGGGCGCCGCCAGCAACAAGCCGCGAAAGATCGAGCACCCGAACGCCGGCCAGTGGCCCACTCATCGGGCAGCCCATCGCCAGCCCGCACGGCGATGGTCCGAGGCGGCGCCCCGAGCGGCCTGAACGGCCCGCGGAGGAACGCGTCCCGAGGCGGATGCCGCGTCAGGCGGTCGCCGGGCGGACACGGACAGCCTCGCTTCCCATGCAGCCCTCGGTGCAAACAAGGCCAACACCACCACCGGTCAGCGGGTCGTCGTCATCGGCGATGTCGAACAGCAAATCGCTATCGATCCAGGCACGGAGTCGGGTGCCGGCCACCTCCAGGGCAAGGTCATAGGAGCGATCGTACTCCCAGGAGAAGGCGGCATCGGCCAGGATCGTCTCGCCGTCCCGCGCCTTGACCAGGCGCGCGTGGCCGTCGTCGCAGAGGATGAGAGCATAGTAGCGACGCATCCCACCGGCGCGGACGGCGATGCCAGCCGAGCGGGCGAGGTAGATCGTGACCTTGGCGTCGGCACGATAATCAGTCCATTCAGCGGTACCCTGGCTGAGGAGCCCGGTCCCATGGTTCTGCGCGATCCGGTACGGCTCCGGCCAGCGGGCGCGGAAGTCGTCGACGCCATCCATCCAGGCCCGGCGCCACATCGTGCCGCCATCGGCCGGTCGACCGAGTGTCGCCTCCGGAGCGCCATCCCAGTCGAGGTAGTCGAGATAGAGGATCCCATCGCTCGATCCGGTTGCTTCAGGACGAACCTCGATCCCAACCTGTGCGATCGGCTGCCCGCCGGTATCGGCAAGACGCCAGACGAGCTCCTGGTCAACTCCCGGCTCTACGACCGCATCGGGGCCGGCGAGGATCGTCAGCTCGTCGTCGGCTCCATAGACGCGGATGAAGAGGCGACAGCTGACTGGTCCGTTATTGGCTCCATCGGTGGTGATACCCGCTCGCACCGTCTGACCGGGGTAGAGGGTCGGCGAGGCGAGGAGGACGTAGCCCCGCATCGCGATCGCCTCGGGCGGGATGAACGTTGGCGTGGCGATACGCGCCGGGCTGCCGCCGCTCCCCGCGGGGATGCGGACCGCCAGGCTGCGCTGCCCACGGGCACTGTGACCGGCGACGTTCTCGACCGTGGCGCCGTCACCTTCCGCTTCGAACCCCTGCACCGATCCGGGGAACTCGAAGTGAAACCGCGCGCCTTCCTTCGGCGCGAGGGGTGCTTCCCCCGCCAGCGCCCGGCCGGTGTTGACAACGTGGTACGCCTCGGTCACGGCGTCGGAGATCGCCCGCCCCCCATCGGCGGTCGGGAGGTAGAGCCGGTCGGCGACCGGTCCGCGCCAGTCGTAGGGCGAGCTGTCGATCGTCGCGAGGCCATTCTTGATCCCCAGCAGGCATCCGAGGTTGCCCGAGTTGCAGTCGGTGTCCCACCCGCAGGTGTTGACGATCGTCAGCGAACGCCGGAAGTCATCCTCGCCATGGAGCAGGGCATGGATGATCAGGGCATGGTTCGGCACCATGTGACAGTTGCCCCGGTACTTGTCGTAGCCGTAGTTTGCGGCGATCAGATCGCGGGTCACCCGCCAGTCCTTCTCGGTCGCATGCCACTCCCGAACATCGTGGATGAGGCGGGCAATCGTCGAATCCGCCGGAATGAACGAGAGCCCCGTATCGAGCAGCCGGTTGATGTCCGGTTCGACGAAGGCCTGGGCTTCCATCGCGGCGATGATCTGAGCGCCATAGATCGCCTCGCCGTCATGACTGACCGATCCCGCCCGGCGCGCCAGATCAGCGGCCAGCTCCGGATCGCCCGGCGCAATCATCGCCCAGCCATCGACAAAGATCTGAGCGCCGATCTGCTCGGCGATCATCTTCCCGTTGAGGGCGGTCGAGCCGCTGCGAGGAGCGGGAATCCCATCCTGGAGCCGAAGGTACGCCGTGTGCTCGGTCGAGTTGCCCAAGCCACCCCACCAAAGAATCGTGCGTCCCTCGACGATGTAGTTGAGCCAGCTTTGACCGATCTGCTCCGGCGAGAGGTCCCGGCGATTCCCGTGATCCGGCAGCGACCGCAGAAAGGTAAACGTGCCCGAGATGTCGTCGTCGGTCACCACCAGCACGCCGCCCTTGATCTCGGGCATGTAACGATCGATCTCGCCGATCTCTGCCGTGATTCGCTCGTAGGTCCAGCTCTCGACCGGACGCCCGAGGTAGACACCAATGATCTTGCCAAGCACCCCCGCGTAGACGCGCTCGGCGTAGTCGCCGGGCAGGGACATCACACACTCCTTCTCTTTTGCAGACGCGGCCGGTGGTTAGGACGCGACGAGTGATGCGGTAGCGGCGAGATCGGTGAACATCCTGTTGCGACCCTCGACCTCCTCATAACGGCGCTCGTGAAGTCGCCGCGATAAGGCTGCGAGATCATGCGCCAGGGGGTCGAAATCGACCTGATTGGCGCTGTCGATCCGCTTGATCCAGTCGGGACGGATCGACCCGTCCCCGTGCATGGCACCAGTTATAGCGCCCACCATGCCGGCGATGGAGTCGTTGTCCCGGCCATAGTTGGCCGCGGCGAGGACGCTCGCCTCGTAATCTCCACCGGAAACTACCAGAAGGCCGAGAGCCACCGGCAACTCCTCGATGGAGCGGACGCGGCTCGGGGTCCAGTCGTCGGTGCCATTGCCACGATCGCGGATCTGCTCGGCAGCCCCATCATAGGGACGCATGGCGTCGCGCAGCGGCCCAAGCGCCTCACGCCAGTCGTGAAACTGCCGCGCGGTCTCCGTCACCGCCGCGATCGCCGAGCGCGTGCCATCGTTCGCCAGTTCCAGCGCAACATCAACGATGGAGGCAACGGTCGCCTCCGGCCGGAACGCCTCGGCAACACAGGCGGCGACAACGCCGGCGGCTTCCAGCCCATAGCTCCACTGGTGGGCGCTGAAGATTTCGATCGCCTCCCGGTAGGCAGCGTGGGGGTCACCGGCGTTGACGATGCCAACCGGAGCGGCATACATGGCGGCGCCGCAGTTGACCATGTTGCCGACCCCACCCAGCCGAGGGTCGGCGTTCGCCAGCCGCAGCCGCATCAGCAGCCACTTCTCGGGATAGAAGAGCCGCTCGATCAGCGGCATCTCTCGACCATACTCGGCCACCCAGATCGGCTGATCGGCGATCCGGGGGACGATCGCGCTGGCAAAGCGGAAAACGTCCAGATGATCGTCGGCGTCGAGGTAGACCTGGCTCAGAATCACCGTCATGTGGGTATCGTCGGAGAACCGTCCATCCCCTTTGCCAATCGGCGACGGGCCGTTCCACGGCTCGACGAAATCGGTGATCGGCCCGTACCGCTCGCGGATCTCGACCGGTTCCTTTCCTTCCGCTGGTGACCCCAGCGCGTCCCCGACCGCCGCACCATAGAGGGCGCCACGCACCTTGCTTTCCAACCGGCTCCGATTCATCGACCCCCCAATCACGGTCCGCCTATCCACCATTCCCGACCGGTCCGCTGGTCTGCCTATCCCTTCATGCCTCCCTGCGTCATCCCCTCGATGAAGCGCCGCTGAAACGTCAGGAAGATGACGAGGATCGGCACGATCATCATCACCGAGGCCGCACTCGTCAGGCTCCAGTCGCGGCTAAAACGGGTCGCGAAGTTCTGGTAGCTGGTGACGACGGTGAACTTGCTTTCATCCTGGAGGAAGACCGTCGCCAGCAGGAACTCATTCCAGACCGCCAGCGCCACGACCAGGCCGACCGTGAGGAACCCCGGCCAGGAGAGTGGCACCACAATCCTGGAGAAAATCTGCCACTCGCTCGCGCCGTCGACGCGTGCGGCATCCTCGAAGTCCCGCGGCAACTGGACCATGTAGGAGCGCAGCAAGAAAATTGCAAGCGGAGCGTTCAAGGCGATGTAGATAACGATCAGCCCGAAGAAGCTGTTGAGCAGTCCCAGCTCCCGCCAGAGAACGAACAACGGCACCAGGAACAGGTGGATTGGCAGGCTGGAGATGACGAGCAGAAAGAGCATCAGCCCCCCCGACCCGGCCAGATTGAGCTTGGCAAGACTGTAGGCCGCCATCCCGCCGAGAAGGAGCACCCCAGCGACCGTGCCGGCCACGAGCAGTCCGCTATTGACCATCGTCGTCGAAAAGTTGCCAACGTCCCAGGCCCGCGAGTAGTTCTCCCAGAGGAAGCGGTGGGGCAGACCAAGCGGGTTATCCCCGATCTCGGCGCGGCTCTTGAGCGAATTGAAGGCCATGATGACCAGCGGGCCGAGCGAGAAGACGAGGAGCACCAGGAGGATGACGTAGTTTGGCGCGAGGCTGAGCGCGCGTCCCTTGCGGAACGTTTGATTCATATCTCCCACCCCCTGCGCCGCAAGATCACGAAGAACGAGATCACCACGCCAACGAAGATGCTCATCGTGATACCGATTGCCGCGGCGTAGCCCGCCTCGAAGTTCTGAAAGGCGTTCTTGAAGACGAGGACCGAGAGCACCTCGGACGCGCCAGCCGGACCTCCCTGGGTGGTGATCCAGATGAAATCGAACGTCAGGAACGACCAGATGCTCGTCATCAGGATCATGAAGACCAGCACCGGTCTGATCCCCGGCAGGGTCACGTCCCGAAACTCTTCCCAGCGGTTGGCGCCGTCAAGCCGGACCGCCTCATAGAGATCCGGCGGGATGTTCTGCATCCCCGCCAGGAAGAGCACCATCAGGAAACCCCACCAGTGCCAGTTGTCGATGAAGGCGATCGTGGGGAGGACGGTCGATGAGCGCCCGAGGAAGGCGATGTCCATCCCCGGCACGCCGTGGTCGTTCAGCCAGCCGACCAACCCACGATCCGGATTGATCAACGAGCTCCAGAGGTGCGCCACAACCACACTGGGCAGGACGTAGGGGATGAACAGGGCCATCCGAAAGAAGAGCGCCCCCCGCCGGACCGGGGCCAACAGGCTGGCAGCAATCAGCCCCATGGTGGTCGGCACCGTCAGGAACATGGCCAGCCACATCAGGTTGTGGACGAAGGCATTCTTGAACGCCGCGTCCTCGACGAAGAGCTTCCGGTAGTTTGCCAGCCCGACGAACGTCGCCGAGCCGATCCCGCTCCAGTCGGTCATCGAGTAGTAGATCGCCGCCAGGGCCGGGCCGAGCACGACCAGCAGGTTGATCAGCAGCACCGGCATCACGAAGAGCCAGGGCACCACCTTTCGGCGATAGAAAGCTCGGTTCAACCGGCGCCGCCGGACATCGACCGTTGGGCGCAGCTGGACCGCCGTATTGTGCACCTCGTTCACCTCTCAGTGGCTGACCTGAATGCCGGAGGAACCGGGGAGCGGCACTCCCCGGTTCCTCACATGCGCATCGGCTAGCTCTTGTTGGTCACCGACCGATCCGGGATCGGCGGCACATCTCCCTTCGCCACTTCCTCATCAAAGGTCTTCTGCACTCCCTGGAGGTACTCGTCGACCGTCATGTCGCCGCTCCAGACCTTCTCGACCTGCTCGAAGAGGAAGGTGCGGGTTTCCGGCGGCCAGAAGGTCCAGGTCGTGTACCCGTAGTTGCCGGCCGCCGACGCCTCGTTCTGCGCGACCAGAATCTGGGCGTACTGCGGATCGATCCCGGTCAGGGCATCTTCCTTGAGGGGGACCGATGCCGGCGAATCGCCACACTGGACGACGAGCTGCGCCTGCGTTTCCGGCTGGAACAGGTAGTCGATGAACTCGGCGGCGGCGTCCGGATTCTCCGCGCTCTTGTTGATCGAGACCGTGGAGCCGATCCCCAGGTCATAGATCGCCTCGCCGGTCTTCGACGGCATCGGCACCCAGGCCCACTCGTTCTCGTTGCCCCCTTCTTCCCCGAAGACGGTATTGAGGTCGGAGATGGCCCACGAGCCTTCGATCTTCATCGCCGCCTCACCGGCGGCCAGCGCGGAATTGGCATCGGCAAAGGTCGTTGTGTAGTACCGGTCGACGCCGCCCATGAACCAGTCGTTTTGCTGCGCCTCATTGAGGATGGTGATCGCTTCAACGAAGGCGGGGTCGGTCCATTTCGTCTTGCCGGTCAGGGCCTCGTAGACCTTGTCCGGTCCGGCGACGTGGTTGAGGAACTCCCCGACGAACCACTCGTTGGCGTCGCGGAACTCCTGGTTGGCATGGGCGAACGGGATGATCTCCTCGGCGGCGATCTTCTCGGAGAGCGCCGTCAGCTCATCGATCGTCTTGGGCGGCTGCCAGCCATGCTCCTCGAACAACGTCTTGTTGTAGTAGAGGACCAGCGTCTCGACCTGGTTCGGGATGCTGAACAGCGTGCCGTCGACCTTGCCCAGATCCATCGCCCAGGGCGCGAACCGCTCGTTCCAGCCGTACTTCGTGGCATAGGTGTCGAGCGGCAGCAGCTGGCCGGCCTCGGTCACCTTCACCACGTACGCCGGACCCGGCGTGTAGACAACATCCGGTCCCTCGCCACCGGCGAGCGCCGTCTGAGTCGCCTGCCAGCGGTTGGGCTGGAGGCGGGGCTTGACGACGACCGTGTCACTCTGGGCATTGAACGGATCGACCGCGGCCTTGATCCGGCACTCGGCGGTCTCGGATCCGCTGGTTGAATCGAGCCAGAGCGAGACCTCGGTCTTTTCCTGGGCGCGCGTCGTCGCCGCGCCACGTCCAATCGCGACCACCGGCATCAGCAGTGCCAGGGCAAGGACGATCATGAGCCGTTGGAGAGCTGAGCGTTTCGCCATCACTGCGTTCGCCTCCTCGTTGATCCAACCCCGACATCGCGGGGCGGTCCGGCGAGCATCGCCGGGCACCTGTTCGTCGGCATCTTCAGGGACAGGCACGAGCCACCCCTCGACCGGCTATCTCCGGCTGCACCTCTCTTTCTCAGGAGTGTCGGGATGCCTGCCGTCTCCCCTCGATGTCGTCATGCGGACTCCCGGATAACCAGCTCATATGGTCGCTCCTCGCAGCGCCCACCCTCTGGGGCGACGCCCGCCAACCGCTCGAAGAGCAGCGCGGCCGCGCGGCGACCGAGCTGCTCGGGAAACTGGGCAACCGTCGTCAGCGCGGGGCCGACCAGACGGGCCGCGGGGATATCGTCGAAGCCAACCACCGCCACGTCAGCCGGAACGCGCAGGCCCGCCTCGCGCAGGGCGACGAGCGCGCCCATCGCCAGCAGATCGTTGGCCGCGAAGACCGCCGTGGGTCCGGGCGAGACGAGCAACAGCTCGCGCATCGCCTCGTAGCCGCCACCCTCGACGAAGTCGGTCTCGCGCAGCAATCCGGCGTCGAAGGCGATTCCCTGGGCGGCGAGCGCCCGCCGGTAGCCCTCGATCCGCGGCTGGCGGGGGCCACCACGCCCGGCGATCATCCCGATCCGCTGGTGACCGCGACCAAGGAGGAAGGCGACCGCATCCTGCGCCGCGGCGACGTTATCGACGTAGAGGTTATCCAGGGGAAGCGGACCGATCTGCTGACGCGTCGCCTCCAGGCGAACCACCGCGACGTGCTGGTCCAGGAGTGAGCGGAGATCGTTGGCGTTAAGATGAAAGAAGACACCGATCACCCCATCGACCCCACCCTGGACCGCGCGCTGGAATCGAGCCTCCTTCTCCGCATCGCCGTCGGTGTTGTAGACGATCAGGTCGTAGCCGTGGCTCTCGGCCACGTCCTGAATCCCGCGTTCGAAGGCAGGGTAGAAGGCATTGGTGATATCGGGGATGATGCCGGCGATGGTGAAGGTTTTGCGCGTCCGCAGCGTCCGCGCCGCCCGGTCCGGCACATAGCCAAGCTGCTCGATCGCCTCGATCACCCGCCGCCGCGTCTCCGGCGCGACTGACGCCACCGCATCGCGATTGACGACGTAGGAGACCACCGGCTGCGACACCGCGGCCAGACGCGCGACATCGAGCTGCGTCGGCTTCTTCATGCGGGGCGGGCGCGGGTCCAATAGACGCTCCCCAGGAGAATGGTCGTCGGAGTGATACGTATAAGTAGGCGATCAGCGAGGGTCTGTCAAGGGTGACGTGAGGGCGAAGCTCGCCCTGCCAGACGCTCCAGTCTTGGCGTGCCGTCTCTACGGTCGCATTGCGGAGCACGAGTCCTGGACGTGGCAGAGTTCAGTGTGGTTAGGGCTTAGCAGCTCGTGGCTAGCTGGTGCGAGCGCCGGGGGAGCTGCACCGATTGGGAATCGTCGTCGCGTGAGCCTACTCCGGCCGCGGCTTTGACTCCCCTCGTGCGTGGCGGCGTTCTGCGAGCACCTGGGGGTTACGATGCAGGGTCGACAGTATGAATGTCTTGGCGACCTTCGCTCCGATGTGGGGTGCGCGGGTGGCGACGCACCTGTGTGGAGCGGACCGTCATCGCCTATAGGTCCCTTGGACGATGTTCAGTTGGTGGTCTAGGCCAAGCCAATAACGCTTGGTCAGCTAACCAACCTCCACGCACCTTGATCCGCTCCTCATCCCACTTGGACGCCCACGCATCGTCCTCCATGCCATCCACTGAGTCGGGAGCTGTAAGCACGGATGCTGTGGTAAGTCGAAGCAAACTGTGCTCCTGGATATCCTTTCGTTTCTGCTTCCAAGGTTTGTTACTCAGCGAGGGATTGAGTTTTGTCGTGGTTAAGGTGAGGTTTCCCAACTGATGTACCGCATCGCGTCGTCTGCGTAGGTGCTCGTCGTAATATTCGTCGCTTGGATCGTTGTCTAACGGCCACGTCTTCTCCCACGACTGGGGCAACAAGTGTTCGATGTTAAGCTTTAGATCAGCGCTCTTAAGGAGTGGTCCCGGTTCTGTCTTGTCAGTGCGCAGATGGTTCTCTACACCAACGAGTACAGCTTTCAGACGTGCGCGTACTAAGAGGTTGAACACGTTCGACTGCGTCAGCGAGGCGACGAACTCGTCGTCGATGGGCCATTTGCGTGACTCGGCCATCTGGCCAAGCAGTGTGTCTTTGACCGCGTCACCAGCGCACCCTGGATCACTCGCGTGAGCAGCTGCTAGCACCTGTAAGAAGAGGCGGTTGTAGTCTTTAGTGGTCAAGCGGCAGGCGGCTCGCCGCATCAAGAACGAATCGATCGCCTTCGCCGCGCGATCACGCTGAGCATCAGGAATCTGGTCGTTTCCGTGCAGGTACAACAGCAGCGGCCAAGGGGTCGTCGTTTGCGTGGCCTCCATGCGATCGACGAGCTGGGCTGTCGGATCGGTGTCGGGCAGGGCCCGGATAGCCAACATCCTGTCAGCGTAGTGTCGAATGCTGCGAATGACCTCAGCAGCATCCTCGCCGCTCTCGTGAAGCCACTTCTTGAAGTCGGCAAAGAGGTGTTCGACTACCACCTCATTCCCAGTGCGAATAGTCAGCCAATATGAGAGCAGTAGGTCAATGAGTTTGCGCTTGATTCGGCCCGTTGTGACGTCTCCTCGCCAGGGGGTTTTATCCAACGGTAGCCAGCTGTTCATGAGCAGCTCGTCTGCCAGCGAGGAGTGACCCTTGGTGTCCAACGCTTGGAAGAGCAAATTCTTCACTAGATCGGCCGCATCAAGCGGCACGCCCCGGTGGTTGAGAACCTCAAAGATGACTTGCGGATCGTCGTTGGACTCTAACGTGATCTGGACAAGCTCCATGCGCTCCTTACGGGTTTCGTGTAGAAACTCCAATCGCTCAGATGGATCCTCCGAATCCATAGCCCACTCTCGGATCGCCGCCTCGAACCATGCCCGTGCTCTAGCGATACGATGGTCCGGCTCCGCAGGAGGTGTGACGTCGTCGGGATGCCTTACGGCCCACAGAAACACGTCTCTGTCTTGCGGCAAAGGCCAGACCTTGTAGCGATCGTCCGGGAAGTCTTTGTGGATGATGTCAGGATTATTCTCGATCAAACTAGCGAATTTTGCGCACAAACTAGCTTCACCAAGTTCGCGAGCAAAAGAGCGAGCTGCTGCAAAAAGAATCTGCAGCGTGGTCAGTTGCTGTTGTCCATCCACGACGTTCCAAGAGGAGATTTGTTGAGGACGCTTGCGCCGTTGCTGCAGAACGACGGCCCCCAAGAAGTAGGTCCGAGGATCCGTTTGAATACTGCCTGTCCGCGCTTCCTCTTCGACCCCCTCTGCTGCCTGGCGAATGTCCTGCCACAACGGTTCCCAGTTTTTAACTTCATCCCAAACGTACGGGCGTTGAAAGAGCGGAATAACGTTCTGCTGATCGTTGGCGAATACCTGACCCAGACGCACATCGCCAGCTTGCATAGCGTCGATCCTTTTGCTTTCTCAAGTAGTCCATCGTGGTCGTCTTGATCTTCGTGTTGGAGTCAAGGAAAACGAGCGGCCGTGCGTAAGTTGTAGGCATCGCCGCTTACCCGGCCCGAAACTCGTACGTTTCCCCATGTGACAGGTCGTGCACGCGGTCAAACCCGAGGCTTCGACGGCCTGTTTGAAGACGTTACGGGGTGAGGTACAGACGATGTAGTTGTGGACGAAGTCCCTTTTTTGGCCGATCGACATCAGAGGCTCACCGTCTCGGTTGGCGTCCACGGTCATCAGATGCGGCCTGGAGGTTCATGGTCCGCGTCAGGCGGTGGCATCGTCCTGGAGGCGAATAACCGGGTTGCGGAGACTGCCGATCCCCTCGATAGCGATCTCGACCTCGTCGCCATGCTCCAGCGTGAACTCGGGGGGCGGGATGATACCGGTTCCGGTCATTAAGTAGACGCCCGCGGGGAAGCTGTTGTACCGCCGCAGAAAAGTGACCAGCTCGTCGAGCGGTCGATGAATCTGGTTGGTCGAGGTTTCGCCGTTGAAATGGACGGAGCCGCCCCGGCGAATCGTCAGCCGGATCGTCAGATTGCCGGGATCGGGCAGCTCCCAGGCGAGCGCGATTGTCGGGCCGAGGGCCGCGCAGGCCGAATAGACCTTGGCCTGGGGCAGGTAGAGGGGATTCTCGCCCTCGATCGAGCGCGAGGAGACGTCGTTGCCGACGGTGTAGCCCACTGTCTCGCCGTCGCGGTTGATCAGCAGCGCCAGCTCCGGCTCGGGGACATCCCAGGTGGAGTCGCCCCGGATCGCGACCGGCTCATCGGGTCCCGAGACCCGGTCAGGGGTCGCTTTAAAGAAGACCTCGGGCCGGTCCGCGTCATAGACACGGTCGTAGACATCCTTCTGGCTCGATTCCTCCATCCGGGCGTCGCGGGAGCGCAGGTAAGTCACCCCGGCCGCCCACACCTCCTGCCGGTCGACCGGCGCCGCGAAGCTGACCGTCGCGCGAGGTAAACCAAACCCACCACGCTCCTGGACGCTCTCTAACCGCGTCCTTAGCTCCTGCGCCGGCAACGTCAGCGCCTCGGCCAGGCTTGCCGGTCCACCCGCCGCGGCGACGCCGATCACCCCGTCACCGGCAAGGAGACCCAGACGCGGCGCGGCGGTCGGCTCTGTTCGATAGAGGCATAAGGGCACGATCGTCTCCTCCCGGGGTGGCGCCGCGTCTCGTCAGCGGTGACGTGGTCGGCTCGCTGCGCCGGATGGTACGGCAGGTCGCCACGGCTGAAAAGACCGGGGGCTTCTCCCGCCTCCCTTCGTGGGGTCAGGTCACCGGCGGACGGAGCCCCAAGCAGCGCCAGACCGCGACGCGGCGGCGCCGCCGGAGTCCATCACGGTATACCCCATACTCACCGGAGCACCGCCTCTTCCCGCCCTCGCAGGATCGCCTCGACGGTCTCCTCGGCGGAACGGGTACCGTTGTCGATCCAGAGCCGTGGCCGCTCAGCTCGCGGATCAGCTCGTCCTCCAGGAATGCCCACCGCTCAGCGACCGTCTTCTCGGGGCGGTCGCGGTCGCGCCGCAGCGCCACATCCCTCCCCGGCGCAAGCACTACCAGGTGGAGGGTCAGCCCCGCGAGCTCCGCCTGATAGCCGGCCAGCTGCGCCTGACTGACGACGACATAGTCGAGGACCGGCACAAAGCCCGCCGCCGCGAACGAGCGGGCCAGCAGCGACTGGTTGCGGCGATTGAGCGCGAGCTGACGATCGGCCTCCGGTTGTGGCTCCTCGCCCGGCCAGACCGCACCGGCGACGATCCATTCCTGCAACCGGTCCTCCTCGATCAGCACGCCCCTGGCGAACGACGCGGCCAACAACCGCGCCGTCGTCGTCTTCCCGGCGCCGGGAATGCCCGTGACGAGCCAGACATCGTCAACTGGTTCAGGCGCCGGCATGCGATCCGCTCAGCAGTTCGATGTGGTCGCGGATGATCTCGGCGAGGTGCCGCACCCGCAGCGGTCGCCGCCCGGCGTCGGCCCCGCCGCGCAGCTGCATGATGCAGCCCTGGTTGTCGGTGACGATCACCGGCGCCCCGGTGGCCTCTGCATCGGCGAGCTTCCGATTCATCAGGCGCTCGGCGATCTCGGGCGACTCGAACGAGGTCGAGCCGCCGAACCCGCAGCAGAGGGTCGACTCGGCCAGCTCCCGCACCTCACACCCCAGCACATCGCGAAGGAGCCGGCGCGGTTCCTGGCGCAACCCCAGCGCGTTCATGCCCTGACAGGAGTCGTGATACGTCACCACGGGCGTCTGTCCGGCAACGGCCAGGCTGCCGGCGGGGAGCGCCGCAACCTGATCGAGGAACGAGGTGAAGTCGAGCACCCGCCCGGCCAGCGCGCTGGCCCGCGGCAGCCAGGCCGGGTCGTCGCGGAAGAGGTGAAGATAATCCTGAGTCAGGGTGGCGACGCAGCTGGCGCTGCCGGAAACGATCCAGTCGGACCGCACGCGCTCCAGGGCGCGAGTGGTCTGGCGCGCCATCCGGCGAGCATGGGGGTCATCGCCGGAGTTGTTCGCCGGGAGACCGCAGCAGTGCAACCCGGCCGGATAGATAACCCGCGCGCCGAGCGCCCGCAGGACGGCGACGATCGCCTCTCCCTGCTCCGGGTAGAGCCGGTCGGTCAGGCAGCCGGGGAAGAGCGCGACCGCGAGACCGGCAGCGCCGTTCGGGACAATCGGTCGCGCCTCCGTCGCCGCGACCACGGTCACGCGGTCGCGCAATGGTCGCCGGGCGAGCGCCGGCAGCGAGCGCCAGCGCGTCTGCCGCCGCAGCACCGGCAGGCGCCGGGCCCGCACAAAGGGGCCGCCGCGCGTCAGCGGCAGCTGGGCGCGGCTTCCGATCCGCATCAGCAGGTCGGTCGTCCGTGGCCGGGCGTAAACACTGAGCCCGACCCGTTTCGCGATCGGCAACCCCTGCGCCGCTACGACCATCTTTCGCACGTCGAGGATCTGGCGCGGCAGCGGGATGCCGACCGGGCAGACGGTCTCGCAGGCGTTGCACGAGACGCAGAGACTCTGCGGTCCGGCCGCGGCATCGAGCCCATGGTGAAAGGGGGTGACGACCAGACCGATCGCCCCGGTGTAGATGTGACCGAAGACGTGCCCGCCGACCTCCCGGTACGGCGGGCAGACATTGGCACAGGCGGCGCAGCGGATACAGTGGAGCGCCTCGGCGAACTCCGGTCGTGCGGCCATCTCCCGCCGCCCGTTGTCGAGCAGCACGATGTGCATCTCGTGGCCCGGCGTCGGTCCGGTGATGAAGGTGCTGTAGCTGGTGATTCGCTGAGCGGTCCCGCTCCGCGCCAGTAGCCGCAGCTGGGTCATCGCAGCGTCGAAGGTGGGGACGAGCTTCTCGATCCCGGCGAGCACTACATGGACCGGCGGCAGCGACGAGCAGAGCCGCCCGTTCCCCTCGTTGGTCGACATCATCACGGTGCCGGTCTCGGCGATCAGCGCGTTGGCGCCGGTGATACCCATCCCGGCCGCGAAGAACACCTTCCGCAGCTCGTCCCGCGCGACCCGGACCTGCTCGCCGATATCTTCCCGCGAGACCTCACGATTGAGCGCCTCGCTGAAGATGTCGCCAACCTGTTGCCGGGCGAGGTGCACCGCCGGCATCACCATGTGACTTGGCCGCTCGCCTCGGAGCTGGACGATCCACTCGCCGAGGTCGGTCTCGACCGTCTCGATCCCCGCGTCGATCAAGACGTGGTTGAGATCGATCTCCTCGGTGACCATCGACTTCGACTTGGCAATCACCCGGACGCCATGCCGCTCGGCCAGCTCACCGACGATGCGCGTCGCCGCGTCCGCATCGGCCGCCAGATGGACGACTGCTCCGGCTCGCTCGGCGGCCGCCTGAAACGTCGCGAGATGCTCGTCGAGACGGGCGACGACATCGGTCTTGACCGCTTTGAGATCCGCGCGCAGCGCCTCGAAGTCGACCTCGTCGACCACGGCGGTTCGCGCTTCTCGCCAGGCCTGTTGAAAGGTGGTCAGGTTCCGGGATAGCCGGGGGTCGGCCAACGCCCGCCGGTAGCGTTCCTCAAAGGTGCGCGGTACCTGACCGTGTCCACGATCGGGATGCTCAATCAGCGCCTCAGCGGACGCATCGGCGGCGGGGATCGCCATGGGGAGGAGACTCCTGGTACGGTGCCACCGGCAGATGCCGGCAATCGAGGGCGGTAGCATACCGCCTGAGCCCTCCTGGCCGGAGAGCACAACGACCCCGGCGAGGGGTGTGCGCGGCGACCATTGCTCGAAGCCGTCGCACCTGCGACGATAGGGCGCTCCGGCAGGGGTCAGCTCCCACCCCATCGCACAAGCGAGGAGGAGCGACGGCGAGTGATTGAACAGCGCGGCAGTCACAGCAGCTCCAGCACGCTGCCAGGGCACCTCGTCGCCGGGTACGACACCGGCAAGTTCTTCGACGAAATGCTGGTGCCTGGGGCCGAGGGAAGCGTCGCTCCGCGGCCCCACTACGAGGATCTGTTCAGCCAACTCTCCGTCCTGGGCGCGGCTGATCTCCGGCGCGCCAGCGACCTGGCCAACCGGTCGTTTCTCCATCAAGGGATCACCTTTACCGTCTACGCCGACGAGGCGCAGGGGACCGAGCGGATCTTTCCATTCGACCTGATCCCCCGCTTGATCCCCGCCGGCGAGTGGCAGTTGATCGAGCGCGGGTTGCAGCAGCGAATCCGGGCGCTGAACCTCTTTATCCACGACATCTACCACGAGCAGGCGATCCTGCAGGACCGGATCGTCCCTCGGCAGTTCATCGTCCGCGCCCGCCACTTCCGGCGTGAGGTCGTCGGCATCGACGTGCCGCACAATCAATATATCCATGTCGTCGGCAGCGACCTGGTTCGCGACGATACGGGGCAGTATCTCGTCCTCGAAGACAATCTGCGCTCCCCGAGCGGCGTCTCCTACGTGCTGGCCAACCGGACGACGATGATGCGGGTCTTTCCCGACTGGTTCAACGAGCTGGGGGTCCGCCCCGTCGATCATTACTGCGGGCAGCTCGTCGAGAACCTGCGCGGTTTGTCGCCGCGCCCCGTGCACACCGCCGCCGGTGGTCCGACGATCGTCTTGCTGACCCCCGGCATCTACAACTCCGCCTATTTCGAGCATGCGTTTCTCGCCCAGCAGATGGGGATCGAGCTGGTCGAGGGGCGGGATCTCTTCGTCGTCGACAACCGGGTCTATCTCCGGACCACTCGTGGCCGGGAACCGGTCGACGTGATCTACCGGCGGGTCGACGACGAGTTTCTCGACCCCCTCGCCTTCCGGCCGGACAGCGTGCTCGGCGTCGCGGGGCTGCTGGGGGCGGTCCGTACCGGGAATGTCGCGCTCGCCAACGCGATCGGGACCGGGGTCGCCGACGACAAGGTGATCTACCACTATGTCCCGGAGATGATCCGCTATTACCTGAACGAGGAGCCGTTGCTCGGGAACGTGCCAACCTTTCTGCCAACCGACCCGGAGCAACGGGAGTACATCCTGCGCCATATGGACGAGCTGGTGATCAAACCGGCCAACGAGAGCGGCGGCTACGGCATGCTGATCGGGCCCCGTGCCACCGAGGGAGAGATCGCGGAGTTCCGGACACGCATCATCGCCGCTCCTCGCGACTACATCGCCCAGCCGGTCGTCCCGCTCTCGCGCCACCCGTCGTTCGTCCCGGATGATGAAGGGGATGGCGGGCATCTGGAAGGGCGCCATATCGATCTTCGCCCCTATATCCTCAGCGGCGCCAAAGGGATCCATGTCCTGCCGGGAGGTCTGACCCGGGTCGCGCTCCGTCGTGGCTCCCTGGTGGTCAATTCCAGCCAGGGAGGCGGCAGCAAGGACACCTGGGTGTTGCGGTGAGGGCGGGACACGGGCGGCGACGGAGGATGGAGATGGGACACGGGGTGACGCGGCGTCGTTGGGCGTGGACTGGGACAGCTGACGCCGATCTTGGGCATCGCTGGCGTGGGCTGAGCTTCGGGGGCGGCGGGGCGGCAGCTGAGCCAGGCCCGCCATGGCGATCCGGCTGGCGTCGACAGCCATGCTGAGCCGGATGGCGGACTCGCTCTACTGGATCGGGCGGTATGTGGAGCGAGCCGAGGACACGGCCCGGATCACCCACGTTAACTATCAGCACACCCTGGGGATGGGCAGCTCACCGGAGGCCGAGTCGCGGCGGCGTCGCCAGTGGGAAGCGCTGGTCACGATCGTCGGTGATGCGTCCCGCTTCCGTCTGGAGCATGCGGCGGCCGATGAAGACACCGTGCCGCCCTATCTGACCTTCGATCGGTCGAATCCGAACTCGATCATCACCTGCATCGCCTCGGCCCGGGAGCAGGCGCGAACCATGCGGCACCAGATCGCCAGCGAGATGTGGGAAGCGCTCAACCGCTTCCACCTCGATCTCCAGCGCCGGGTCGAGCAGAGCCATGGCATCATCGACGCCGAGGACGCCTACCCCTTCTACCGGTCGATCGTCGACTTCAGTCACCTCTTCCAGGGCATCACCGATAGCACGATGCCACGGGAAGAAGGGTGGTATTTCCTACAGGCCGGGAAGTTTCTGGAACGGGCCGAGAAGACCGCCCGCGCCCTCGACGTCAAATATCACCTCCTCGTCGCCGACGCCGATCCGACCGCACCGGTGGCCGGTCCCGGCTTCGCCCGGGCCGCCGCCGATCTGACACCGGAAGACGGCGTGATCGGCGAGTGGCATCAGTGGCTGGCGGTGCTCCGCTCCCTCTCCGCCTACGAGGCGTACCACAAGATCTACCGCAGCGGGGTACGGCCACGATCGGTCGTCGAGATGCTCCTTCTGTCCCCTGCTTTCCCGCGGTCGATCCGATTTGCGATCGAGGAGGTCGACACCGCCCTGGCCCGGATCGCCGTCGATTGTGCGCCGCTCCTCGACGCCGAGAGCCTGGGTGGCAGCAGTGTCACGACCGGCGGTCCCACCGAAGCCGAACGAGCGGTGGGACGGCTGCGGAGTCAGCTCGCCTATCAGCGGGTGGAGGAGGTCTTCGACGCCGGACTTCATGACTACCTCCTCGATCTGCAGCGGCGCTGCTATGAGATCGGGGAGAGGATTCACGCCCAATACTTTGCTCATCGCGTGCTCCGAGCGGAGGAGGTCCTGGCATCATGAGATATCGGATCAGCCATCGAACAGCCTACTCCTACGCCGAAGCGATCCACGAGAGTTTCAACCAGGTGCGGCTGCGGCCGATGTCCGGCGAGACCCAGAACTGTCTCGACTTCGACCTCGCGATCGATCCACCCGCGGCGGTGATCACCTTTCGCGACTTCTACGGCAACATCGTTCACGACTTCGGCGTTCCCTATCTGCACGACCACCTGACCATCGAGGCGACCAGCGATGTGATGACGTTCGCCCCCGCCGATCAGCCGCTGGCGGGACCGCCCGACGGCACGCCCGATCGTTCCCCACCCCTGGCCGCGGTCGCGACGGACCCGGTCCTGGCGGATGAACACGCCGAGTTCCTGACCCCGAGCACCTACGCCGCGATGGAGTCGACCTCCCGGGAGCTGGCCCGGGCTCTGCTCGCCACCGAGCCAGGCATCTCCGCCTATGGCTTTCTGCGCGCGGCGGGGGCCTATGTTCGGCAGCAGTTCACCTATCAGGTCGGTGTGACGACGGTGCATTCGACCGTCAGCGACCTGATCGCCGGCGGCAGCGGCGTCTGCCAGGATTTCGCCCACCTGCTGATCTCGCTCTGCCGTCACGCGGGGCTTCCAGCCCGGTACGTCAGCGGCTACCTCGGTGATGTCTCGGTCAGTGGGGCGTCCCATGCCTGGGCGGAGGCGTTCGTGCCGCCCTACGGCTGGCTCGGTTTCGACGCGACCCTCGGCACCCCGTGCACGGGACGCCATGTCAAGATCGCCGTCGGTCGCGACTACGCCGATGTCTCGGTCGTTCGCGGCACCTACCGTGGTCAGGCTGAAGCCACACTGGAGGTCGAGGTGCGAGGCACGGTGGTCGATGATGGGTGGGGGCTCGCGGCGGCCCGGCCAGTCGTCGAGCATGCACGTGGCGAGCCGGTCCAGTATCAGACGCTCGGCGCGATGAAGCAGCTGCAGCGGCTCGGCGCCATGACCCAGAGTCTGGGGAGCATGTCGCAGACGATGACCTTGCTCCCGACCGGCATGCCCGGACGAACCGATGCGTCCGATGTCCCACGCCAGCAACCGCAGCAACAACAGCAGCGCCGGTCAGATGCGACCATCACCGGGAGCTCGCCCCACGAGGCGGAACCTGAGACAGGGGGGGCGCCATGTTGCTCCAGGTAGGATGCGAGTTTCTCTACGATTCGCCCGCGCCGACGCCGTCGGTGATGCTCGTGCGCCCGCACCCCGACTGCCCCCACCGGGTGGTCCGGGAAACATGGGAAGCCGAGCCAGCCTTCGAGCCGCATGGCTATCGCGATCTCTTCGGCAACCGGTGCGACCGGTTCGTGCTGCCACTGGGAGAGGCGACCCTTCGCTATGACGCGCTGGTCGAGGTCTCAGGTGATCCCGACCCCGTCGCGCTCGACGCCGCCCAACGACCGGTCGAGGAACTGCCGGACGATGTGCTCGTCTTCACCCTGGCCAGCCGCTACTGTCAGGTCGAGGCACTCTCAAGCACCGCCTGGCACCTCTTCGGGAGCACGCCGCTCGGCTGGGGTCGGGTCCAGGCGGTCTGCGACTGGATCCACACCAACATCCAGTATGGTCTCCTCAAAAGCACCCCCCTGACCACGGCGGTCGATGTCTACGTCGCCAGTGGCGGCATGTGCCGCGACTTCGCGCATCTGGCGGTGACGTTCTGTCGCGCGCTCAACATCCCGGCGCGCTATGTCTTTGGCTACATGCCGGATATCGGCGTGCCGGGTCCGTTCCCGCCGATGGATTTCCACGCCTGGTTCGAGGTCTACCTGGAGGACCGGTGGTGGACCTTCGACGCGCGGTTCAATACGCCGCGCATTGGCCGGATCCCGATTGGTCGGGGCCGGGACGCGGTCGATGTCGCGATGCTGACGACCTATGGCGGCGCCGCCTTCCGCCGGATGGTCGTCTGGACCGATGAAGCGACCGCCTCGGGGATGGAGCGCGCGCACGAGACGCACGATGGCGTGGCGAGCGAGACCCCCAGCGACTCGGACGCCCTCGTCCTGCAGCACGGGAGTTGAATCGTGTCCCGGCCCGGTGATTGCGACAGTGGGGGCGAGGGCGAGGCATCTGGGGGGCTTGTGGGACCGGAACCGGACGAGTACGAAACACTGATTGCATCGATGGGCATGGTCGACCACCGGGGGGTCGACTGGTCCAACGTCCGCTGGACTGCCTACCTGGTCCATCAACACCTGCGTTATGACTATCCGGGGCCGATCCGGAACCTCCATCAACGCCTGGTCGTCATCCCGCCCCCGCGTCACGGGGATCAGCGCCTCGTCACCCATAAGCTCGAAATCTCAGCGCCGGACGCCGAGGTGGCCGAGGAGCGGGACTCGGCCGGCAACCTCATCCTGTCGGTGACGGTGCCCGAGGTCGCGGCGGCGATCGACTTCACCGCCTGGATCGTCGTTGAACGGGAAGGTCCATCCCGGCCGATCCCGGTCGATGCGGCAACCATCGCCAACCCGGGTCTGCGCTCCCACTCACGGCTCACGACACCCGATCGTGCGCTGGAGGACGCGGCGGCTGCGCTGGTCACCAATGGCGACGATCTGGCGCTAGCGCGAACAATCAGTGACTGGGTTCATGGACGCATGCGCTACGAGCACGGTGTGACCGGCGTCCGCACCGGCGCGGCGAGCGCGCTAGCGCTGGGGAGAGGCGTCTGCCAGGACTACGCCCACATCATGCTCGCGCTCTGTCACCTGCGCGGCCTGGCCGCGCGCTATGTCTCCGGTCATCTGCTCGGCGAGGGTGGAACTCATGCCTGGGTCGAGGTGCTGCTGCGCGACCCGGCCGACCCGAGCGGCGAGCGGTTCCTCGCCTACCCCTTCGACCCCACCAATGCGACCGAACCGGGGCTCAACTACATCACCGTCGCGGTCGGCCGCGACTACGGCGACGTCGCCCCCACCTCCGGCACCTTCAGCGCGCCCTTCGTCGGGCATCTCTCGGCCAAGAAACGCGCCGGTCTCACCGGACTGGAGTATTTTCCCGTCCCCTGAGGCAATGAGCCGCCCCGGGTGCGGCAACGCGATGGACACCTTCCGCCGCTGCAAGCATGCTCGTCGCTTCGCGATGATCTCCCGATGACCCGGAGATCGGCGCAGCTGGGTCGGTCGCCGGGAGGCACAGGAACGCGCAGACCACTGAACCCAGTCCGCGGATGAAGTGGAGTCCCTGTACCCAACGACCCAACCGGAACGCCGCCTACGCGAGCTGGTCTACGAAGATGACGACCACCCGCGCCGGTCCCTGGACGCCGACGGTCAGAACCCGCTCGATGTCGGCGGTCCGGCTCGGACCGGTGACGAGCGTGGCGTACGATGCGCCAGGGCGCGACGCGACCTCCCGTAGCACCGGCGCCGCCTCGTCCAGCGACGGGACCAGGGCCGATGTGGGACAGATGATGATCTGGGTCGCGCTCAGAAGACCGATCGCGCGGTCGTTGAGCGTCGGCTCGGCCAGCAGCATCGAGCCGGTCTCGGCGATCGCCAGAGCGGCCAGGCTGACGCCTAGCGGCGCCCCGTCGGCATCGGCTGGTGCGTCGGGAGAAACGATCGTCACGCCCCCAGCGATCATCGCGGCGACGAGTTGAGGGGCGGCATCGCGCAGCTCGGCAGCAACAATCACCCGCTCCGCACCCGTCTCCAATGCGAGGGCCGCGACGATCTCCGAGGCGGCACCGGGGTCCGCGACCCGCGCGACCCGAACCCCGAGCGACCCGGCGCGATCGGTGAATGCTGGTAGAAGCGTCTCTGGCGGAGGCAGGTCACCACCGGTTGTTGAACGAGCGGTCATGTGCGGCCAGTCCTCATCGTGGGCGTCCGGTCAGCTGGTGCATGGTCGATGGGCCACCCGTCCAGCGATCCCTCATGGAAACCGACCCTGGTCGACTCAGCCGTCATGCCTCGACCACCTCGCGTTCACCGGCACGGTGAAGCACCGACATCGATCACGACCAGCCAGGCATGTCAGCCGCGTCCGCGCGGCACCTTCGAGCCTTCACTTGTCCCTCAGACCCGCCCGCGGTGCCGCCGGCGTTCGGGCTCCCAGGCTACAGCATCGCCCCCAGAATCCAGGGATTGAACTCTTCCTCACCGACGCCGGCCAGCTCGCTCTTGCTTTGCTCGCCGGACGCCACCGCCAGCAGCTTCTCGAAAATCTCCTGGCCGAGGTCGTCGAGGCTGACCCCTTCGAGGACCTTGCCGGCATTGATGTCCATATCGGGTTCCTGGCTCGCGTAGAGGGTCGCATTCGTGGCGATCTTGACCGATGGCGCGGGCTTGAACCCGAAGCAGGAGCCACGACCGGTGGTGAAGACGACGATGTTGCAGCCACCGGCGACCTGCCCGGTGACCGAGACCGGGTCGTAGCCCGGGCTGTCCATATGGACGAAGCCGCGCTCCGTTATCCGCTCCGCGTAGCCGACCACCTGGTTGAGCGGCGTGCTCCCCGCCTTGGCGATCGCCCCCAGCGATTTCTCGTAGATCGTCGTCAGACCGCCCAGCTTGTTGCCCGGCGCCGGGTTGTTGTCGATGCTCGCGCCGAACATCGCCGTGTAGCGCTCCCACCAGTGGATGTAGTCGACGAGTTGTTCCCCAACCTCCTGGCTCTTGGCGCGCCGGGTCAGCAGGTGCTCGCCGCCGTAGACCTCGGTCGTCTCGCCGAGAACAACGGTGCCACCCTGGCGGACAATCTCATCGGCGGCTTTGCCAAGCCCCGGATTGGCCGTCACCCCCGACCAGCCATCCGAGCCGCCACACTGCAACGCTACCACCAGCTCGGAGGCTGGCACCGGCTCCCGTCGTGCCTCGTTGGCCGCTGGCAGCAGCCGCTCGACGGCGGCGATCCCCGCCTCGACCGTCTTCTGGAACCCGCCGTCCTGCTGGATCGTCAGCACCAGTGGCTGCCCTTCGGCGGCAAGCCCGGTGGTGTCGATCAGGTCGGTCGGCTGGTTCACCTCGCAGCCGAGCGAGAGGATGACGTAGGCCGCCACGTTGGGATGATCGACGATTCCCGCCATCGTCCGTTGCAGCACTCCGAGATCGCTCGACCCGTAATGGGCGCCGCAACCGCCCTTGGTCGGGAGCGCGATCACCCCATCGACGTTCGGGTAGGCGGCCATCACCTCCGGGGTGAAATGATCGGCGACGCGCCGGGTCGCCGACGACGAGCAATTGACCGAGGCGAGCACGGCGACGAAGTTCCGGGTGCCGACCCGGCCATCCGGCCGGCGGAACCCCTGAAAGGTGCGGCGCTCCGCGTCCGGCACCATCGTCACCGGCACGTACTCAGAGGCGTGAGCGTAGTCGAGCTCCAACCCTTCCCCCACCGAGAGGTTGTGACTGTGCACATGGGCTCCCGGCGCGATCGGCTGGGTGGCAAAGCCGATGATCTGGCCGTATCGACGGACCTCACCCCCCTGCTCAACCGCCCTGAGGGCCACTTTGTGGCCCGGTGGGATCATCTGGGTCACCCGCACCTCGCCGTCCGCCGTCCGGAGCACCGTTCGCGGCAGGAGCGGCTCCTTGGCAATCGCGACGGCATCATTCGGATGGAGCAGGACCGCGACCTGGGCGAGGTCGACCGGCTCTGTCGCCGCCCGACCCAGCATCGTCACGCCACTGCCGGTCATCGCTCGTTTCGGCTCGGTCGTCGCCATCTCATCGTCTCCTTTGGATCGTGCTCGTCGTCGCGGTACGAGGTTTGACCCCGGCACCGATTGTTCGTCGTCGCTCAGCGCGCGGTCAGCCCACCATCGATCACCATCTGGGCGCCGGTCACATAGGACGCCTCGTCGGAGGCGAGATACAGGGCGAGGGGGGCGATCTCCTCGGGCCGTCCCATCCGCCCCAGCGGCTGCCGGGCATGGAGGCTGGCCCGGGTCTCCTCGATCTCATCGGCGTGATGGCGTCGCAGGTACCCTTCGACAAACGGCGTCTCGACCGTGCCCGGGCAAATACAGTTGCAGCGGATATTCTGATCGACGTAATCCATCGCCGTCGACCGCGTCATCGAGATGACCGCCGCCTTGGTGGCGCCGTAGGCAAAACGGCGACCCACCGCGACCATCCCGGCGATCGACGCGAGGTTAACGATCGTGCCACCCCGCGGCTCCTGAGCTAGCATCTGCTTGACGGCCGCCTGGGAGCAGTAGTAGACGCCGTCGACGTTGACCGCCATCAACCGCCGGTAGTCATCCGGCTCCGTCTCCGTCAGACTGCCGACGAGACCGATCCCCGCATTGTTGACCAGGCAATCGAGCCGGCCGGACGATTGGGCGGCGGTCGCGACGGCCCGGTCAGCCGACGCCCGGTCGGTGACGTCGAGGCGAATAGCGATCCCCGCGCCACCCGCGCCCGCGATCTCGTCGACGACACGATCAGCCGCGGCCCCGTCGACATCGCCAATCGCGACCGTGGCGCCCTGCCTGGCGAAGAGGAGCGCGATCTCCCGCCCGATCCCCGACCCACCGCCGGTCACCAGCGCCGTCTTCCCATCCAACCGGAACATGGACCCTCTCCCAACCTGGCGACCCCGGACCCCTACCTGACCCGGACCGCGCCGCGGTGGGTCAGGTGCGAGGTTGCTGGGATATGCATTAGATGGTCGGATGATACGGCAATATCATCGGGCACGCGCCGTGGCGCCATCAGCCCCGGAACCGGACCACGCTCGGCCGAAAGCGTCGCCGTGACCGCTCGGTCAGGACCCTTCGACTGGACAGTTAGCCGGACACGATGATGATGTTCGCGTAGGGGACGGTGTCGCCGGTGCGGACCGTCGCCCGCGCCGTTGCGGCGAGGCGCTTCAACTCCAGATGCGAGACCGTCTCGAAGGGCAGATCGCCGAGAAACTGGCGCAGCTCGCTGAGACGACCGGGGCTGACCTCGACCATCTCCCGCGAGACGACCACCCGCTCGATCGACCACTCGGCGTGAACCGCGCGCAGCACGTCGAGCACGGTCGGCAGCCCATCGACGAGCGCCAGATCGATCCGCTCCGGTCCTTCCGGCACCGGGAATCCCCGGTCGCAGATGGTGAAGTAGTCGGTGTGCCCCGTGCTGATCAGCAGATGACCGAGCGCCGGATGGAGGATCCCGCCCCGCTTCATGCCGGGTCCTCGTCATCCGGCAGGGGAACACCATGCTCTTCGTAGACCCGCCGCCGCTGCTCCAGCGTCACCCGCTCCCGAAAGTCCATACCCGGCCGCTTGAGCACGAGCTTCCCCGTGGCAGCGTCGCCCCCACCGACGACCTCCCAGCCCGCACGGCCGAGGTCATTGAGTTGGCTCAGGTTCGCGTCCTCAATGCTGAGGTAGCGATAGGTCCATGGGGGTGACGAGTGACCGGCCAACCTCACGCTTCCCTTCCTGGCTCGATGGTGGCGGGGCGATCCGGCGCGATGACGGCACCGTATCGGCGGTGGAACCGTGTGTCAAGCAGAGCCGGTCGTTGCCCGCTGGCGTGACTTACAGTACAAAGCGACCGCATTCGTGGAGGGAACTCGTGATGACGTCCTTCGCAGACTTTTTCAGGAGCTCCGAGCCAACGCGGGCCAAGTTTCTGTCCCGCCTTTTCGGGCTCTTCAGCGAGCGAGTCGTCCGCACATGGTCCGCCCAGGTCGAGGCTCCGTACGTCGACCTGGGTCGACCCACCCTCGCTGAGATCGGGCAACCACGGGGCCATACACTTGATTTCACGCTACGAGATCGGAGTTCTGGTCGGCAGTACATTGCCGAGCTGAAATGCGAGCTTGAGTACGATAACTACCGATATCTCCTGCTCACCGGAAGCGATCAACTCCTCCATCACACCTCAGAGGCGTTCCGAAAGTTCCTCCGCGTCGCCGAAGATCCCGCGTCGATCGGCATACGCCTGGGCGGCGTTCCGTGCTCCGTCGACGGCGCGATCCTCATCTGGGGCGCGGTCGCGCCGGAGGGCCGCTCGGCGGTGATCGATCGATTTGGCTTCGCTGATGTCCTCTCCATTGCGGCGATGGTGGTGGACCTGCAGCGATGGGCGCCGGATGCGTGGTCTGAGCTGATCCAGAGTCATCGGCGCTGGACGACGGAGCTCTTCGATTTCCTGACCGGGCCGATTACACCGATCGCCGCGTCAACGGTGGTCGAGGAAGGAGCACGACAATGAAGCTCGCGACGCGGATGGGACGACTCGGCACCGAGACCGCCTTCGAGGTGCTCGTTCGGGCGCGGGCGCTAGAGGCACAGGGGCGAGATATCGTCCATCTGGAGATCGGCGAGCCCGATTTCGACACCCCGGCCAATGTCGTCGAGGCCGGTTGCACAGCCCTCCGGGACGGCTGGACCCACTACGGACCGTCCAACGGTCAGCCGGAGCTGCGCGAGGCAATCGCTGACTACATCAACCGCTCGCGCGGCACGAGCTATTCACCCGGACAGGTCGTCGTCACGCCCGGCGGCAAACCGATCATGTTCTTCCTCATTCTGGCGTTGCTCGAAGCGGGGGACGAGGCGATCTACCCCGACCCCGGCTTCCCGATCTATCGCAGCATGATCGACTTCGTCGGCGCCAAGGCGGTGCCGATCCCGCTGCGCGAGGCGCAGGAGTTCCGTCTCGACGTCGACGAGCTCCGCGGCCTGATCACCCCACGCACCCGGCTGCTGATTATCAACAGTCCGGCCAATCCGACCGGTGGCGTGCTGGAACGGAGCGATCTGGAAGCGATCGCGCGGCTGGCGGTCGAGCATGACCTGATCGTGCTCGCCGACGAGATCTACAGCGAGATCCTCTACGAGGGGGAGCACGTCTCGATCGCGACCATGCCAGGGATGCCGGAGCGGACGGTGCTGCTCGATGGCTTCTCGAAAACTTATGCGATGACCGGCTGGCGGCTCGGCTACGGCCTGATGCCGGAAGCACTGGCCGGTCAGATCAGCAAGCTGATGGTTAACAGCGTTTCCTGCACCGCCGTGGCGGTCCAACGCGCCGGAATCGAGGCATTGACCGGTCCCCAGGATGACGTGAAGGCGATGATCGAGGCCTTCCGGCGACGGCGCGATCTTGTCGTCGCCGGGCTGAACACGATTCCCGGCATCTCCTGCGTCACCCCGAAGGGTGCCTTCTACGTCTTCCCCAACATCACCGGCACCGGCGAAGGGAGCAAACCCTTCGCTGACCGGCTGCTAGAGGAGCATGGCGTCGCGGCCCTGTCGGGCACCGCCTTCGGTGACCACGGCGAAGGCTATCTGCGCCTCTCCTATGCCAACTCCGAGGAAAACCTCGGCAAGGCACTGGAACGGATCGAGGCGGCGGTGAGGGCGAGATAGCGGGAGCGGGTCGCGCCTACTCGTCGAAATAGTCCTCATCGAGGCGTTTGACCTGGTAGGTCACCACCGGTGCCACCCCAACGCCAAAGTCGATCATCAACTGGGCCAGCTCGTTGCCATCGATGAGCACGATCCGCTTCTCGATGCGCGTGACGTACTCGCGCGCTTCTCGCGTGAATGTCGCCGTCGTGATGAGGACGCCCTTACGCGCGCGGTGGCCCTCAAGGCTGCCGCAAACGCCTGAACAACCGGCCGGCCAACCGGTTGGTCCCACCGTTTGGCCTGGACATAGATGGAGTCGAGACCGAGGCGATCCTCCTTGATGATGCCATCGATTCCATCATCACCGCTCCGTCCGACCGCCTGACCAGCATCGAGTCGCGATCCACCGTAGCCCATCGCCACGAGCACATCCACCACAAGACGCTCGAAGAACGCGGCGGGGGCGTCTTTGACCCGCGCGATCACGTCATCAGCGAGCGTCTGCCGCAATCGCTCGTACCCGAACTCCAGGAGCTCGGCGGGTGTCTGCTCCACCACGGGCGCTCGATCAGCCGGGCCTGTCGTACCAACCCGCGTGCCGGACACCGGCTCGCTGGACGGATCGATCGCCGCTCCCACGGCCGCCACTCCAGCGACCGAGTCACTCGCTGGTCGTCTTCGCCACTCCTCGAACTCTGGAAATCTCGTGAGATACAGGGTATCGAGTTTCTGGACACCTGACTCAAGCAGGTCTCTTCCACGATCAGTGATACGAATCATGCCTCTACCGGTTCGCGTCACGAGTCCAGCCTTGGCCAGGTACGTATTAGCCCAGGCAACACGATTATCGAAGACACGTGCCCGCCTACTCGGCAGCCACTGATCGCGATCGTCGGCGCTCAGCGCAAAGAGGCGCGATAGGGCTTCCAGATCGTCCTGTCTCCGGTGCTCCGCCCCGTCAGCCAGTAACTCGAGCAGCGGATACATCACGCTTTGGAAGTCGGGGATTGTCACGTTTGGATCCTCAGGGAGCGGCTCTCGACGACCGATCCTCGATGTGAGTCTATCCGCGCGAGCACGCTCGCTTTGACACATTGCTGATCTACGAGCCACCGTTAGGGATTCGCCTGTCAGGTCGCTCGTTCCCGACACATCACATTGCCGCCCATCACAGCGTCCGACAGGGCACAAAACTAAAGCGTCATTCAGGGGCCCCGTACAGGGCCTGATGGATGTGGAGGGCGAGCTGCAGGCGGAGGCGCACCGCGGCATCGTCGAGGTCCTGCCCGGTGATCTCACGGATCCGATCGAGGCGGTAGAGGACCGTGTTGCGATGCACGCCGAGCAGGGAAGCGGCTTCCTTCGGGCTGCATCGCGCGGCGAAGTAGGCGTCGAGCGTGCGCTGGAGCTCGGCGTTGTTGAGGCGGTCGTAGGCGATCAACCCGTTGAGCGTCTCGTCGTGGAAGCCGCGCACCTCCGGCAGACCTTCGGCGGCGAAGATCACCCGAAAGATTCCGAGCTCGTCGAAGCGGGTCACGCGACCTGGACCGTGCAGCCGCCGGCCCAGGGTCAGCGCCTGGCGTGCCTCATGATGAGACTGACGAATGCCTGCCAACCCTTCGCGGACCGTGCCGGCGCCGAGCGAGATCGCCCCATCGCCGGTCGTCATCGCTGCCAGGTCGGTGTGCAGCGACGCCACGAGACGCGGTACCTCGCTTCCTTCCGCCACCGGCCAGACGATCTCCGCGCTGTTATTGCGAACTCGCCACAGGGCACGCGCGTCCCGGCCCGGGGTCGCCCGCCTCAGCAGATCGCCAAGTGCCGACCAGCGGCCATCGCGGCCGGCCACGCGCACCGGTCCCGGTTGGTCGACCCGGGCGACGATGGCGACGTGGGGAGCGAGCAAGTTGTGCCCGAGGCGCCTGGCCTGTTGGAGCAACGTCGTCTCGCTCCGCAGGGCACCATCGAGGATCTCGTCGAGGACATGCAGCTCGACCTCGCGGCGCGCACTCGCCGCGGCATGGTCCCGCGCTAGCACCACCGCGCAGGCCGCTGCCCCCCGCGAGGTGAAGAGCGCGTCCTCCGGCGTCTCCCCACCACGGGGAGCGACCAGCGAGAGACTGCCCAGCAGACCGCTCCGTCCGATGACCGGCGCGACGATCCGGACCAGCCGGGCCCCGAGGTCGTAGGTGACCGTCGGCGGCTCGGCCGGGCTACTCACCGCGGTGGCAACGAGCCACCGCGCCAGCTCAGCATGGCTGGTCTCCAGCGAAGCCCCGATCCGTTCGAGATCCGGGGATGTCGCGGCCGGAGCGTGGAAGGCGAGCACGCGTCCATCGCGCCCCTGGAGGACCACCGAGCGCCGGGCAAGGGCGGCGAGCGCGCGCACGGTGCTATCCAGCGGCTCACCGGCGATCGCCAGCTCCATCAACTGGCGACCGACATCCTGACCCCGGCGCTGCACCTCGCGCCGTCGATCGGTGATCAGCCGGGAGGCATCGCGCTCCAACGGTCCGGCATCGGCGGTCTTCGGCAGCTGCAGCAAGGGGAGACCGGCGGCATCAGCGGCGTCGCGCGCCGCTTTTGTCACGGCGCCGATATAGGCGACCGCCGAGACGCCGGACCCGGCGAGCTGCCGCACCGCCCCATCGAGGGTCAGGCGCTCATCGAGCTGGGCGAGAACGGCCGGAGACAGGATGACCAACTCGCCCCCGCTGAGGTGACCGAAGGCGGGAGGCGTCGGCCGCGGCCGGGTCGCCCAGGTCACCTCACGGCCCAGTCCGGCTGCCCCGGCGACAACCTTCGTCCCCGTTGGCAGCGCCAGTGCGATCACATCCTGCACCCGGATCATGGTAGGGACTTACCGGGGCGGGAGACGCCGCGATGCTGGCGGCCTCGCTCCGGGAGACGCCGCCATGCTCCACGCCTCGCTGACACCATGCCGCGAGCAGCCCATCGGTTCATTCCGGGCCGGTTGGCGCCCCTGAGATCAGCCACCGTAGCGCGCCTGTTCCCAGGGGCTGACGTAGCGGCGGTACTCGTCCCACTCGGCCTGCTTGACCGAGAGCAACTGATCCACGACGTATTCGCCGAGCGCGCCGCGAACCACCTCATCGTCCGCGAAGACCGCCAGGGCATCGCCGAGCGTCGACGGCAGCGATGGCACGCCGAGTCGTCGCAGCTCCTCGTCGTCGTACCGGACCAGCGTCTCATCGAGGGGTTCGGGGGGTTCCTCGCCCTGCCGCACCCCGTCAAGCGCGCACGAGAGCGCGACGGCGAGGGCGAGATAAGGATTGGCCATCGGATCGGCCAGTCGCAGCTCCAGCTCGATCGAGCCATGCTCGCCGGGCGCCCGCGATGGCACCCGGATCAGCGAAGCCTGGCTGACGCGCGCCCACGTCGCGTGACGCGGCGCCCGGTGTCCAGCCGCCAGCCGCTTATAGGAATTGACGGTCGGGCAGAGAATGGCGCTCATGGCGGGGGCGTGCGCGAGTTGGCCCGCGATCGCCTGCCGGCCGACGGCGGAGAGTTGATCCTCGTCGGCGTAGAAGGCATCGGCGCCGTCGGCCAGCCGGACCATTCGTTGGAAGATATGCATCCCCGATCCGGGAGCGTCGGCCCGCGGCTTGGCCATAAAACTCACCCGCAGGCCGCGCCGGCCCGCGACCGAGCGAATGACCTGCCGCACGATGATGACCTGGTCGGCCATGCGCAAGGCCCCGGTCGGCCACAGGTCGAGTTCCTCCTGCCCGGGGCCGGTCTCATGATGGGCGCCACCGATCCCGACCCCCATCCCGTGCAGCGCCGCGACGATCTCATCGCGGGTGGCCGCGACGATGTCATCACCGAGATCGAAATACCCGGCCGACTCCGTCCGCGCCGCATCCGACTCATCCTCGGGGAAGAGGTAGTACTCGATCTCCATTGCCACCCGGTAGTCATAGCCGGTGGCGATGGCCGCGGCGAGCGCGCGCTCAAGCGTCGAGCGGGGATCCCCCGCGAACGGCTGGCCGCCCCGCCGGTGCACCGAGCACGCCAGCAACGCCCGGCGCGGCCCGCCGTCGGCGGAAAAGACGATCAACGTGGCGGGATCGGGCACCAGGTACAGATCGAGCTCGATCAGCCGCGGTCCACCGGTCAGCGCCGCGCCGTCGAAGCGGTAGCCATGGTCGAGGATCGGCCCCAGCAGCTCGGCGGGAATGGTCACCGCCTTTGCCGCCCCCGTGATGTCGCTGAAGCCGAGATCGACCAGTCTCACCTGTTCCGCACCGATCCGCTCCACCACGGTTTCAGCCGTGAGCTGGGTCACATCCTGGTCACGGGGTGAAACCGTCATCATGTCCCGTCCTTCTGATGCGTTTGGGCTCGGCGTCCAAGGAGAACCGTCACTCGCGCAGCTTAGCGCGCGCTCCCCGTCACGACAACGGGTCAGGCGAGGGACCCTCGGTCATCACCGTGACGCGGGCTCCACCGGCGGGCGAGCGATGTCCCCGAGAATCGCGCGCGGGTGGAGACTTTTCTCGCCGCGAGCGGGCTTGGTCAGGCGGTTCACGGGCGTTCGGCATCAGACTTGAACCGTCACTTGGGCGCTCGGCCCAAAACTGTCCCGATAGGACGTGGCCATCCGTCCGTACCCGACCGGCCCCGACGACTCTAGACTGGCCATTCCACAGTGGCGTGGTCTCGTAGTCCCTGCGTCCGGCTGGCACTCGATGCCGCCAGCGATCCCCGAGATTCCGTCGCTCGCGTCCGTCCGTCACCCAGCGCCGTTCCGGGCCCGAGAGCCATCTCCGTCTCGTCTCCACCCTCGTGGACCTCGGCCACCCGGTCACCTGCATCTTCATCTCGATCCATTCCCGGCCCCCAGCAAGAAAGGACTCGCCATGACGTCGACCCGATCACCGCTGCAACAGTCGCGCGTCGCTCCCCTCTATGACCCGGCGTACGAGCGGGATTCGTGCGGTGTCGGTCTGGTGGTCGACATCGCCGGTCGTCCCTCGCGGCAGATCGTCGAGCGGGCCCTGGCCGGTGTGGTCAACCTGACCCATCGCGGCGGGGTCGGCGCCGACGCCCGAACGGGCGATGGGGCGGGGCTGCTCACCCAGGTGCCCCTGGCGCTCTTCAGGGACGATCTGGCGCGGTGCGGGCATGCCGATCTGGCGCCGGGCGAGCTCGGCGTCGCGATGACCTTTTCCCCGCGGGAGGACGCCCAGGACGCGCGAACGCGTCAGATCATGGAGACCGTGTTCCGCGACCAGGGGTTGATCGTGATCGGCTGGCGCGATGTTCCGATCGATGCGTCGGTGCTCGGCGATACAGCGCAGGCAACCCTGCCGCGGATCGGGCAACTCCTGGTGCGGCGCGCCATCGATCGTCCGGCCGATGCGTTTGAGCGCGATCTTCTCCTGGCTCGCAAGAGCACCGAGCGCGTGGCCGCCGCCGAGGGGATCGACGACCTCTTTATCGTTTCCTGCTCGGCGCGCACGCTGATCTACAAGGGGTTCTGCCTGCCCGCCGATCTCGCTCGCTTCTACACCGATCTGCGGGATTCAGCGTTCACCAGCGCGATCGCGATCTTCCACCAGCGGTACTCCACCAACACCTTTCCGACCTGGGCACTGGCGCAGCCGTTCCGCTTTCTCGCCCACAACGGCGAGATCAACACGGTCCAGGGCAACCGGAGCTGGATGCAGGCGCGCACCCCGCAACTCGCCTTCCCGGACGGCATCAGCGGGGACGCTCTACGACCGGCGATCAGCATGAGCGGCAGCGACTCCCTGAGCCTCGACAATGTGCTGGAGCTGCTCCATCACGGCGGCCGGTCGGTGCCGCACGCGCTGATGATGCTGATCCCGGAGCCGTGGGAGCAGCTGCCGGAGATGCCGGCCGAGCTTCGCGCTTTCTATGACTTCCACGCCGGTCTGATGGAGCAATGGGACGGTCCGGCGGCGCTGGCCTTCAGTGACGGCATCCTCGCCGGCGCAACCCTCGACCGTAACGGCCTCCGGCCGCTGCGCTACGCTATCACCGCCGACGGTGTCCTGGTCGCTGGCTCCGAGGCGGGCACCGTCGCCATCGACCAGGCCCAGGTGGTGGAGCAAGGCCGGCTCGGTCCAGGCCAGATGATCGTGGTCGATACCGCGCGCGGCGTCGTGCTCCGCAACGACGAGCTGAAGGCCGAGGTTGCGGCGGCCGCGCCCTACGCCGGGTGGCTCGCATCCGGACGCGTGCGACTCGCGGTGACCGCGCCGGATGACGACGTTGCCCGGCCACTCGAGGCCGTGCCCGCACATGGCCACAGCGACGAGCCCACGCCGCGGCGGCCGCGGCCAGCCGCCGACACGGCAATGGTGGCCATGCAACGCGCCTTTGGGTACACGGCGGAAGACCTTCGTCTGATCATCCAGCCGATGGCTGGCGAGGCGAAGGAGCCGACCTGGTCGATGGGCGACGACGCTCCGCTCGCGGTGCTGTCGGACAAGCCGCGACCGCTGGCGAGCTACTTCCGGCAGCGGTTCGCCCAGGTCACCAACCCGGCGATCGACTCGCTGCGCGAGCGCAAGATCATGGCACTCGACAGTTTCATCGGGCCGCGCGGCAACCTGCTCGTCGAGCATCCCGATCAGGCCCGGCTGGTGCACCTCCCAAGCGTGCTAATCGACGAGGCCCAGCTCGCCGCCCTGGCCGCGATCGACGATGGGCCCTTGCGCTCGGCACGCATTAGCACCCTCTTCGAGGTGCCGTCAGCGACCGATTCGACGCCCGGAACGATCCTCGAAGCAACCCTTGCCCGGATGCTTGCGGACGCTGAGTCCGCCATCCGAGCGGGCACCGGGCTGCTCCTCCTGAGCGACCGCGGCGTTGATGCGACGCACGCCGCGGCGCCGATGCTGCTCGCCGTCGCCGCGCTCCATCACCACCTGATCCGGGAAGGTCTCCGGATGCAGGTCGATCTCCTGGTCGAGACCGGTGAGGTCTGGGACGTTCACGCGCTCGCCTGCCTGATCGGCTACGGCGCGTCGGCGGTTCATCCCTATCTCGCGCTCGCGGCCGCGGCGGCGCTGGCGGGCACCCGCGGGCACGAGACGCTGACAACGGCCGACCTGCGGCGCAACTATGTGACCGCGCTGGAGAACGGCCTCCTCAAGGTGACGTCGAAGATGGGCATCTCGACCGCCATGGGCTACCGCGGCGCCCAGATTTTCGAGACGATCGGGATCGACGCGGCGCTGGTCGAGCGTCACTTCACCGGCACACCGGCGCGCCTCGGCGGGATCGGTTTCGCGGAGATCGAGGCCGATACGCTGCGCCGCCACCAGGAGGCCTATGCCGAGGAGGCCGCAAAGCTGCCCGACCTCGGTCTGGTCCGGTTCCGGAAGGAAGGCGAACCGCACGCCTACAGCCCACCGATCGTGACCGCCCTGCAGCAGGCGGTTCGCTCCGGCGAGCCGGTCGATTACCAGGCCTACCGGGGACTCGTCTCCAGTCAGCCGCTGACCGCGGTGCGCGATCTGCTGACGGTGAAGCCGCTCGGCGAGCCGGTTCCGCTGACTGAGGTCGAGCCGGCCGAGGCGATCCTGCGCCGCTTCGTGGTCACGGCGATGTCGCTGGGCGCGCTCAGCCCGGAGGCGTACCGAACCCTGGCGATCGCGATGAACCGGCTCGGTGCCCGCTCCAACTCCGGGGAAGGGGGCGAGGATCCCCACTGGTACGACGAGGCGGGGCCGGACGTGCCCCACTCCAAGGTGAAGCAGGTCGCCTCCGGGCGCTTCGGCGTGACGGCTCGCTACCTCTCGATGGCCGAGGAGCTGGAGATCAAGATCGCCCAGGGGAGTAAACCGGGCGAAGGCGGACAGCTGCCGGGGCACAAGGTGACCGCGTTCATCGCCCGGCTGCGTCATGCGGTCCCCGGTCTGCCGCTGATCTCGCCGCCGCCGCACCACGACATCTACTCGATCGAGGATCTGGCCCAGTTGATCTACGACCTGCGCCAGGTCAATCCGCGGGCAAAGATCGGCGTCAAGCTGGTCGCTGAGGCGGGCGTCGGCACGGTGGCCGCCGGGGTCGCCAAGGCCCGCGCCGACTACATCCTCGTCAGCGGTCACTCCGGTGGCACCGGGGCATCACCGCTCGCGTCGATCAAGCACGCGGGCTGCCCGTGGGAGCTCGGCCTAGCCGAGACTCAGCAGACGCTGGTCCTCAACGGTCTGCGCTCCCGCGTCCGTCTCCGCACCGACGGCGGCATCAAGACCGCTGAGGATGTGATCGTCGCAGCGCTGCTCGGCGCCGAGGAGTTCGGCTTTGGCACCTCGGTGCTGGTCGCGATCGGCTGCGACATGGCCCGCCAGTGTCACCTCAACACGTGCCCGACCGGCATCGCGACCCAACGCGAGGACCTGCGCGCCAAGTACACGGGCACCCCGGAGATGGTGGTTGCCTACTTCGAGCATCTGACCGCGGCTGTCCGTGGAAGCCTGGCCGCGATGGGCGCGCGCACGATCGACGACCTGGTCGGCCGCTCCGATCTGCTCGCGGCGAAGCCGGTCGATGGACGAGCGGCGCGACTCGACCTGAGCGCGCTCTTCGCCGAGCCAGCGGCGGCGGACGTGCGGCGCAAGAGCGTCACCATCTCCAACGACGACCTGACGCTCGACGATCGGATCCTCGCGGTCGCTCGCCCCGCCTTCGATCATGGCTGGGATGTTAGCGTCGCCGAGGAGATCCGGACCGAGCACCGGACGGTCGGGGCAAAGATCGCCGGGGAGATCGCCGTCCGGCGCGCAAACGCCGGCACGGGTCGTCCGCCGGGCCGGGTGACCTGTCGCTTCACCGGCAGTGCCGGGCAGAGCTTCGGCGCCTTCACGGTTCATGGGATGCGACTGCTCCTCGAAGGCGAAGCCAACGACTATGTCGCCAAGGGGATGAGCGGCGGCGAGATCGCCATCCGCTCGCCACGCCAGGCCCGCTTCGAGGAGCCGCAGGTGATCGCCGGCAACACGATCCTCTACGGGGCGACCGGTGGCGCATTTTTTGCCGCCGGCATTGCCGGGGAGCGCTTTGGCGTCCGCAATAGCGGAGCAACCGCGGTGGTCGAAGGTGTCGGCGACCATGGCTGCGAGTACATGACTGGCGGCACGGTTGTCGTGCTCGGGGCGACCGGGCGCAACTTCGGCGCCGGGATGACCAACGGCGTCGCCTATGTCTACGATCCCGCGGGTGCCTTCTCAGGCCAGATCAACGGCGAGTCGGTCCTGCTCGAGCGCGTCGCGACCGATGCCGACCTCGTCGAGCTGCGGCGGCTCGTCGAGTGGCACGTCCGGCTGACGCGCAGCGATCATGCCCAGCGGCTGCTCGCCGCCTGGGACGATACACTCGCCCATACCTGGAAGGTCATCCCACGCGCCGCCCTCGCGGCCGCGGCAGCCGAACCAGCCGCCGAAGACCTGACGGTCAAGGGCGTCGCGGATTGAGCATCAGTCAGACACGAGTTGAAGGAGCTGCGGCGGAGCGATCCGCGACCGCTCCGCCGGTTCCGCTGGCGTCCGGCAGCCGGATGGCGGCGGAACCAGCGGCTCAGACGCTCCTTCGTGATGGGACGAGCATCGGTTCACAGTGGAAGGATCAAACGTGGACCAGGCAACCCGCCGGTCGTTGATCGATCGCTACCGGGATGGCCACCGCGTCGTGATGGAGGCGCTCGCCGGGATCAGTGATGCCGACCTTGAAATGACACAACCCGGCGAATGGACGCCGCGCCAGATCGTCCACCACCTGGCCGACAGCGAGATGACCTCGGCGATCCGGCTGCGGCGGCTGCTCGCCGAGGACCGGCCGGAAATCCAGGGGTATGACGAGGAAGCGTTTGCCAGGCGTCTTCACTACGATCGACCGATCGGCGCCTCGCTCGATGCACTGAAGGCCGTCCGCGCCAGTTCCGCCGAGCTCCTGGATCGACTCTCGGAGACCGATTGGACGCGCGAAGGGGTGCACACGCAGAGCGGGCGGTACACGGTCGAGGAGTGGCTGACGATCTACGCCGCCCACGCGCACGACCATGCCGACCAGATTCAGCGAGCGCGACGAAGGACGGCCTGAATCACTCTGTGCGGCATCACCGGTCCGATACCGGGAGTCAGGCGTTCGCCGCCGGCCAGGCGATTGACCAGCGTTATGTCGCGACGGATCGCCTGGCGACATCCTCCGGAAGGAACGGGCGGGGGGAGACCGTGTAGACCCGGTGGGCGGGAACGCTGACGAGCTCGGCTTCCGGGTAACGAAGGGCGGTCAGGGCGCCGCCGAAGACGCAGCCGGTGTCGATATTGATCGTCCGGTGTCGCCAGACCGGCTCCGGGACTGGCGTGTGGCCATAGACCATCATCGCCTCGCCCCGGTACGAGGCCGCCCAGTCGCGCCGGATCGGGAGACCGTAACGGTCCGCTTGCCCGGTCGTATCGCCAAACAGCGCGAAGGTGTCAGCTTCCCGGCTGGTGCTGCCGTGAAGGGCCTCCCTCAGCCCGGCGTGGGCGACCACCAACCGTCCCTCGTCGAGCACCAGATGGGGTCGACAGCCACCGAGAAACGCCGCGACCCGCTCCGCGAATCCCTCTGGTTGCTCGGCGATGCGCGCGACCGTCTCGGCCAGACCATGCCGGAGCTGCACATCCCGACCATGGAGTTTCTTCTGCAGCTTGGCATCGTGGTTCCCGAGCAGGCAGAGAGCGCTGCCGGCCCCGACCATGCCCATCGCCAGTCGCAGCACGGCGACCACGTTCGGACCCCGATCGATCAAATCACCGAGCAAGACCAGACGCCGACCCGGCGGCGCGGTCACCGCGTGCGACGGCGCCCCGTCCGGATCGGTCGTGTCCCGAACCCCGTAGCCAAGCCGGTCGAGCAGCTCGTGCAGCTCGTCGAAGCAACCATGGACATCGCCGACGATGTCGAATGGGCCATGATGCTGCGCCTGGCCGTTTGGCGTGTTATCGGACGACTCTGAGCCGTCCGCGGGTGAATGTGTCATGGTTCGATCAGATAGACCCACGTCACCTCGCGGCGCGCCGCGTCGACCAGGCGCCGGTCCTCGGTCCAGAGTTCGGCACCGAGTCGATTGGCGAGAGCCAGGTAGTGGGCATCATCGGTGGCCGGGAGGGAGAGACGGATCGCCCAATCCATTGCCCGGTCATGCAGATCCATTTCATCGTACAACGTGATTGGAAGGTCCATCGCGGTGCGCAATGCCGATCGAATGGTCATGTCACTTCGTTGCCCGGATCGCTGATACCGGTAGAGCGCATTGGTCACCTCGTAGCGGAGTATTCGGGGCGCCACCAACGACCGCCGGTCAGACTGCCATTCGGTCCAACGACGCTGAATCTCCCGATCGTCGGGATCGGCAAGGAGACGGACGATACAACTGGCGTCAACGCAGATCGTCGAAGACGTGTGCATCGCGCTCCTCTCGCATCTCGCGGACAACCTCCTTCGGTGGCATGGGCCGCGAACTAGCGAACCTTGCCCCTTGCGGCCACCGGCCAGAGATCGATGATCTGGCCGTCGCGAGCCAGGAGGAGCTGGTCGGTCAGGTTGATCGTCGGGCAGACATGGTTCGGGATGATCTCGTAGCGGTCGCCGACGTGAAATCCCGGTTCGTCCCGCGGCAGGACCACGACCCCGTGCTCCTCGCTGATCCGGGCGATCACGGCATCAGGGTGGCCGACGATGTACCCGTGACCGGGATGGCTGGGGCTCGGGTCCATGGCCAGCGTCTTTGATCCGGCATCAAGCACGGCGCGATCGGGTGCGGGCCGACTGACGACCGTGGCGACGATCCGGGCGGCGCATCGCTCGGGCCCGATGCGCCCATGGCGGAAGGCGGCATTGTCGTTGAAGACGTAGGTACCGGGGCGCATCTCGGTGATACCCGGAACCGTCGGCGTGTACGGGCTGGACGGCGTCGAGCCGACGCTGACATGCGGCAGCTCGATCCCATGGGCGCGGATCGCGCTTGCCGTCTCCACCAGGGCGCGACCAGCCGCCAGGGCGGCCGCCTCGATTGCATCCGGCGCGCTGGATCCCGCGTGCCCCTCATGCGTCATCACCCCGACGACGCGGAGCGCGGGCAACCGCTCCAGATCGAGCGCCAGCGCGACCGCCTCGTCGCCGGCACGGGCGCCCGCCCGGTCCTGCCCGGTGTTGACTTCGACGTAGACATCGATCACCCGGTCAAGCGCCGCCATCGCCTCGGCCATCGCCAGGCCCGCCTCCCGGCTGTCGAGCGCGACCGTGACATGGGCGCGCTCCATCAGCGACGCCAGGCGCCGCAGCTTCGGCGGGCCGACGATCGGGTAGGCGAGTAAAACATCATCAACGCCCCCCTGCTCCACAAAAACGTCGGCCTCGCCGAGCTTGGCGCAGGTGGCGCCGACCGCTCCCGCCGCGATCTGCAAACGGGCGATCAGGGGCGTCTTATGGGTCTTCATATGGGGGCGCAGCCGGACACCGACGCTGGCCGCAAACGCCGCCATCTCGGCGATGTTCTGGTGCAGGATCGACTCGTCTACCACCATGCAGGGGGTGTCGAGCTCTTCCCGCGCTCTGACAATCGTGGCGTCACGCGCGACCGAGACGGTGGTGGTCGTCATCGCTTGAGGCTCCTCTACGAATCGCGCTCGCACCTGCCGTGGGGACAACCCGGTGCCGATCACGCATCACCGCGCGAAGGAAGGGGCCAGCCGTGGGCGCCGTCCCGGCCTTCGACACGGCCGATCCGGATGGTCGCTACAAACCCCAGCGACGGCCACCCGTGTCGATCCACCGGCCCTGGTGACTCGAGCGGGAGACGCCGTCGAGCAATTCCTGCACCTTGACGCCATCGGCGAAGGATGGCGACGCTGGTTTCCCGGTCTGGATCGCCCGCACCCATTCCTGGAGGAGCCGGACGGTTGGCGCCGTCAGGAAGTGCTCGAATGGGGGGAGATCATCATCGAGGTCTTCGGCGACCTCGACCTCGCGTAGCTCCCGGTCCCCTCGCTGGGCGCCCCAGAGAAAACCGTCGCGCACCTGGAGCGTCCCCTCCGAACCAGAAAGGAACAGATCTTCATCGCCTTCAAAGGCAGCGGTGGCTGTCACATGGATCGTCCCGATCGCACCATTGGCGAAGCGCAGCATCACCGCGTAGTTGTCGTCGGCGTCGACGGTCGCCATCTGCGACGAGCCGGCGACCCGGCGTCGCTTAACGAGGGTCGAGACCGCCCCCGCGACCGATGTCACCTCACCGAACCACCAGCGCAGCGCATCGACGTAGTGCGACCCGGTCGCGCCGAGCATGCCGCCCGCTTTCTCCTGCTCCATCAGCCAGCCAAAGGGGCGGCCGTAGGGATCGTTGAGACTCGACCGGTGAACGACGATCGTGGCGGCGTGCGGCTCCCCGAGAAAGCCAGCTTCGATCAGCTCCTTGATCCGGCGCCGGACCGGCAGGAACCGGAACTCATGGTTGACCATCGCCACCACACCCATCCGAGCGGCGATCTTGACCATGTCGCGCGCCTCGGCCAGGTTGCGCGCCATCGGTTTTTCGCAGACGACATGCTTGTTGGCTTCGAGGGCGGCCAAACTCATCACATGGTGCAGGTGAGGCGGACTCGCGACGACGACGGCGTCAATCTGCGGATCACGGACCATCTCGCGAAAATCGGTGACGAATGAAGGAATGCCATGATCGGCCGCGGCGGCTCGCGCTCGTTCCGGCCGACGCGAGCAGATGGCGACGACCTCCGTTTCGGGCAGAAACTGCAACGCGGGAATATGGACCGCCGCGCCGAACCCGGTGCCGATCACACCGACCCTGATCGCGGTCGACTCCGCTTCGCCGGACCCGCTCGCGGCCACGGTTGGTGTCATCACCCGATCGTCCCGCGTCATCACCATGACATCCGGTTCGCCCCCGCCTGCAATCGTCGCTCTGTTCCCTGGCGGTCATGGTCCGACCGCGGCACGAGGCGCCATGGAGTACGGCCGCACCGGCGGCTTATGCTACCACAGCCTCACGACCTCGCCGCCCCGTCCCGTGCTCACCCGCCGCCCTGTGGCACCATGATCTCCATCGTCGCCCTCCCGATAGCTCCCGCGCGGGGGAGTAGCGGGTAACGGCCACCATCTCACGAGCGACACGGAGGTCCCATGCGATTGTTTACCGGAAAAGGCGACACCGGCGAAACGGATCTGCTCGGGGATCGGGTCGCGAAGGACGATCCCCGGATCCACGTCATCGGCGAGCTCGATGAGACAACCTCGGCGATCGGGCTGGGACGAGCGCTGGCCACCGAGGAACGCACCTCGGCACTGCTGCTGGAATCCCAGCGCGATCTCTACAAGATCATGGCCGAGCTCGCCTTCACCGACGAGCTCCGGCCCGCGGCCTACACGCTCGGTGAGGACCGGGTGAGCTGGCTTGAAACGGTGACTGGCGAGCTCAGCGCCGACGTGCCTCTGCCCAAAGCGTTCGTCGTGCCCGGCGACTCCGTTCCCGGTGCCACGCTGGATGTCGCCCGCACCGTTGCCCGCCGGGCCGAGCGAGCAGCGGTCGCCCTTTCCCATGCCGGTCACCTCGACAACCCCCAGGTCCTTCGCTATCTGAACCGTCTCTCCTCCCTCCTCTTCATGCTCGCCCGCGCCGAGGACCGGGCATCGGGCGCGGCCATCACCCGCGCCAACACGACGAGCCGCGGCGACTGATCGCCACAAACGGTTCAACACGACGCGCCATTCGCGCGATGGGGCGGCCGCGACATGAATGCTGCTATCCTCCGGGTCGCGGACGCCAGCCGAGCGCCGGCGACTGCCGTGGCTTGCGAGAAAGATGAGGATCGAGCACCGATGCGGATGTCACACCTGTTCGGGCGGACGCTGCGTGACGCCCCCGGCGACGCGGAGCTACCAAGCCACCAGCTGATGCTGCGGGCGGGTCTGGTTCGTCCCCTCGGGGCGGGCATCTTCAGCCTGCTGCCGCTTGGGTGGCGCATCGTTCGCAAGATCGAGCAGATTATCCGCGAGGAGATGGACGCGATCGGCGGCCAGGAGCTGCTGATGCCGGTCGTCCATCCCGCCGACATCTGGCGCGAGTCCGGGCGTTACCAGGTCGTCGGCCCGGAGCTGACCCGCTTCAAGGATCGTGGCGACCGGGACATGGTCCTGGCGATGACCCACGAGGAGATCGTCACCGATCTGGCGCGCCAGGAGATCAGCTCCTACCGGCAGCTCCCCCAGCTCGTCTATCACCTTCAGACCAAATGGCGGGACGAGCCGCGCGCCCGCGGCGGTCTAATCCGGGTGCGCGAGTTCACGATGAAGGACTCCTACAGTCTCGATCGCGACATCGCCGGTCTCGACGAGCAATACCAGCATCACTGGAACGCCTACGACCGTATCTTTCGCCGCTGCGGGCTTCACTTCATCTCGGTCGGCGCCGATTCCGGGATGATGGGTGGATGGGACTCGCGGGAGTTCATGGCCTTCTCACCCTTCGGCGAGGACATCATCCTGGTCTGCCCGACCGGCGACTACGCCGCCAACCGGGAGGTCGCCACCTTTGGTCGCGACACCGCGTCGACCGAGTCTCCCCTGCCCGTCGAGGAGGTGGCGACGCCCGGCACGACCACGATTCAAACGCTCGCTGACTTTCTTGATGTCCCGGTCTCGCGGACCGCGAAGGCGGTCTTCTACCGCGGGGACTCGGGACGGTTCATCTTCGCGGTGATCCGCGGCGACCTCGATGTCAATGAGACGAAACTGCGCGGTGCCGCGCAGGAATCGGGTCTGACCGCGGCGACGGCCGCGGAGATCAGGGCGATCGGCGCGGAGCCGGGCTACGGCTCGCCCGTCGGCGTTCATGACGCGGTGATCGTGGTTGACGAGAGTGTTCGCGACAGTCCCAATCTGGTCGCCGGGGCGAACCGGACCGGCTATCACCTGCGGAATGTCAACCTCGGCCGGGACTTCACCGCCGATGTGGTGGCCGATATCGCCGCGGCCGAAGCGAGCGCGCCCTGCCCCGTCTGCGGCACGCCGCTGACGTCCGAGCGCGCGATCGAGGTCGGCAACATCTTCAAGCTGGGGACGCGCTATAGCGAGGCGATGGGTGCCACCTATCTCGATGCCGACGGTCAGAGTCATCCGATCGTGATGGGCTGCTACGGCATCGGCTCAGGCCGGCTGGCCGCCACCGCGGTCGAGCAGCACCACGATGAGAAGGGGATCGTCTGGCCGGTCACGATCGCGCCGTTCCAGGTCTCGCTTCTCTCGCTGGGCGGCGCCAACGACCAGGAGCCGGTGACGGCGGCCGACCGGCTCTACGCCGAGCTGACCGCGGCCGGCATCGAGGTGCTCTATGACGACCGGACCGACCGCCCTGGCGTCAAGTTCAACGACGCCGACCTGATCGGCTGCCCGCTGCGGCTCTCGGTCAGCAATCGCACCCTGACGAAGGGGGAAGCCGAGTTGAAAGCGCGCACGGCGAGCGACGCGACCTTCGTGCCCCTCGCGGAGGTCGTCCCCACTGTGCAGCGCATGGTGAGCGAGCTACGCGCGAATCTCAGCGGCGACGCGGCTCCGGAATAACGTCCGGGTCAGCAACAGCCCTGCCGGCGTGACGCACATGAGGGCACCGGCGGAAGGCGTGCCGCTGGAGGATCGCACCCCGCGGCAACCCCGAAGGTTGAGCGTCAGTCTCGCGCCTGGAATCTCGATCGGCATGGCGCTTGGCTTGCTGATGGGCAATCTGCTGACCGGTCTGGTCACCGGTGTCGGCGTTGGGCTCGCCTCCGGCGCCGCTCCCGGCCATCGCTCGGGCTGACGGCTCACGACCAACCGGCACTCCACCACGCCTGACCCGCTCGACGCACCCTTGCGGCGCTCGCCGCCGCGATGCAAGATGGTCGATGGCGGGGTTAATCCTCGCGCCGCGACGGTGAGCCATCATCGATCAGGGAGGACCCAGGGGGTGAGTGACAGCCGGGTGGAACGGGATACGATGGGCGAGGTACAACTGCCGGTCGGCGCGCTCTATGGCGCCCAGACACAGCGCGCGGTCGACAATTTTCCGGTCTCCGGCGCACCGTTGCCGCCGCGTCTGATCCACGCGCTCGGTCTGCTGAAGCTTGCCGCCGCGCGGGTGAACCGCGACCTCGGTCTCCTTGACGCGCCGATCGCCGGGGCGATCGAGACGGCGGCGCGGGCGGTGGCCGATGGGACACACGATGACCAGTTCCCGATCGACGTCTTCCAGACCGGCTCCGGCACGTCGTCCAACATGAACGCCAATGAGGTCATCGCCACCCTTGCCTCGCGCGGCGCGGGAACCAAGATTCACCCCAACGACCATGTCAACATGGGCCAGTCCTCCAACGACGCGATCCCGGCGGCGCTCCACGTCGCCGCCGTGCTGGCGATCGAGGAGGATCTGCTCCCCGCGCTTGGCCAGCTCCAGGAGTCGCTCACCGGGAAAGCGCGGGACTTCGACGATGTGGTCAAGATCGGCCGCACCCATCTGATGGACGCGGTGCCGATCCGGCTCGGACAGGAGTTCAGCGGGTACGCCCGGCAGATCGAGCTCTCAATCGACCGCATCGGGGCGACGCTGCCGGGTCTGCGGGAGCTGGCGACCGGCGGCACCGCGGTCGGCACCGGTCTCAACACCCACGAGCAGTTCGGTGAACTGATGGCGACCGAGATGTCGCGGCTGACCGGCACGCGCTTTGTGGAAGCAACCAACCACTTTGAAGCGCAGGGCGCGCGCGACGCCTACGTCTTTGCCGCCGGAGCCCTGACGACCGTCGCCGCCAGTCTGATGAAGATTGCCAACGACGTTCGCCTGCTTGCCTCGGGACCACAGGCCGGTCTCGGCGAGCTGATCCTGCCGGCGATCCAGCCGGGCAGCTCGATCATGCCGGGGAAGGTCAATCCGGTGATCTGCGAGAGCGTGATTCAGGTCGGCGCCCAGGTCACCGGCAACTGTCATGCGGTCGTCATCGGCGGTCAGTGGGGGCAGCTTGATCTGAACGTGATGCTGCCGCTGATGGGTCGCAATCTGCTGGAAAGCGTCCGCCTGCTGGCCAATGTCTCCCGCATCTTCGTCGAAAAATGTCTGGCGGGCGCCGAGGCGAACGTCGAACGCTGCGCTGGCTACATCGAAGGATCGATCAGCATGGCTACCGCCCTCAACCCCTTGATCGGCTACGACCGGGCGGCCGCGATCGCCAAGGCCTCCTACGCCACCGGACGGACCGTTCGCGAGATCGCCTACGAAGAGAGTGGTCTGTCGCGGGAGCAGGTTGATGAGGCCCTCGACCCCCGCCACCAGACAGTGCCGGGAGTTGGAACGGGTAGCGGTGGCGGATAAGGCACGGCGTGCCGTGGCATCACTCATTCTCACCTGAGCGTCTTATCCGGCCGCTGTGCCACACGTAGAACGGGCACGGCGCGAGGTGTTCAGCGTGTGTCGAACCAGGGCGTGCTGACAGGAGACCATGCGGTAAGGCCCCAGGGCGCATGACATGTGCCCGGCTACCCGGCCACGTCGTGGCGTTGTTCAACCATCAGATGACCGCGCACGCCGAGGTAGCTGGACAGACGCCAACCACTGCCGGAGTCCAACTCGATCACGTCACACGTGGCTCGCTCGTCGCGGCGATCAGTCCAGACGGACGCGCCCGTTCTCAGTCAGCACCGCACCACCGGGCACCGGGTCGGCGCCCGTGCCGTCGATTGGGGGTGCCGTATCGAGCGGCGATGGAGGTTATGACATCCTCCCGCAACACCCCGGCCATGTGTTATACGGCGCAGTAGCTGGAGCGCTCAAATTCTGCGGAGTCGTTCCCTATTGCCCCTCGACGGCGATCGCACCATCGATCAACCAGGCGGGGCGTCCGGGATCGTTGGAGGGCATAAAGAAGAGGAAGAGCCCTCGCTCATCCAGAGGAGTGCTTATCAAGACGCCGACCCGACCGTCCGTGAGGAGGCGGGCATCGGCGACCGTGGCAAGCTGCAGCCGCTCGCCCGGCGGGAGTGGCGTCGCCGGAGCGTCGAAGGCATAGAGATTATAGATACCAAGGATGTACAAACCGGTCGCGGGAAAGGTGTCGCTGAAGTAGGAGTAGATACGCTCCCGGTCCACGGCATTCACGCACGCGATCAAACCGCGCAGCGTGGCGTCTAGCGCCGCGACGGTGGCAGCGTCAGCTGGTTTGCCCGAGGGGACCTGGGATATCGTCATGGGCGTGGCAGCGACCATCGTCCCGAGCACGTCGATATCTCCGGTCGGCGTGCCACGCAGCAACGCACCCGGCTTCGGCGCCACCGTGCACTCGGCCGGATCGGGAAAGTCAGGTGCCGGTGTCGCCGGCTGAGCAGCCGCGGTCGAGAAGCCAATCCCGAGCATGACGATGCCGCATAGCGTGACCATCAGCTGGCGCACAGTCCTTCCTTTCATCGACAACGCACCGCGACGGAACGTGCCATGGTCTCTTCAACCGACGCCTGGGGGAAGAGAGGCGCCAGATCGTTCATCACCTTCATCCTTCAGTCGTCAACAATCGGGCCCTGACCGGCCTGGGCAGCCGCTGCGTTCGAGGCTTCCGCGGCCGTGACGATGGGCGGGTGAACGTAACCACCTCTCCGCGGGCCTCCGAGAGATTCCCGCCGGACCAACGCTATCGCCGCTCGGGCTGCCATTCGTGGTCGAGAATGGCATAGATGAGGGTATCCCACCAGCGGCCCTTCGCCCACCGGTGCTCGCGAAAGCGTGCTTCTGGCCGCATCCTCAGCTTTTCAAGCACCCGCGCCGACGCCGTGTTGTCAGCCACGCATTCGGCCCAGATGCGATGCAGCCTGCACGTATCGAAGCCGAAGCGAACGATGGCGCAAGCCGCTTCGGTGGCGTAGCCGTGGCCCCACCAATCCGGAGCGAACTCGTAGCCGATGTTAGCCTCCCTCCGGTCGGGGTCGTTGATCCGGATTCCGCAATTGCCAATCAAGCGGGCGTCGGTTCGCCGGACAACCGCCAGCTGCCAGACCCGGCGGGGCTCCTCCGACTGTGAGGCGACGAACCTACCAACGAGATCGCGGACGGTTCGCTCGACGTCATCGACCTCCGCGTAGAAGCGCTGGTAGCGCGGGTCGGTCCAGTAGGCCAGCAGTTCGGGCCAATCGTCCTCGGTGAACTCGCGGAGGATCAGCCGCCGGGTCTCGATCCGCATCACGCAGCTCCTGGGGCATGGAGGCCTGAAACCGCGGGCGCGTTTCGGCAGCCTATGCGAGCACCTCGCCCAGCGCCACCAGCAACTCGTCAACCTGCTCCGGTTGCCAGATCAGGGGCGGCAGCAGGCGCAGCGTGGTCGGGCTCGCGGGAAGGGCCAGCACCCCCTTCTCCTGCAACGCCCGCAACGCGGGCGTCGCGCGTTCCTTCAGCTCAATGCCGATCATCAGACCACGACCGCGGACCTGCCGCACCTTCGGGCTGCCCAGGGCGATGACCCGCTCGACGATCGTGGCGCCGAGCCGGGACGACCGGGCGTAGAGGTCGCGGTCGCGCAGCGCCGCGAGCGTTACCAGCGCCGCCCGGCAGGCAAGCGGATTGCCGCCAAAAGTGCTGCCGTGCGAGCCGGGAGGAAGCTCGGCACCGACCGTGTCGCTGGTCAGCGTCAGACCGATCGGGAACCCGTTGGCCAGCGCTTTCGCGGTACAGAGCAGGTCCGGCGTCACCCCTTCCGCCGCGAAGGCGAACGGGACACCGGTGCGAAAGCCGGATTGGATCTCGTCGGCGATCAGCAGCGCGCCATGCGCTGTCGCGGCAGCCCGAGCGGTCGCCAGGTACCCCTCCGGCGCGGGGTAGATGCCCGCCTCGCCCTGGATCGGTTCCAGGATGACGGCGGCGGTCTCGTCATCGACGGCCGCCGTGAGGGCGTCGCCGTCGCCAAAGGAGACGTGCACGACATCGAAGGCGAAGGGTGCGAACGGCGCCCGGTACTTCGGATCGGCGGTGGCGGCCAGCGCCCCAAGCGTGCGTCCGTGGTAGGCGCGTTTGGCGGCGACGATTTTTGGCCGGCCGGTTGCGATCCGGGCAAACTTCAGCGCCGCCTCGATCGCCTCGGCCCCGGAGTTCGAGAGGAAGGCTCGGGAAAGACCGGCCGGGGCGACCGTCGCGATCTCCTCCAGCAGCGCGGCCCGCACGTCGCTGTAGTAGCTCTGGTGTCCTGTCGTCAGCGTTTGGAGCTGGTCGGCGAGGGCGGCCGCAAACTCCGGGTCGGCGTGCCCCAGTACCGCGACGCCGTAGTTGCTCATGGCGTCCAAATAACGCTTGCCGTCCGAATCAAAGAGGTACGCGCCTTCCCCCCGCACCAGGGCGATATCGCGCTTGGCATACAGCGAAACCTGATAATCGCGCTCAATGCGCTGAATGTCGGCGAGTGAGGAGACAGTCGTTGCGGCCATACATCTCTCCTGAACGTGATTCGGCGTGGCGCCAGCGAGTGACTTACCGCCGACCTGCCAACTCCTTCAGTTGTGCCTCGGTAAACCAGTCAATCATGACGCGATAAAGCCGCTCGACCAGATCGGGCTCGGCTCCCATTGCATCGGCATGGGCTCGTACACGCGCGATCACCTGCTCGACCCGAGCCGGCGCGTGGGCGTCGTCGGCCGTGCGCTTGAAGCGCACCACCTGGCGCACATAGCCGCTTCGTTCGGCGAGCAGCCGCACGATCTCTCGATCGACGCGGTCGATTTGCTCCCGGACCTCGTTCAGGCCCGTCACCTCAGTCGCGCTCACGCGCCCCACCTCCATAACGCCTGCTGATGCCGTCCGCGAGTCGCGCCGCGCCTGCCCGAGCGGTCGATGGAGTTCGACGCCGCCCTCCGTTGACCGCCGCGCATGCTCCCACCCCCCGCGCTGGAGTTCAGGGCGTCCCGACCGGCTGCCCGCCAGGGGCGTGTGTCGTGCCAGCGTTCATGCGGACCACCGTCCCCTCCCCCCCCAGCGCGCGGGAAACCGGTCGCTCGACCCGGCCATCGGCAAAGACGACCCGGCCAACACCACGGGAGATCGCCGCCAGCGCCGCCTCAACCTTGACGACCATCCGGCCGCCAGCCGCCCCGAGCGCCGCTTCGGGCGCGTCGGCGTCGATCTCCCGGATCAGTGTCGTCTCGTCATCCCTGTCGGCCAGCAACCCGGGCGTGTCGGAGAAGAAGAGGAGGTGACTCGCCCCCAATGTCTCGGCCAGCTCCAGCGCAAGCTTGTCGCCGTCGATATTGATCGGCACTCCCGCCTCGCCGAGCGCCGGTGGGGTCAGCACGGGGAGATAGCCCGCGTCGAGCAGCAGATGAACCAGGCGAGGGTCGATCGCTTCCAGGGTCCCGGCATGGTCGTCGCGGAGCACCTTCGGCTTCCCCTCCTCGGTGCCCCGTAGCACCGGCTTACGGCGTCCCCGGGCGATGCGGCCATCGAGCGCGCTCAGCCCGACCGCGTTGACCCCGGCATGCTGCATCGCGGCGACGAGACGCTTGTTGACCTTGCCGCAGTACGCCATCAGCATCGCGTCCATCGTCGCCGCATCGGTGTAGCGGCTGACGCGGGCACTCGCGGAGTGGATCATCCGGGGCGGCATCCCGAGCTGACGGCTAAGCTGGCTGAACTCCGCGTTGCCACCGTGGACGACGACCGCGGGCTCGCCGAGAGCCGCGAGATCACGGGCGAAATTGGTGTGGGCCGCGTCGCCGATCGCGGCGCCGCCGCCGATCTTGATCACCAGCATCTGGTGCTCCTCATCTCTCCTCTCACTACGCCGGGTGCAGACCGGGAAACGCCAGACCAGCAGTCTCGGGGAGACCGCAGCGAATGTTGAACGCCTGGACGGCCTGACCCGCGGCCCCCTTCATCAGGTTGTCCAGCGCGGCCATGACGACCACTCGCTCGGAGTCGGGATCGCGCTCAAAGCCGACATCACACCAGTTGGAACCGGAGAGAATCTTCGGATCAGGGTAGCGGTGGACACCCCCCGCTTCTTTGACCAGCCGCATGAACGGCTCATCTTTGTAGGCGGCGCGATAGATACCCCAGAGCTCCTTGTCGGAGAGCGGCTCCTTGAGAAAGACGTGCGAGGTCGCCAGAATGCCGCGCACCGCCTCGATCGCGGTCGCGGAGAAGGCGACCGGCGGGGCCACTCCATCGACCGTCAGCTCCTGGATCACCTCGGCGGTGTGCCGGTGTCCGGTCGGCTTGAAGGAGCGCATCGCGCCCGACCGCTCGGGGTGGTGCGAGCCCAGCCCCGGCGCGCCACCCGACCCCGACGAGCCGGTCTTCGCCTCGACCACGACGGGGCGGGTCGTATCGACCACACCCGCCTGATAGAGGGGATAGAGCCCGAGGATCGCCGTCGTCGCCATGCAGCCAGCACTCGAGATGGCGTCAGCCGCGGCGAGCTCGTCGCGATGCAGCTCCGGGATGCCGTAGACGAAGTCGCTGAGCACTTCCGGCGAGGTGTGGTCGTGGCCATACCATTTGGGATAGGCGGCGGCATCCCGCAGCCGGAAATCGGCGCTGAGATCGACCACGATCCCGGCCAACTTACGGAGGTCCGCCATCTGACCCATCGCCACGCCATGCGGCAGCGCGACGAAGAGGACATCGCAGGGCTGCACCTGGGACATCGACACGAATTTCAGGTCGGTCCGTTTGCGCAGATTCGGGTGGACTGACCGCACGAACTTCCCGGCACTGCGCTCCGATGTTACCTGTCGCAGCGTCGCCGCCGGATGGTCGAGGAGCAGGCGAACCAGCTCCCCCCCGGCATAGCCGCTTCCACCAACCACTGATACATCCGTCATCGTTTTCTCCCGTCAGCCGTCGCGGCCAGGATCGCGGTCCCGTGCTCCGCCAAAAATGGTGTATCAATCGTGCGCCGGGCCGCCTCGCGGGGCAACCAGACGGTAAAGCGCGTCTCTTCCGGTGTTGAGGTCACCCGCAAGGTTCCGCCATGCTGCCGGACGACGATCCGGTAGCTGACGTCGAGCCCAAGCCCCGTTCCCTGACCAACCGGCTTGGTCGTGAAGAACGGATCGAAGATCCGCGACTGAATCTCGGGTGGAATGCCTGGACCGTTGTCGGCGGTCTCGACCTGCACTCCGTCCCCCTCCGGCGCAACCCGAATCTCGATCCGCGGATCGGTGATCCCGGCGCCAGTCAGCGCGTCGACGGCGTTGTCGATCAGATTCGTCCAGACCTGATTGAGCTCGATCCCGACCGCGCGCACGGTCGGAATATCAAGCGCGTCGTTCCGGACAACGGTCATGCCACGCAGACCGTGCTCGAGGATCGTCAGGGTGATATCGATCCCGGCCCGGATGTCGACCTCCTCGTCCGAGCCGCGGTCCAAGTACGAGTCATCCTTGATCGCCTCGACCAGCTCGGAGATGCGCGCGGCGCTCAGCTCGACATCGGCGGCCAGACCATCGGCGGCGACGCTGGCTCCGTCCCAGACGAGGGCGTCCGGCAGCGTCTCAGCCGGAACGATCGCCGCCACCCGCTCCAGATCGCTGGTGTCGAGTCCAGCGTCGACCAGCATCGGCGCCACGTCGTACGGCTCGTTGACCCCCTGTCCCCGCTGCCAGGCAGCGACGGCTTCCTCGCGGTCGCTCCGCTCAAGTGGGCCGAGCGTCACCTCAGTCGAATGACGGCGTCCTGCACCAGCGCCACGGACAATCGCACGGACGCTCCGAGCGGTCGTCTCGTCGAGCTGCCGACCGAGCGCCAGTGACCGCTGATCGTCATCGTGAAGGGCGTCTCGAAGGCGACTGGCCGCGCGCCCCGCCGCGGCGGCCGGGTTGTTGAGCTCGTGCGCGAGACCAGCGGCGAGTTTTCCAAGGGCCGCCAGCTTCTCCTGCTGGTGAGCGATCGCTTCGCGGTTGTGGATGCCCCAGGTCACGCCCCGCATCAAATGCCCGGCGATCGGGAATCCGGCATCGAGCATGTGCTGCACCCCCGCACGCGGAATGCGGAGAAACCGGCTCAGCCGAAGTGTCCGGCAGTCGATCGGTGAGAGATCGCCAAAGACCGGCAGCCATCCCGCCCAGGTCCCCGGTGCGTCGCCGCCACCGAGGATGGTCTCCCGGCCGGCAATCGTGGCGGCCACCTGAATCTCGCCGTCGAGCAGCACCCAGAGCGACGCGACCGCCTCGCCGTGTCTGACCAGCCGGGTGCCGGCAGGGTAGGTCACCTCCTCGGCATGCGCGTCCAGCCAGGCAAGCTGATCGTCGCTGAAGGTTTCGAACAGAAAGGCGCCGCGCAGCTCGTCGTGGCTCACCATGGCCCGGTCACGTCCCCTATGTCCCGGTGCCGCACCGGGGCGCCCGCGGGCAGGTGGGCACCTCGCGGCAGCGCTCCTCGCCTAGTCATCGGCCGACACCGGGACGCGATCGTCGAACGTCACCGGCTCTTGCTGCCGGGCGGCGGCACCGAGCGCCATCACGTAGTCGACGATCCTGGCGGGGATATCGACGCCGGTCGTGTCGATGCTGTTGCGAAACTCCATCGTGTAGTTGACCTCGTTGACGAGCAGACCGCGGTCGCTCTCGAAGAGATCGACTGCCAGCACGCCGCCGCCGACGGCTGCTCCGGCGTCGCGCGAGATGCGGTCGATCTCCGGGGTGACAGGGCAGTTTGTCGCCTGGCCGCCGCGGGCCGTATTGGTGATCCAGTGCGGTGAATCGCGGTAAATGGCGCAGATCGTCTCGCCGTCAACGACGAACGAGCGGATATCGCGACCTGGCTTGCGGACATATTCCTGGATGTAGAACGCTCCATGGTGGAAGGAGCCGAGCGTGACCTTGTGCTCCAGGATCGCCTCGGCGGCGTCACGGTCGTTGATCTTCGCGAGCAATCGCCCCCACGACCCGACCGCTGGCTTGAGCACCACCGGATAGCCGAGCTGGTCGATGGCCTCCAGCGCCGATTCCGGGGTGAAGGCGAGCACCGTCCTCGGGGTCGGGACCCCGGCCCGGACCAGGGCGGCGGACGTCAGCAGCTTATCGCCGCAGATATTCGCCACGTCGTAGCTGTTCACGGTCGCGATGCCCCAATCGTTGAGCACTTTCAGGGTGTAGAGCGCGCGGAGGTGATTGATGCACCGTTCGAGCACCACATCGCAGGCGATCATGTCGGGTTGCGGCGCCTGCAGATCGAGCGCGAACTCCCGGTCGTCGAAGCGGATAACGCGGGCGCCGCGCCGCTCCAACTCGGTGAGCAGCAGTTTCTCCTCCACCCGCACCCGGGACAGGAGCACACCGACAGTGAGCGGTTGATCGTGCGTCGCCAACATCGACTCCTCATCTGGCATCAGGGAGGGAAACCGTTGCCAAGTCCCTATCGAATCCGTTCCCCGGCAGGCACGGTCCCGTTTCCGCACGCGCCGTTATCGTCCGGTGGTGTCCGTTCCGCTTGGATCGTCCACGGTGTCCCGTCGATGACCGATCAGCCGGTCATCGCGACCACGCATGGCGAACGGTCGGCTCCCCGCCGGGCAGTCGCCATGGCCTCGGCGACGATCTCATCGGCGATATCGATCTCGGTCGTCGTCATCAGGCCGCGAAACTCGCCGCCGGTGTTGACCTCGACCACCTTCAATCCATCGTCGGTCTCGATCAGATCGACCCCCGCCAGGCACGCTCCCACCGCGTGGCATGCCCGCAGCGCCAGCTCCTCGATCTCCGGTGTGATCGGGCATGGCATCGAGACGGCGCCACGGGCGGCATTCGTCACCCAGTGCTTCGCCGTGCGGTACGAGGCGGCAAGCACTCGCTCCCCCACGACATAGACGCGAATATCGCGATCTGGCTTGGGCACGTATTCCTGGACGTAGCAGACCGCGTGGTGGAAGGAGCCCAGCTCCATCTTCTGCGCGAGCACGGTCCGCGCCTGCTCAGGGCCGTTGACCTTCGCGAGCAAGCGGCCCCATGATCCGGTCACCGGCTTGAGGACGGCCGGATAGCCGACCGCCTCGCAGGCACGAACGGCCGACTCGATCGAGTAGGCGAGCAGCGTGCGCGGCGTTGGCACCCCTGCCACCTCCAGGGCCAGCGTGTTCTCCGCTTTATCGTCGCAGAGATGCACCGCGGTGGCGCTGTTGAGCGTCGGGACACCCCACCGCTCCAACGTTCGCAGCGTGTAGCCAGCGCGGGAGTGTGCCACGCAGCGATCGAGCACCACATC
>JAABUR0100000626.1_pt1 | contig 74691 bp, 75 predicted proteins | sample 5560091 | NCBI WGS metagenome assembly JAABUR01 (sample SAMN10711879, study PRJNA513375) | rock metagenome | isolation source: Antarctica rocks | place: Antarctica: Victoria Land, University Valley sud
GAGCCAACGTAGGCCCGTACTCCTACCTGCGGCCCGGTACGATGCTCGGCACGGGCTCTAAAGTCGGAGCTTACTGCGAGGTCAAGAACACGAAGGTCGGTAAAGGAAGTAAGGTTCCTCACTTATCATACGTTGGAGACGCGGAGATCGGCGCGGGCGTCAACCTGGGCGCGGGCACCATCACCGCAAACTACGATGGGAAGAATAAGAACCGGACGGTCATAGAGGATGGCGTATTTACCGGCATCAATACGAATCTAATAGCTCCTGTTACAATCGGAGAAGGGGCTTATCTGGGCGCGGCGAGCGTCGTGAACAAGAACATACCGCCGGGCAAGCTCGCTGTTGGGATGCCGGCACGAGTGATCCGGGACGCTCCGGGCAAAGTATCTAGGGAAGATTCCAAGCAAGCACAGAGCAAGCGGCCAGAGACTGAGACGGAGGGTTAGCGCGGCGATGCAAAACGGCTATCTTACGCAGACCAACGAGAAGCGCCTGATGCTCTTTTCTGGTGAGGGTTATCCACAACTCGCGGACCGGATAGCGGACCGGTTGGACCTAGACTTGGGCGGCGTGGAGTTGCGCCAGTTCTCAAGTGGTGAGATGTACGCGAGGTACCTAGATAGCGTCCGGGGCGCGGATATGTTCATCGTCCAGTCTCTCGGGGACCCGGTGAACCTAAACCTCATGCAGCTCCTCGTCATGATCGACGCCGCGAGGAGGGCGTCGGCGAAGAGGATAACGGCGGTAATCCCTTACTTCGCCTACTCCCGGCAGGACCGCAAGACCAAGCCCCGCGAGCCCATAACGGCCCGGCTGGTCGCCAACATGATCCAGGTCGCCGGGGCCGAACGGGTGATGGCGATGGACCTGCACGTCGGTCAGATCGAAGGCTTCTTCAGCTTCCCGGTGGACCACCTGACTGCCATGCATACTTTCGTGGACTACTTCGTGGAGGCTGGTTTCCGCGACGCCGACGACGCGGTGGTGGTCGCCCCGGATACGGGAGAGGCGAGGGTCGCCAACCGTCTGGCGGATCACCTCGGGATACCCTGGGCCATTCTGAACAAACGGCGCAGCGGTCCAGGGCAATCAGAAGTTACGCACGTCATCGGTGACGTGGAGGGCAAGCGGGCCGTCATGATCGATGACCTCATAGATACGGCGGGTACGCTATGCAACGCGGCGGAGGTACTCGTTCAGAAGGGCGCGACGGAGATCTACGCGGCCGGTACGCACGCGGTGTTTTCGGGACCGGCCTACAGGAATATTGAGGAATCTCCGCTAAAAGAGGTCGTCGTGACCGATACGCTGCCCTTGAAGGAGGGCGAACCGCAGTCTAAGATACGAACGCTTACGATTGCGCCCATCCTCGCGAGCACCATAAAGAACGTCTTCCTGGACGATTCGGTGAGCGAAGTGTTCATGGGCGAAAATCAGCTTTTCTAGGAATAATCAGAGATCGGTAGGAGTAGCAAGTGGCAGACAACGTAGACTTACAGGCCAGCAAGCGCGAGGGCCGGGGCAAGAACGACTCCCGGCGCCTGAGGCAGCAAGGTATGGCTCCGGCCGTTATCTATGGCGAAGGCAACGAAGCCGGTGGGAGCACGGCCATCGTGGTTCCGGCGAAGATTGTGGACTATACGCTTCAGCACCTCGGGGATAACGCGCTCTATGACATAAACCTGGGCGACGGGGTGGCGACGGCCCGTATCGTGGACCTGCATCGTCACCCGGTGACGGGAAATTTGATCCACGTGGACTTCATCCCGGTGAATATGCGCGAGCGGGTCGAAGTGACCGTTCCCGTCTCGGTCGTGGGCGACGCGCCCGGCGTACACGAGGGCGGAGTGTTGCAGCAGGTGGCCTATGAGATACAGGCCGAATCTCTGCCGGGCGACATCCCGCAGGAGGTGACGCTGGACGTCTCGAGCCTGGGCATGAACGAGAATCTGACCCTCGGCGACCTGATTTTGCCGGAGGGTGTTATTTTGCTCTCTGATCCCGAAGAGGTCGCGGTTACGGTTACGCAGCCGACAGAGATCACCGACGAGGAAATGGAGGCCGCCGGTATCGTCGAGGAGCCGACCGACGAGGAGGAGGCCGCAGCCGCGGAGAGCGAGGAGGCCGATGGCGCGGAAGCCGAAGATACGTCTGCCGGGGAATCCGAAGACCAGGCCGAGTAGGATCAGGCTGGCGCGCTCTTTCTTCGATCAGAATAGCAAGGGGGGACCTAAAGGGTCCCCCTTTATCGTGGGCCTGGGTAACCCCGGCCGCTCCTACGAACGCACCCGCCACAACGTCGGTTACCTCGTCGCCGACGAGTTGGCCCGCCGCCACGGCGGGACCTGGCGTAAGAAGAAGAAAGCCGAAGCCGCTCCCGTGAGCCTCGGCCTCAAAGACGCGACGCTTCTAAAGCCGACCACGTTCATGAACAACTCCGGCGCCGCGCTGGCGGGCTACAGGGCGGAGGACCTGATCGTCGTCCACGACGACCTGGACCTTCCCGTGGGAGACGTCCGCGTAAAGGTCGGCGGGGGAGCGGGCGGCCACAACGGCCTACGCTCTATCATCCAGCACCTCGGCAACGAGTTCGTCCGGGTCCGCATCGGGATAGGACGCCCGCCGGTTGGAGTGACCGTCACGGACTACGTACTCGGGAAGATGGACTCCGCCGTCAAGGATGCCGTCCCAACAGCCGCCGACGCCGTGGAGTTCGTGATCGAAAACGACCCGGAAGCGGCGATGAACCGCTTTAACGTCCGGCCCTGAAGCGACCCGGAGCGTTATTCACTACAATCGACTCGACAAGCTGGCTGTCCGGCTTACGAAGGTCAATTTTTTCGCAAACCTCTTTATTCCTCGACCGGCTCCTCCAAGGCTTCGCGGTTGGCGCGCGGTAGCTGGCGGAGCAGGTGTCCGAGCATCTCTATGCCACCCTTGTCCAGGATGCGGTCCTCTTCGATAACCTCCAGGCCTTCGGGTATCGCGACGCGCTCGCGGAGCTTCTGGGCCGTTACGCTGGCGCATAGTACCGCGCGTACTTGGTCCAGTGTGGACCGAATCTCTTCGGGCCTCTGATCCACGTTGAGGGCGACGAAGTCGAGGTGGTCGAGGCCCGCGCCCTCTACGGAACGCGAGATGTTCTCCATGCACGTCTGGCCCCAGCCCACCACCCCGACCGGGGTACCGGCCGGTAGCTCCGTGAGGCGCTGCAAGCTCTCCAAATTAGCCTCGGCCAGCAGCGCGACCGTCTCTATACCCAGAGGCTCCACTAGGTCCTGTACCTCGTGGACGTGGAAGAAGGTAGTCGCCGCTACCCGCCACGGCAATTCCTCCGCGCCGGAGATCCTAGTCGGCAAGTCCTCCAGAAGCACCGCCTCCACCTCGACTGGCAACTGCGCCTCGATCTCAGCCGAGAACTGCTCCAACTCTACCTGCGTACATTCGACGAACAGTATCCGGGTCTTGCCCCTCGGCTCCACGCCCGCGCGGGCCAGGAGCGCGTGCGCCAGGTCCTCCACCTGAACTCCCTGGGCCGATGCGAGGTCCAGCACCTTCTCCAGCACCTCCTGGCGCTTGAGATATCCCGCGTCCACCGGCGGCTCTACAACGTACACCCCGCTCCCGCGCCGGCTCTCCACGTATCCTTCGCGCTCCAGGTCCGAGATCACCCGCGCCACCGTGTTCCGGTTGATCCGAAGATATCCCGCCAGCGCCCGAATGCTCGGCAACCGGCTACCAACCTCGAACCCGCCGCTCATTATGAGGTGCTTTATCTGCTCCTCCAACTGTACGTGTACCGGCACGTGACTCTTTGAATTTATCTGTAAATCCATGATTACCCTATTGTCCTATGACACTAAGCCAATTATAATTGTCCCAGGCTGTTAGGGCAATTATAGCGCGGACGAGACGTGGAGGTCGGCGATGTACGATTCGGATAGTTTTGGGATGGTTAGGGCGCGGCAACGGGAGTTGTTGCGGGAGGCGGAGGAGTGGCGGTTGGCGCGGGCGTCGCGGACGGCTCGCAAGGGTAGCGATCAGGTCGGCCGCGAGGAGTGGCCCCGGACCGTGGTGCGCTGGGGCCTGATCGAGGACGAGACGGTGGTCGCCGACTTGCTGGAGTTGAATGGGATGCCGAGATGGGTTGCTTTCGAGGAGCGGTTCATCGTCGCGGAGAGAGACGGAGAGGTCCTCGCGGCGTTGCGCTACCGGACGGAGCCGAAGCGTCTCATGCTGGGGCTTCTGGTCGTGGACCCGTGGGCCGGAGAGCGACGTTTCGCGCGGGCGCTATACGCTGGAGCTTTGGATCTCGGCCAGGAGATGTGCGTGGGTGAGGTCCTGGCCGCGAGCGGTATTCAGGGAGGTTATCCGGGTGAAGCCGGATACCGGCGTTGGGGTAGAGGCTGGCGCGTGGACGTTGCGCCATCCACCGGCGGTACGAAGGCGGTTGGCGGAGGCCTGTCGCGTCCGGTTGCGTTCCTGAAGGTCCTCGCGAGGGCGTTCTTCGAATGGGTGAGGTTGCGGTGATCTGGCTGCACGACAACCTCTCTTCGGGGAACGGTTATAAAGTTCGTCTGCTCCTTACGCAACTCGGCCTCCCGTTCGAGCGGATCGAGTACGACATCGACAGGAGCGAGACTCGCGCGCCCGAGTTCCTGGAACGCATCAACCCGAACGGGCGCGTCCCGGTGCTGGAGACGGAGAGCGGAGAGTTTTTGCCGGAGTCAAATGCGATCCTGTTCTACCTGGCCGAGGGGACCGGGTTCCTGCCCGAAGCGAGGTTCGAGCGCGCTCAGGTCTTGCAGTGGATGTTCTTCGAGCAGTACAGTCACGAGCCGAACATCGCCGTGGCCCGAGCCTGGGCCCACTTCGGAGCAGAGATGACCACCGAGCGGCGGGTCGCTCTGGAGCAGAAGCGCGAGCTGGGTTACGCGGCTCTCGGCGTAATGCAGCGGCACCTAGCGGACCACGATTTCTTCGTCGGCGAACGTTACTCCATCGCCGACATCGCCCTCTACGCCTACACGCACGTCGCGGGCGAAGGCGGCTTCGACCTCGAACCCTTCCCGGCTGTACGCGCGTGGCTCGGCCGGTGCACGGCCCAGCCCGAACACATACCCATAATGGCAGGTTAGCTTTATGGATGGTGAGACGCGCACTGGCGCTCGTGGTTCTTGCGCACGGTCTGGAACTGACGCCTCCAAAGGACATGAGACAGTAGCCGGACCCGCCGTTACTTTCACGTTCGGCGGAGCCCTGGCTGGCGCGAGGCGGTGCATACCCATCGCACTCAGCGGCGTCGCCATAGGGCTCGTATTCGGGACGCTGGCGGGGCAGGCGGGTCTCACGGCTGGAGAGTCCGCCTTAATGAGCGCGCTGGTCTTCTCCGGGGCGGCGCAGTTCGTGGTGCTGGGACTCTGGGCAACGCCGCTACCCGTCGCGGCTATTGCGCTCACTACGCTCATCGTGGGCTTGCGGCACCTGCTGATGGGCGCGGCTCTCGGGCCGGTGTTCTCTAAGCTGCCGCGCCGGAAGGCCTATGGGTCCGTGTTTTTCATGGCCGATGAGAACTGGGCGCTTACGATGGGTGAGTTTGCGAAGGGACACCGCGACGGCGCGTTCCTGATTGGCGGCGGGATGTTGATGTGGATTACGTGGACGAGTTGCACCCTGATCGGGGGTCTCCTCGGCGGCGCCATGCAGGACCCGGCGCGCTGGGGGCTGGACTTCGCATTCACGGCCGTGTTCCTGGCCCTCATCGCCGGCATGTGGAAGGGCAAGGCCGACCTGCTCCCCTGGACCGTGGCGGCCGTCGCCGCGGTCGCGGCCCATCACTGGCTGCCCGGACAGTGGTACATCCTGATCGGAGGGCTCACGGGGAGCTTCGCCGGGGCGGTGCGGCGCGGTGTTTGATCCCCTGACCCTGCTCACGATCTCGCTGATGGCGCTCGCCACCTACGCTACCCGCGCCGGAGGGCTCTGGCTCGCAAGCCGTCTCGAACTCTCCGGGCGCGTTGGAGTATGGCTGGAGCAGATCCCCGGCGCCATCCTCATATCCCTCGTCGCCCCAACCGTCCTGACCGGCGGACCCGCCGAAATGCTGGCCGCTCTCGCAGTCCTGCTCGTCGCCCTGCGGACCCGCAGCCTGCCGCTGGCGATGCTTACCGGCGTGGGAGCGGTACTCCTTCTGCGGAGCCTGTTCGAGGGATTTTGAGAGGGCGAAACATGCTCAGATGTCGAAGTCCGATTTCCGCCAGTAATCATCTGTGGGGAGTGGGACAATTACGAACATGATAAAAGACTTCGAACACTACTACCGGGTTGCGCGGAGCCGGGACGCCCGCTTCGACGGCTGGTTCTTCATCGCGGTTACATCTACCGGCATCTACTGCCGGCCGAGTTGTCCGGCGATCACACCGAAGCGTGCCAACACCCGCTTCTACCCGAGTGCGGCGGCGGCCCAGTACGCGGGCTTCCGAGCCTGCAAGCGATGCCGCCCCGACGCCGTCCCCGGCTCGCCGGAATGGGACGCGCGCGCCGACCTCGTCGGCCGGGCCTTGCGCCTCATCGCCGACGGTTTCGTGGACCGGGAGGGCGTCGCCGGGCTTGCAAGGCGGCTCTGCTACACCGAGCGGCATCTCAATCGTCTGCTCGTGGCGGAAGTCGGGGCGGGACCGTTGGCGCTGGCGCGGGCTCGGCGCGCGCACACGGCGCGACTCCTCGTCGAGACGACGGACCTCCCGATCTCCGAGGTGGCGTTCGCCGCCGGTTTCTCCAGCATCCGCCAGTTTAACGACACTGTCCGCGCCGTCTTCGCCGCCACGCCGAGGGAACTGCGAAAGACACGCGGGCGTCGTGGTGAGAACGCGCCCGGAGCAATCTCGTTACGGTTGCCCTACCGGGACCCCTTCGATGGAAGCGGCCTGCTGGGATTCCTGGGCGTGCGCGCCGTGCCGGGGGTCGAGGATTTCACCAGAGGCATCTACCGCCGGGCCTTGAGGCTTCCGCATGGCGCCGGGACCGTGGCGCTCTCCGATGGCAAGGACCATGTGCGTTGCGAGCTTCGACTGGAGGACCTCAGGGACCTGGGCGCTGCGGTGCAACGTTGCCGGCGGCTGCTGGATCTCGACGCGGACCTCGTGGCCGTGGCCGAGGTCCTCGGCGCGGACTCGCTCCTCGCGCCGCTCGTATACCGGAATCCGGGACAGCGAGTCCCTGGAACAGTTGACGAAAACGAGCTCGTGGTGCGGGCCGTTCTGGGACAGCAGGTCTCCGTGGAGCGCGCCCGCATTCTGGCTGGACGGCTCGTCTCTCACTGCGGAGAGCCGCTCCCGGAGGCGCTCTCCGAGCCTGAAGGGGGACTAACGCGACTCTTCCCCGGACCCGCCGCCGTTGCGGAAGCCGGTCTTGAGGCTTTGCCCATGCCGGTGGTTAGGCGTGACGCGCTGCGGGGGCTGGCTCGCGCGCTGGCGGAGGGTGATCTCGTGCTGGACCCCGGAGCGGATCGCGATGAGGCCGCGCGGCGGTTGTTGGAATTCCGTGGGATCGGTCCCTGGACGGCGTCATACGTCGCCATGAGGGCGCTTGGAGACCCGGACGCGTTCCTCCCCACGGACCTCGGGGTGCGGCGGGCCATCGCCAACCTTGGCGGAGCGGGAGACCCCGCGAACGTAGCCGCGCTCGCGGAGAGATGGAGGCCCTGGCGGGCCTACGCAACACAGTATCTCTGGGCGAGCCTGGAATATGTGTCGGATAAAGACGTATCAGCAACGAAGAGAGAGGTGGTAGCGTGAGAGCTTACGTGGACGAGATAGAGTCACCGGCGGGGCCGCTCGCCTTCGCGGTCGACGAGCAGGGAGCGTTGCTCTGGCTCCAGTTCACCGAGGGAGAGTATGGGCGGACGATAGAGGCGGGGTTGGATTGGGAGGGCTTCCAGGTAGATCGCAACACCGAAAAGACTGCGAGGGCGCGGCAGGAGTTGGTCGAGTACGCCGCGGGAGAACGAAGGACATTCGATCTGCCGCTCGCCCTGATCGGCTCCGAGTGGCAGAAGGCCGTGTGGGAGGCGCTCACCCGAATACCCTACGGTGAGACTCGCAGCTACGGTGAGATCGCCGCGATGATCGACCGTCCGGGGGCGGCGCGGGCCGTCGGGAGGGCGAACTCCACGAACCGGCTGCCGCTCGTTGTCCCCTGCCACCGGGTCATTGGCGCGAATGGTTCGCTGACCGGGTTCGCCGGAGGTATCCACCTCAAGACCCGTCTACTGGAGCACGAGCGTCGGGTACTCGCCGGATCTCGCTAGACATGGCCTTAGAGATATGCTCTCGTTGCGAGCGTTGTGAAATCGCTCTTGCCAGCGACGAAGTTGCCTTCATATGCAGCTACGAATGCACCTTCTGCACGAGTTGCGCTTCCGGGATGGATCACGTTTGTCTGAACTGCGGAGGCGAACTCGTGATGCGGCCCCGGCGCGGATTGGAGAGTCCGGCATCCTCCTCATAAAGTAGGTCGATGAAAGGCAGCAGAGAGAAAATTTGAAACCCAGAGATATTGGAGCATTGATCTTACTCGGAGCGATCTGGGGCTCGTCTTTCCTCTTTATCCGCGTCGCCGTATCGGCGCTTGGACCTTTCGTGCTCATGGAGCTTCGCGTCGGACTCGCGGCCGTGGCCCTGGCTCTCTATGCGTTTGCCCTGAGACGTGCCCCGAAGCTCCGGTATCGTTGGAAACAGTTCCTGGTCCTCGGAACGTTCAACGCCGCCATCCCTTTTTGCCTTATAGCCACCGCCGAGATACACCTCACGGCGTCTCTAGCGGCGATCTTGAACTCCACTACTGTACTTTTTGCCGCGTTGGTGGCGGCCTTATGGATCGGCGAGGCTTTGACGAGCAGGAAGGTGGCCGGGATAGTCGTGGGGATCGTTGGGGTCGCGGTGCTGGTGGGTTGGGACCCCATCCCCTTGAACGCTATTACGTTGCTCTCGGTAGGGGCCTCGCTCGCGGCGGCCCTCTCTTACGCGCTCGGCGGGGTCTACGTCAAGCGAGCCTTTACAGGAATGCCGCCGCTCACCATGGCTATCGGGCAGCAGGTGGCGGCAGCGGCGATCCTGCTGCCCCTGGCCGCTTTCACGGTCCCGGCGGAGATGCCGTCTCTAACGGTAGCTATTTCGGCGCTTGCGCTGGCTCTACTCTGTACGGCGGTTGCCTACCTGCTCTACTTCCGGCTCATCACCAACGTCGGGCCGACGAAGACCCTCACCGTTACGTTCCTCTCGCCAGGCTTCGGGGTGTTGTTCGGTGTCCTGATCCTGGACGAGCCGTTCAACCTCGGCACCGTCGCGGGACTAGGAATCGTACTCCTTGGCGTCGCGCTGGTCACGGGGATACGACTCGGACGCGCGACAGAGAAAGCGGATCTCTAGAGTCGTCCGGGTTCAGGCTATCGCGGGTAGAGGATCATCTGCGTGCAGCGAAAAAGCGCTATCGTCTTGCCGCTCTCTTCATTAGTAACTGTAGCGTCCCACACCTGCGTCGTCCGGCCGCCGTGGGCCAGCTTCGCCTCGCACACTAGGACTCCTTCGCGGCTCGTGCCGAGGAAGTTGCTCTTTAGCTCTATGGTAGTGAAGCTATTCGCGCCCTCGGGGAGTGTTATGAAGCATCCGTAGCCGCAGGAAGTGTCGGCGAGGGCAATGACCGTAGCCGCGTGAAGGTAGCCGTTCGGGGCCATCAGTTCGCTTCGTAGGGTGAGGCGGCTGGAGATCCTACCCTCCTCCGCCTCCAGGATCTCCAGACCCACGAGTCCCGGCAGAGTTCCAATACCGCGTTCGTTTAGTTCGTCGATGATAGACACCTACAGCCTCCCGAGTTTATGTACGAGTCCCGCGATTATCCCAGAGGTTGAAGGGTGATGGCGTGCGGTGGATACGTTTACGTTTTAATCCGCGGATGCGGAGTTAAAATTAGTCGGTGTTCGGCCAGACCCAGATGAGATCCCTCCGCGCCCCTCGCCGTGTCCGGGGCTACCTCGCCACAGATAACGAAGGACCCGTCCTGCTCGTCGCCTCCACGGAGGAGGACGCGGAACGCTACGCTCGTGATGCGCGCTGCTTCACCGACAAACCGGTCGTACACCTGCCGTCGCGCGACGTGGTCTATGGTGATGTTTTCGACCCCCCCGTAACCCGCGTTGGGGAACGCCAGCGCGCTCTGCATTCTTTGGGTGAGGCTCGCGTCGTGGTCGCCGGGCCGCTGGCGCTCATGGAGCGGACGCCGCTTCACGAGCCGCTCGTACTCTCGGACGGCGTCGAGTTGGAGCTGGACGCAGTACTGGAACGTCTGGTGAGCCTCGGGTACGAGCGGGTGGATAGGATCAGCCGCCACGGCGAGTTCGCGGTGCGGGGCGGCATCGTGGACGTGTTCTCCAGCACGCGCCGGTCTCCCGTAAGGATCGAGTGGTGGGGAGATGAGATCGAAAGCGTCCGCGCCGTCTCTCTAGCTACCCAGCGCGTCGTCCGCGAACTCGAAACCGTCACTCTCTACGCCGCCCGAGAGGGAGACCTCGCCGGGCTCGCCGCCACAAGCGAAGAGTTCCCGGAGGACGCGCGCCGGGGCGTGCGGGTGCAGGGTCTGGACCGCCTGCTCCTCGACCTGAATCCCGTCTCTCCGAAAGACCTGCTCTCCGAAGGCATGGAGAAGTGGTTCGAGGAGCCGCTTGAACGCATCCCGGCGGACGTGAAGGGGATCGTCCGGGACCTCTACGATGAGGCACTCCCGGACCCGGATCTCCGCTTCGTCGGTGACGAGGAGGGAGAAGTCGTCTCCGCGCCTCCGGTAACCGGGTTCTCCAGCTCTCTACGCGAGGCTGCCCGGAGGCTAGGCTCTCTGGTGGACGATGGCCTCGCGGTCTTTATAGCGTGTGGCTCGACGGGCGAGGCGAAGCGGACAGTCTACGCGTTCGGTGAGATACACCGCCAGGTTCGGGAGGCCGAGAGGGTTGACGTGAGTTTGTCGCCGGGCCTCTACGCGGTTCCGGGGGAGATCGAGGAGAGCTTTACCTACCCGGAAGGCGGCATTGCGGTGATTCGGCGGGACGTGCTTCTCGGGCGCCGAAGGGCGCGCGGCGGCCGTCCGGGGCGGACGTTCACCTCGTTTGCGGACCTGAAGACCGGTGACCTGGTGGTCCACGCGACGCAGGGCATCGGGCGCTTCGAGGGGCTCGTGGCGAAGGAGGTCCTCGGGGCGACGCGGGATTACATGCAGGTCGGCTACAAGGGAGGCGACACGCTGTTCGTCCCCTACGAGCAGATGGAGCTTCTGCACAAGTACATCGGCGGCGAGGGGACGCGCCTGGACAAGCTTGGCGGCTCGACCTGGGCTTCGGTAACGGACAAAGTCCGAAAAAGGGTCAAGGCGCTCGCCGGGGAACTCCTGCAACTGTACGCCGCTCGGGCCGCCGCTCCGGGCCTCTCTTTCCCGGAGGATGGCGAATGGGAACGTGAGCTGGAGGAGACCTTCTCGCACCAGGAGACGCCGGATCAGGAAGCGGCCATCGCGGCGGTCAAGGCGGACATGCAGAGCCCGCACCCCATGGACCGTCTCGTGTGCGGAGACGTGGGATTCGGCAAGACGGAGGTAGCGGTGCGGGCGGCCTTCAAGGCGGCACTCGCCGGTAAACAGGTGATGATGCTCGCCCCGACGACCATTCTCGTGCAGCAGCACTTCCGCACGTTCAACGAGCGGCTGGATAAATTCGCCGTCAGGGTCGAGAGTCTCTCGCGCTTCTCGACACCCGCGGAACGGAAGAAGGTCTTGAGCGGCTTCGCGGCGGGGGAGGTTGACATCCTGATCGGTACGCACGCCTTGCTCGGCGCGGAGGTGCGCCCCAAAGACCTCGGCCTCATCATCGTGGACGAGGAGCAGCGCTTCGGCGTAAAGCACAAGGAGCGGCTCAAGGAGTTCAAGACATCGGTGGACGTGCTCACCCTGACGGCCACCCCCATACCGCGCACCATGCAGATGGGTCTCGCGAGCCTGCGCGATATCAGCATCATCGAGACGCCACCCGCCGGACGCCGGAGCATCCTGACGCACGTCGGACCTTACGAGGAGGACCTGACGAAGCGGGCTATCGAGCGCGAGGTGGATCGGGGCGGGCAGGTCTTCTTCGTCCACAACCGGGTTGAATCCATAGAAGACGTGGCCGACATGCTGCGGGAGCTCGTGCCGGGAGTGCGTTACGTGACGGCGCACGGGCAGATGCCGGAGCGGGCCTTAGAGGACGTGATGCGCCGCTTCCTCGACCGCGAGGCCGACGTGCTGGTGACGACGACCATCGTCGAGAGCGGGCTGGACGTGGCGACGGCGAACACGCTCGTAGTGGACCGGGCGGACATGATGGGTCTCGCGCAGCTATACCAACTGCGCGGCAGGATCGGGCGCTCGACCTCGCAGGCTTACGCTTACCTCTTCGCGCCGCTCGGGGCGACGCCGGAATCCCAGAAGCGGCTCGAAGCCCTGATGGACTTCACGGAGCTTGGTAGCGGGTTCGCCATCGCGATGCGGGACCTGGAGATCCGGGGCGCGGGTAACCTGCTCGGGAGCGAGCAGTCCGGTCACATAGCGGCCGTCGGCTTCGAGATGTACCTGCGGCTCCTTGAAGAAGCGGTTGAACAGGCCAAGGGGCAGCCACAGGAGCGGCAGGAGGTGCGGCCGGTCATCGTGGAGTTGCCGCTCGACGCGTACCTGCCGCCGGAGTACGTGATGGACGAGGTCGAACGGGTGGACCTCTACCGCCGGGCTTCCGGCGTCCGAACGCTCGTGGAGGCGGACGATCTGGCCGAGGAGCTTGTGGACCGTTTCGGGGAGCTTCCGGAACCCGCGTGGAACCTGCTCGGGCTCTCCCGGATAAAGGTCCTAGGGCGTGAGATCGGGGCTACGGCCGTCGCCTACCGGTCTGGGACGCTCAGTATCTCGGGCGTGACGGCCGGCGCGGCGGCTCCGGCGCTATTGCGTAGGGCGACGGGCGGCGTGGTTGGCGGGCGCGCCGGGAGGATCACGGTCAGCGGCTCCGCGATGGGGCCAGTGGAGTTGGCGGAGACAGCGCTGCGGGCATTGCCGGGCTCCGTGCTATAATCCGGCGATCTTTAGCGTCTAATACAGTGAGGTTTCCGGTCGTCTTGAATAAGCCGTTTATCAATAAAGTGTGGGTTGTCGCGTTCATGTTTCTTGTAGCGTTGGCGCTGGCGGGATGTAACGCCGCGAACCCGGTAGCAAACCAGCCTTCGGGGGCGCAGAAGATCGCCACATACGACGGGGGTGAGATCACCCAGGGCGAGTTGCAGGATCAGATCGATACCTTCGCCCAGCAGAGCGGCGCCGGCAAAATGTCCCCAGATTCGCCGCAGTACCAGGCGGCCGTATCCCAGGTGATGCCGCAGCTTATCGGACTCGAGATGGCGAAGGCCTATGCAAAGGACTACGGCATAACCGTCTCCGATAAGGACGTGGACAAGGAGATCTCGACGATCAAGGACCAGATCTCTCAGCAGGCCAAGTCGCAGGGCCAGAATCTCGGCAAGGAAGAAGCCTTCAAGCAGGCTCTTAAGGGGGCCAACCTGACCGAGAGCCAGCTCCGAAACGACATCCGCGAGAACCTCCCTGTCCAGAAGGTGCAGCAGAAGGTCTCCGGTGACGCGAAGGCTTCCGACGCAGACGTCAAGAAATACTACGACCAAAACAAGAAGTCCCAGTTCACCACGCCCGAGCAGCGCTGCGTCCGGCATATCCTGTTTAACAAGGACCAGAAGCAGAAGGCCGAGGACGTAAAGAAGCAGCTGGAGAATGGCGGGGACTGGAAGAAGCTCGCCAAGGAGGACTCGCAGGACCCCGGTAGCGCCGACAAGGGTGGAGACCTCGGCTGCCAGGCCAAGGGCGCTTACGTCCCCGACTTCGAGGACGCGGTTTTCAAGGCCAAGAAGGGGGAGATCGTCGGTCCTGTACAGACGCAGTTCGGGTACCACGTCATCGAAGTGACGGACATCAAGCCCGAGAAGGTCGCGCCTCTGAAGGAGGTGTCCTCTGGGATAAAGGACCAGCTCTCCCAGGACGAGCAGTCCAAGGAGTTTCAGAAGTGGATCGAGGATCAGCAGAAGAAGCGCCACCTGAAGTTCATGAAAGGCTACGGCCCGACCTCCGCGCCGAACAGCGGGTCCGGAGGAGAGACGACCAGCAGGTAGATTTTTGGCCGGCGGGGGACCGGGTAAAAACGTAGCGGGACGCTCTAATAGGGCGTACAGTTACAGGGTGTAATACATACGTCTACAAGCGGCAAGGGAGGAAGACTGCTAATGACGGAGATCGTGGCTGTACATGGACGTGAGATCCTGGATTCCAGGGGCAATCCGACGGTCGAGGTGGAACTTGCCACTGCGAGCGGCTTCTTGGGCCGGGCTTCGGTCCCTTCGGGAGCTTCGACGGGACAGCACGAGGCCGTGGAGCTTCGTGATGGGGACAAAGGCCGCTACGGCGGCAAGGGCGTCCGCAACGCCGCCGAGAACGTGGACGGCGAGCTGGCGCAGGTCGTCATCGGGATGGACGCGACCGACCAGCGGGCGCTGGACCTCGCCATGATCGAAGCCGACGGCACGGACAACAAGGGCCGTCTCGGCGCGAACGCGATGCTCGGCGTCTCGCTGGCGGCGGCAAAGGCCGCGGCGGAGTCGGCGGCGCTCCCACTCTACCGCTACCTGGGCGGAGCGAGCGGCTACACATTGCCGGTCCCCTGCGCCAACATCTTGAACGGCGGCGCGCACGCCGCGAACAACGTGGACTTCCAGGAGTTTATGGTCGTGCCGGTCGGTTTCGACAGCTTCGCGGAGGCGCTGCGGGCTGTCTCCGAGGTCTACCAGGGCCTGAAGAAGCTACTCGGCGAGCGGGGGCTCTCCGGTGGCATCGGAGACGAAGGCGGCTTCGCTCCGGACCTGGAAGACAACGGCGCGGCGCTCGGCTTGATGTCTGAAGCGATAGAGCGGAGCGGATACGCACTGGGAGACCAGATGGCGTTCGCCCTCGATCCTGCGGCTTCAGAGTTCTACGAGGATGGCGTCTACAACCTGGCCGGAGAGGGCAAGAAGCTCTCCCGCGAGGAGATGGTGGATTATTATGCGCGTCTTTGCGACCAGTATCCCATCGTCAGTCTTGAAGATGGGCTCGCGGAGGATGATTGGGAGGGGTGGGCTATGATCACGGAGCGCCTGGGAGACCGGGTGCAGCTCGTCGGCGACGACATCTTCGTGACTAACCCTAAAATCCTCACCCATGGTATCAAACAAGGTGTCGGTAACTCGATCCTCATAAAGGTCAACCAGATCGGGACGCTCACGGAGACGTTCGAGACGATGGACCTCGCGCACAAGTCCGGTTACACGACCATGATCAGCCACCGCAGCGGCGAGACGGAGGACTCGACGATCTCGGACCTTGCGGTTGCCGTGAATGCGGGCCAGATCAAGACCGGAGCACCGGCCCGTGGGGAGCGCGTCGCCAAGTACAACCAGCTCCTGCGGATAGAAGAAGCTCTGGGCGCATCGGCGTTCTATCCCGGACGGTCGGCGTTCAACCCGAAGATCCACGAGGGAGTATAGGGGTGCGCCGGACCAAGATAGTAGCGACCCTCGGTCCCGCTACCTCCTCGGAGGAGTCGATAAGGGCTCTGATCGAAGCCGGGGTGGACGTAACACGGTTCAACTTCAGCCACGGCGACCACAACACGCACCTCAGGAATGCCAAAACCGTCCGGGATATCGCGAAGGAACTGGGCCGCAACGTGGCGATTTTGCAGGACGTTCAAGGGCCGAAGATCCGGACGGGCGACGTGGCGGATGGCACGGAACTGGTAGAGGGCAATAGGGTCGTCCTTGCTCCGGGAGACTTTCTAGGCGATGCGAGCCGGCTGGCTACCTCTTACGACCGGCTCGCCGACGACGTGAATCCCGGCGACCGGCTTCTCATAGACGACGGTCTCCTCGGTCTGAAGGTAGAGAGTATTGAGAACAACGATGTCATTTGCGAGGTCATCGAGGGCGGCCCGGTCTCCTCTCACAAGGGACTCAATTTCCCAGACTCCTCTCTCTCCATAACCGGCCTGACTCCGAAAGACATCGAGGACTTGCGTTTCAGTATGGAGGAACTTCACCCGGACTGGGTGGCCGTCTCGTTCATTCGCTCGGGCGACGAGGTTCGCGAGGTCAAGGAGCGCATAGAAGAGTTCGGCGGGAACGCGCCCGTTATCTCCAAGATAGAGAAACACGAGGCCATAGAGAACATCGAGGATATCATCCAGGCCTCTGATGGGATCATGGTTGCCCGTGGAGACCTGGCGGTGGAACTATCGGCGGAACGGGTGCCGATAGAGCAGAAGCGGATGGTCGCCCGCTGCCGCCGCCTGGGCAAGCCCGTCATCGTTGCAACGCAGATGCTTGACTCAATGATCCGGAACCCCCGCCCAACCCGCGCCGAGGTCTCAGACGTCGCGAACGCTATCTTCGACCGGGCTGATGCGGTCATGACGTCTGGCGAGACGGCCATCGGGCGTTACCCGGTGCAGACCATCCGCCAGATGGACACCATTTGCCGGGCCGCCGAGGGCGCCATCAACTACGGTCAGGACATCCCATCCTCTGCTTCCTGGGGCCGGGGCGACCGCTACGACGCCGTGACCCACGCAGCCTGCGAACTGGCTGAAGACCTGGAGACCGAGGCGATCCTTACCTCGACCCAGACCGGCCTCTCGGCTATCCGGGTGGCCCGCTTCCGGCCACCGAACCGCATTTTGGCAGTGAGCCCTATAGAGCATACGGTTCGGATGCTGGCGCTCGTCTGGGGCGTCGTCGCTATCAAAGGCGAGGAGGGTGGGAGCTTCGAGGAGCGGTTCCAGTTATCCGTGGAAGCGGCGCGGGGCGTTGGACAGCTCAAGGATGGCGATGAGATCATCTTCACCGGAGGCATAGCGGGGTCTTTGCCGGGCTCGACGAACGTGCTCCAGGTCCACACGGTGGGCCGGGACGGATAGAAGAGTCAGGTGAACCTGTCCCGGCGGAGCTTCAGACCTCTATGGGTCATGCTCTACGCGGCCTTCGTCGGGCTCCTACTCGCCTCCTACGTGCAGCCGATGCGGGAGATCGTCCAGAACCGGGCCGATCTCCCCGTCCTCGAAAGCAAGCTCCACGACGCGGACGTGCGCAACACCGCGCAGCAGCGTCTAAGCCAGGAACTCAAGACCCCCGCCGGAATAGAACGCGCCGCCCGAGAGCGCTACGGAATGATCAAACCTGGCGAGAAGATCTACGTTTTGCCTAAAGCCGGTGAGTGATATCGACGCCGTGGCCCGCCAGCTCGGCCGCGAACCGAAACCGTTCCGGGTCGCGGCCCGGTGTCCGTTCGGACTACCGAGCGTCATAGAGAACGAAAGCCGGCGCAACATGCCGACGACCTTCTGGATCACCTGTCCCGCTCTGGATTCCGCCATCGCCCGCGTCGAGGCAACCGGCGGGGTGCGACAGGCCCAGGAAGAAGTCGGCGAGACAGCAGTCGAAGAGATCCACACCACCCACCAGACGCGATATGGAACACGGGTCGCGGGCATTAGAGAGGGCGGCTACGTCAAATGCCTCCACGCCTTCACCGCCCTCCACCTCGGAGAAGCTATCCCAAACCCGGTAGCCGAATGGACCCTCGAACGCCTCGAAAACCCGTATCCAGAAGAGTCCTGCTGCACCGTCGAGGACTAAAAAGCTAGCTGCTATACTCGCGTTGTTTACGGGGGCGTAGCCCAACGGCAGAGGCAGAGGACTTAAAATCCTTCCAGTGTGGGTTCGAGTCCCACCGCCCCTACTGAAGAAACCTTAACTTTCCAGGAGAATCATGAGTGATAAAGAGAGGCTTCGGCAGGCTCGCGGATCCTTGTCTTGGGGGTGATCGGTTGAGACCAAAACGCTGCGATAGCCGAAGATGGGGCAGTTTTAGCTATGCGCTTGGCAGAGTCTATGAGCTTTCGCCGCAGCGTCACCGGTGGCGGCAGAGCGAAACGTGTACGAGGCTCGCTCGAGGCCGAAGCTAAACACGAAGCTGCTCCTCGATCCTCCACACCCTGTATGGTTCGCGCCTAGTAATCTGTCGTACGTCGCCGAGCTTGTTTTGGTTTGTAACTCAAGAAGGACTGCGCCTGCCGCACCGATCGAGATTACCGCGACGATGGAGACAATGGCGGCCATGGAGACCATTTGCGTTCTGGTAAAGAGATCGTTGCGCACCCGGCTCGCAATGTCGGATATCGCCACGAACCAGAGTGCAACTACCGCGAAGACGATCAGCAACCACAGAACAGATGCAGAGATGGAAACCGCGGCGGCCGTCATGGCCCAGGCGTATCCATCGCTCTAGAGATCATGCGCTCCTTGCTGCGTTCAGCCAACGCCGCGCCTTTAGCCTCACGGAATTCGCCAAGAGCCACTGTTTGAACTCGAATAGACAACCATATGCTCTCCATCAAGGAGAACCGCTTGCGAGAGCATCGTCCGCGTTGATTTTCGGAACAGCCTCCCGGTAGACTTCGTAGGCCATCTGTAGATGTTCCTTCATGCGCGACTTCGCCAGTATCTCGTCCTGGTCTAGGATGGCCTCGTAGATCAGTCGATGCTGGCTCTGAGAGACCTGCTTCGCCTCCGGTAGGATGTAGCGTTCGGCCAATGTCTTAATCGTCATGTGTATAGAGAGCATGAATACGCTCAGCAGTCTGTTCTTGGAAGCCTTCGCGATAGCTCTGTGGAAGGTTATGTCCGGAAAGTAAGCATCAAAGTCCTTGTTCTCGTCACTCTCAATGATACTCCGCATCGCCGTGAGATCCTGCTCCGTACGTTGGACTGCGGCCATACCGGCCAGTGGCACCTCTATAGCCCCTCTCGCCATCCACAACTCTTCTAGCGTAAGCTCGTGTACGTCAACAAGTAGCGATATTGAATCTATCAGATACTCCGACACCCCTGCGCCATCCAGCGGCTTGACGAAGGTTCCTCCCGTGGGTCCTGTAGAGCTTTCCAGCACGTTAAGCGCTTCCAGCACCTTGAGCGCTTCGCGCACCGTCGGCCGGCTGACACCCAACTGCCGGGCTAGGTTGGTCTCCGGGGGCAATCTGTCGCCTGGATGCAACTTCCCAGAAGAGATAGCCTCACGGATACTGGCGACTATCTGCTGGTAAGTCTTTGTCTTCGCGGGCCCGCCCGCGACTGTATCTTGAGGTATTCGCATAACTCCTTCTCAGGGAGAGGATACGTTGCGTATAGCTAGGTACACCTAATTATGTACCTTGCGAGAGCAAAGCAAACCCAATTAAATCAGAAAAGTTCACTATATCTCTATTTGTTTGACAAATAGGTGGAGGTTGGCTATCGTGCTGTGTGGGTGAAGTTGCGGATGAGCAGCCACTGTTCCAGCGTGGCTTACCGCAGGTAAAACGCAAAGTTCATGAGTGAAAGGAGCGCGCGACATGGATACACCGACCAACCGGGGAACTGGAGGCCCTGGCGGAGGGGATCGAAACTCCGGCAGGATGGCCGCTGACACTCCAAGAATCGACACCAACATCACCACCAGGACGCTGGTCTATTCTTCGATTGTCTGCTTTTTGGCCTGGGTCTTCTCCGTCTACGACTACACGTTGTTCGGGGCGCTACTTCCGGTTATGGGCAAGGAGTTCGGCTGGTCAACATCGTTCGGCACCTTCATCGTAACCATCGTCGCTATAGGAACCTTCTTCGTTGCTCTCGCGGTCGGACCAATGCTCGACTACCTGGGCCGGAAACCGTCACTGGTTATCTGTACCATCGGCGCGGCTCTAAGCTCCGGCCTCACGGCGCTGTCTCCCGCGGCGCTCGCGGGTGTCTACATGTCGGTCGTTCGGACGTTCTCCGGTCTCGGCTACTCCGAGCAGGCGGTGAACGCGACCTACCTCAACGAGATGTACGGCAACCACCCTCGGCGGGGGTTCATCTATAGCCTGGTGCAGGGCGGTTGGCCGATCGGGGTGTTGCTCGGGGCGGCGTTGTCGGCGGTGCTGTTACCGTACATTGGATGGCGGAACACTTTCCTGGTCGCTACCTTCCCGGCAATCGTTATTGCGGTTCTCGCCATCAAGCTGAAGGAATCTCCTAAATCTCTGGCTATGAAGCGGGTCCGGACTCTTGAGAAAGAAGGGCGGCACGAAGAGGCCGTCGAGTTCGGCAGGGAATTCGACATAGATGTCCACCACTCTGACGAGTCGACCTTCAAGCAACTCTTCGAGCCCGATATCAGGAAGCACACGATCTTTATCAGCCTGGCGATGCTCTGTAACTGGATCGGCATCCAGGTCTTCGCCGTCCTGGGCACTACCGTGCTTACGGAGGGCAAGGGCGTGGAGTTCTCCAGTTCGCTGGTCATACTCATCATCTCCAACGCGGCCGCCTACATCGGCTACCTCTGCCACGGTTTCATGGGCGACCGCATCGGTCGGCGCCTGACCATCGCCGGCGGGTGGATTATATCTGGACTCGCCTACACGCTGATGCTGTTCGGGCCGAGTTCGGGGGGCTTCGTGCTGACGATGTACACGATCGGTCTCTTCTTCATAATAGGTCCCTATGCGGCGCTATTGTTCTTCATGGGCGAATCATTCCCGACTCGGGTGCGCGGTACGGGCTCCTCGTTCGTCAACGCCATGGGTCCGCTCGGGGCGATCGCCGGGTCCGGTTTGTTCAGCCTGTTTACCGGTCTGGGCATTGGGGTCTTGACCACCGCGTTCCTCAGCGGCGCCGTCGCGACGTTCGTGTCGGGCTTTCTCATGCTGGGCACCCGCGACGTGAAGAATCCGCACCAGGCAGAAGTCACGGAGGTGGATTCCACGGTTGCTCGCGCGCGGTAATGTCGAGCTGCAAACATTTTGGATGAAAACAAACAGGGGCGAGCTGGATCCGGCTCGCCCCTGTTGATCTTGAGCAGAAGGGAGGCCGTCAATGGCATCTGAACACTCCCGGACAGTCCTGGTTACTGGAGCGGGAAACGGGATAGGCCGTGCCATCGCCGAGAAGCTGGCGAGTGATGGAGAGCGCGTCGTCGTCAACGACCTGCACGATGAGGCTGCCGAAGAGGTGGTTGACCGGATAAAGGAGTCAGGAGGACAGGCGGCCACCGCACCGGGAGACGTTTCGGACCCGGAGGACGTGCAGCGTATCGTGGCGGCGGCGCGCGAGGCTTTTGGATCTCCGGAAGTTCTGGTGAACAACGCCGGGTTCTTGCAGCAGAAGCAGTTCGTCGACCTCACGGTCGAGGACTTCGATCGCATGATCGCTGTTCACCTGCGCGGCACGTTTCTCTGTACGCACGCTGTGTTGCCCGAGATGCTGTCCGCGGGACACGGCATCATAGTCAACGTTGCCTCCCAACTTGGTCAGATCGGCGGCGTGGAGCTCTGCCACTACAGCGCGGCAAAGGCCGGGATCATCGGCCTGACGAAGTCGCTGGCCCGCGAGGTCTCGGCACAAGGCGTCCGGGTCAACGCGGTCGCACCCGGTCCCATCAACACGGAGCTGATCCTCGGACTCTCCGAGGAGTGGCAGCGAGCCAAGTCAGCCGAGCTTCCTCTGGGACGGTTCGGAGAGCCTCACGAGGTCGCGGATACGGTGGCGTTCCTCGCCTCCGACGCTGCCACCCTCTACGTGGGCCAGACGCTCGGACCCAACTCGGGCGACGTGATGCTGTAGGAAGACGCAAGGATTGTTAGAAAGGGGATCTCATGGAGAATTCAGAGAGTTCCACAGTTTTGATCACCGGAGCCGGAATAGGCATCGGCGCGGCTACGGCCCGCTCCTTCGCCCGTGCAGGCTACCGGACCATCGTGACGGACATACTTGAAGAAGAGGGACGTTCGGTTGTGGCCGACATCGAGTCCGATAGTGGGGAGGCCGAGTACCACCATCTGGACGTCATGAGCACCGAGGAGGTTGATTCCGTGGTCTCGTCGGTCCAGGATCGGTACGGGCCGCTGGACACCGTGGTGGCCAACGCCGGGATCGCCCACCGGGCGCCACTCGCGGAACTCACCGACGAGAAGTGGGACCACACGCACGAGATAGACCTCAAAGGTGTGATGCGGGTGTGCAGGGCCGCGGCCCCCGCTATGCGTGAGGCGGGACGGGGGAGCGTGATCGCCTTATCCTCCATCATGGGGGTCGCCTACGGGTGGGACGAGCACGTCCAGTACTCGGCGGCCAAGGCCGGTGTCGTCGGTCTTGTGCGCGGTCTGGCCGTGGAACTCGCCCGCGACGGCATCCGCGTCAACGGGCTCGCTCCCGGCTACATACGAACAGCTCAGGCTCTCTCCGAGGAACACTCGCTCGGGCCAGAGGGGCTGGAGAAGGCTGCGGAGTTTATACCGATGGGCAGGGTAGGGGAGCCCGAGGACATCGCGGACGTTGCAGTGTTCCTCGCCTCTGACGCGGCCCGCTACCTTACCGGTCAGGTCATTACTGTCGACGGAGGTTTGGTTCCGGGCCGTTACTAGGAGGTTTGTCGGATCATGCCCTCACCGTCAGGACGTGAGCACGCATGGGCTGGTCCAGTACCATTCGGCCGTCCGCGGTGGCCTGCGCATAACGCTGGAAGGCATCTTCGACTTCGGGACGACGCTCCTTGACGAGCGAGGCGCGCGCAGGGTCTACGGCGACAATACGGGTCAGGAACTGGTCCAGGTCCGTAAAATGTTCGCGCCGGAGATAGTCGATGCGGCCGAGTTGCTCGAACGGTCCGCTCTTGACAGCCCAATGGAGGACTTCCTGCGCGGCGGTGCGGACATCCGTCTCGTCTTCCACCGGACGCAGTGCGGAGAAGAACGAGCCTTCGGCAAGAGGCTCGATGATGACGATAGGTTCCGTTGACTTTACGACGCGGGCTGCCTCTCGCAAAGCCGGGGGCATGGCGGCCTTCGGGACGTGGTGGAGAGAGTTGAGAAAGACAGCGCCATCAAAGGAATGGTTCGCGAACGGCAGCGCTTCCGCGCTGGCCGTTTGAAACGTTCCGGTAGGGACGGCTTGCCGCGCGACCGCTAACGCTTCGCTGTTTGGATCCACCCCGGCGACACGCGCTCCCTGGGCCGACAACGAACGCGCGAGAGCACCGTCGCCGCATCCGATGTCGAGGATTTGCTTCCCCGCGAGCGGTGCGAGTTCTTCCACGATAATGGACATGGCATCGGTTTTTGATGGCAACTCGTTCTCTCCGACGATTCGTTTCATGAAAAACCTCTAACAAGGCACTGACTAATTGCCCGCCTTTGTGCGCTATGCGTATCCGGGCTATCTATTCCGCTGCACCGGCCTTCCCCTTGACGGTTTCCAGGTAAGACAGGGCGTCCTCGACAGACACGACATCGGCGTACTTGGCCTGGATATCCACGAGGTTGGCCTCGTGCGGTTCCGGCGCGCGGTCGCCGACGCACTCGCGCGGGACGAGCGCCGGGTAGCCGTATTGCAGCAGGTCTATCGCCGTCGCCCGGATGCAGCCGCTGGTCGTTGCGCCGCAGAGGATGACGGTGTCCACTTTTTGCGTAGCGAGTATGGCCGGTAGGTTGGTGCCGAAGAAAGCGGAGGCGCCTTTCTTGAGGATCACCGTCTCATCTTCGCGGCGTTCGAGGCGCGAGTCTATCTCGACCCACTTGCCGCCGATCTGGAGATCACCCAGAGCGGGTATCTTTTGGGTCCAGAGCGCCCCATCCTTGAGGCTGGGCTCGAAGCCGATGGTCGTAAAGATTACCGGCGCACCGCGCTCTCGAGACGTGTCCAGCAACCGTTTCGTTGCCTCGACCTCGGAGGTCATCTCCGCTCCGAGTCCGCACTCCGGGTCGGTGAAGCCGCGGCTGAAGTCGACGACGAGCACCGCCGGGCGCTCGCCGAGTTTGAATGCCTGACCGAGCTTCGCACTCTCGTAGATCTCCTGCGTCGTCCGTTCGCTTGCACGCTCGCTCATCTCTTCACCTCACCCTTACCGGGTGCTGCCCGGCGCCTTTCACTATGACATGCCCCCGGACGAGCATGATCTCCCGTCTTTGATCAGTACAGACATCTGCCGTTGACACCCCTTTCTTATCGTTCGTTGGCGGTAAGCGACCTTATGGCGTTGAGCATGATCTCAGCCCCAAGGGCCGCGTCCGCGGAATCCGCGTCCTCCTCGGGTGAGTGGCTGATGCCGCCTTTGCATGGGACGAAGACCATCGCGCTCGGGACTCGGTCCGCGATGCTCATTGTGTCGTGGGCCGCCCCCGAGTGCATCGTCATGAACGGCTCGCCGCTTGCCTCCGCCGCCTGCTCCAGCGCGGCCACCACTCGCTCGTCCAGTTGCGTAGCCGATAGGGTTTGGCGCTGCGCATAGTCGGCGGTCATACCGCGTTTCCTGGCAGCCTCTTTTGCGAAGGCGGCGATATCGCGCGCGACGCCCCGAAAACCTTCCTCGTCCACGCCCCGGATGTCGAGGGAGAAGCGAGCCTGGCCTGGAACGGCGTTGATGAGGTTCGGGCGCAGTTCGATCTCCCCAACCGTCCCAACTGTTCCGTTTCCGGCCTCTTTCGCGAGACGCTCCAGCTCTAGCATGCACTCGGCCGCGACGAGGCTGGCGTCCTGGCGAAAGTCCATCGGGGTCGCTCCGGCGTGGTCGCCGCGTCCGTGAACAGTGATATCGGCGTGAACATAGCCCGCGATCGCATGTACCACCCCGATGCGGTTACCCGTATCCTGGAGCACACGCGCCTGCTCGATGTGAAGTTCGATCCAACCGGAGAGGTCATCGAGGATGTGGATCGAGTCCCGCCAGCGTTCGGGCTCGTAGCCGGCTTCCTCAGCGTGCTCCCAGAAGCTGCGCCCGTCGTCCACGGCGCGGAACTTTTCGCGTAACTCTTCCTCCGTCACCCTCTGCGCGATGATGCGGCTTCCTAGCAACATCTGTCCAAAGCCGGAGCCCTCTTCTTCGAGGAAGGAGATTAATTGTAGAGGCAAATTAAGGCCCAGATCATGGTTGAGACGACAGACTTCGAGCGCGGTTACGACACCCATCGTACCGTCGTACTTACCGCCATTCCGGTTCGAATCACAGTGCGAGCCTACGCCGAATACCTTCTCTCCCGCAAGACGATTCCGGGCGATGAGCGTACCCACGGGATCTTCGTGGATCTGAAAGTCCAGAGCCTCCAGCTCCCTTATGAAGTAGTCCAGGGTATTTCGATACTCCGGCGTGTAGGCATAGCGTCTAATGGCCTCATCAGAGCGTGTGTAGTCGGGTCCGGCAAGGGTCTCGATGTCACGCTCTATACGTTCCGCGCTCTTCGTGCGATCGATGGTCAGCGATTGGGCCGCCATTCTGAGCTCCCTTCTCCTTCGGACTCTATTTCCAGGTTGGGGACCACGTGCGCCCAGGGGCGCGCTTCCTCGAAAGCTGCGCTGGCCCGAAGTAAGTCTGTCTCGCGGTTGGTCCCGGCAACCATCTGCAAGCCCACGGGCAGACCCTCTCCGGTGAAGCCGCAGGGGATCGAGGCCGCCGGGTTGCCGGTCAGGTTAAAGGGATAGGTATAGTAGACCCAGGAGACGATGTTTCGCTCCGTCAACTCCGGCGGGACGTTTACCCCGGCCTCGAATGCCGCCACCGGTAGGGTCGGCGTGACCAGCAGGTCATAACTCTCGAAGAACTGGCGCACTTTCTCCCGAAACTGATACCTCGCGAAAACTTTAGCGTAATAGTCTTCGAGCGATTGCGTAAGGGCGCCGTCCAGTATTTCGGCAACGGCCGGGTCCAGAAGCTCGCGCGAGTTCCGGAGTGCGTCTTTGAGCCTGGTCCCCGCACCCGCGTAGAACTCGGCGCTCCAAAGATCTACCGGATCGTCCATCACCTCGTCCACGAGTTCCACCGAGCAGCCAAGAGCCTCCAGAGTGTGAACGGCCTTCTCGGTGATCTCCAACACTTCGGGCAATGGTCTGGCGTAGCCTAGCGTGGGGCTCCAGGCGACGCGCATACCTTCGACAGGCGCCTCGCAAGCCGCGAGATAGTCCGGCACGGGGGCGGATACGCTGGCCGGGTCGCGGGCGTCGAAGCCGGAGATCACACCGAGCAGAAGAGCGGCGTCCCGAACCGTGCGCGAGAGGGGACAGACGTGCGCCAGAGTCGGGGTGGCGCTCGTCGGGAACACGGGTACGCGCCCGAACTGCGCCTTCATACCAAAAACGCCACAGAGAGATGCCGGTATGCGGATGGAGCCGCCGCCGTCCGTGCCGAGCGCGAAGGGCGTTACCCCGGCCGCCACCGATGTCGCCGCACCGGCGCTCGAACCGCCGGTGGTCTTTGAGGTATCCCAGGCGTTACGCGTGATGCCCGTGAGCGGACTGTCGCCACCTCCTGCCTTGCAGCCGAACTCGGTCGTGGTGGTCTTGCCTATCACGCAAGCTCCCGCGGCGCGAGCCCGCTCGACGGATGGCGCATCGGCTTCGGCCATGTTGTCCGTCATGGTGCGTGAGCCGAACGTGGTCCTAACACCTCCCACGTTGATGAGGTCCTTCACCGAGATTGGGACGCCGTGCAACGGTCCGGGCTCTCCTCCCTCCGCGAGGACTTTATCCGCGATCCTTGCGGCCGCCATGGCCTGTTCGGGCATCGGTGTGACGAAAGCGTTGAGCGTAGGCTCCAGAGCCTCCATGCGAGAGAGAGTTTCGGCCATGACCTCGCTCGCCGAGACCTCTTTGTGGACAATGGCGGCCTGGATCTCCATCGCCGTCGCGTAGATGATGGGGGCCATCACGAGACTCCCGGCGTCTCTAATTACTCATCGAGGACGGCGAAGGCCCGTACCGGCGACCCACTACCGCCTTTTATGAGAAGCGGCGCTCCGTAGAACATGAACTCGCCCTTGCCCACCAGTTCCTCCAGGTTGACGAGCCACTCCCAGTGGAAGATACCCCGGTCCCGGCAGACCCGGTGGCTCGGGAAGAGGTCGTTGCTTGGCATGTCCGTGGAGGGGCCCTCGACGCCGTGAGCTTTGGACCCGCGGTCGGCGAGCCAGTGGGTTGCATCGGCGGTGAGGCCCGGGTTGCTCCTTACCACCTCGGGGTTCGGATAATGACGCTTGTGCAGCCCGGTGTTCAGCAAGACGATATGCCCGTCTACCCTGACGCCGCTCTTTTCCTCAGCGGCTTCGAGATCCTCTACGCCTATCTCGCCGAGGTCCGGTATGTGCGTCAAGTCGAAGCACACCGCCTTGCCGAAGAACATTTCGAGGGGCATCTCGTCCACGGAATTCCCATCCGGGTTGGTGTGATAGAAGGCGTCCACGTGGGTCCCTACGTGATCCAGAATCCCCAGATAGTTGGTGGCGAAGGTCATCTTGTCTTCGGGAACGCCCAGACCGAAGTCCTTCGTCTGCTCGTGCGAGAGGGCCGGAAGAATGATCGGACTCTGGAACAGCTTGTGAGCTGGCATATTGTCCGTCATTGCCAGCGAGAGATCCACTACCTTCCGCACCTTAACCTCCTCGTCGAAACCGGAAATACTTTACAGCAACGAGCTGTTACGGTTATTGCTCCGGGATGCTATCTACGCTTTCGACCCCAAGCCGGGTAGCCAAAATAGATAACGAGAGAGCACAAACTAGCGCCCGCCGATTCGTCTATCCAGTCCTCAATAATTTCCTCCATATATCCTACCGCTGTCGCTACTCTAGTCGCGCAATTCCTATTTGTCAAACAAATATGTCGGCGCTGTTCAAGGACGTTCCGTTGTAGGCTGGATGTCAGGGGTGACTCTGGTAGCATCGCCGTCATAAATAGGACCCAGGCGAGGATTCCCCGAGCCAGGGTCCTTGTCTGGCAGGTCTTGCCTGACCGGGATATCTGGGCAGTTCTTTGAAGAACGGGACAGACTATCAGTTGTCTAGCTGTTGCTCGAAGGCTTGCGCGATCTCCTTTCTTGTTGCCCCAGACCGTAGCAGCAGGGTGAGGAGCAGCCGGGACTTCAAGCCGTCGAGAGGTCCGGCGGTGATCAGACCGCGTTCGATCAGGTCGGTCTCCGAGCCGGAGAAACCGTAAGTGGCGCGCAGGACTTCTCCACTCCCGGTCCGGGAGGCCAGGATGACGGGCATCTTGCCGACGAGCTCCGTGAGAGCCTCCACCATGCGGGAAGGGACGTGTCCGCCGCCCAGGGCTTCGATCACGAGCCCGGCGTAACCCTCCTGTTCTATCGCCGGAAGCAGTCTCCCGTCATCGCCCAGGGTCATGGTGAGCAGCGCGACGGAGTGGTCTTGGGCGTCCTCGGGGAGCTTTATCTTGCGCTGTTCTTGCGGACGCAACACTACCCTGGGGATGCCCTCGGAGATCCAGCCAATGGGTCCGACCGGATCCGAGCGGAACGTCGCCGGGTTTGAGGTGTGCGTCTTGCGTACGAACCGCGCTGCGTGGATCTCATCGTTGAACACGACCATCGCCCCAATGCCTCGGGCCGCTTCGCTCGTCGCGACCTGGATCGCCGCCAGCAGGTTCGCCGGGCCGTCGGCGCCGGGGAGGGTCGGGTTGCGCATCGCGCCCGTAACCACCACGGGAGCCTCACGATCCACCAGCAGGTCGAGGACGAAAGCCGTCTCTTCTATGGTGTCGGTACCCTGGGTGACGACGGCCCCGCTTGCGCCATCGTCTATACGGGCCGTGATCTCCGACGCTAGCTCGGCCAGGTCTTCCACCGTCAGCTCGCCCGATGCGGCCTGGCGAAACGAAACAGCCGAAACCTCCGCGACCTCCGCTATCTGCGGTACGTCCGCGACCAGAGCCTCCCCTGTAAGCGTTGGCTCGACGCCCTTCCCGCCAGAATCCACCGAAGAGATCGTACCGCCCAACGAGAGTACATCTACCCTCGGAAGTCCCATAGTTCCTCCTGCCCGTAGTCCACCAATATAATTAGTCTGACAATTATGTTAACCGCGGCGCGGATGCCGGGCAAATGACGTCAGCGGCAGATTCCCGAGTTGAGCGTGAACCTCCCTTTCCTGTACAATATCTTTGGTCAGACAAAAGGGAAAAGCCGAACGGAAAGGTGGAGTATGGCTGAGAAAGAGATATTTTGCTCCATAGGCGTAGACATCGACGCCGTTGCTGGATGGCTCGGGTCTTACGGTGGTGAGGACTCGCCGGACGACATCTCGCGGGGCATGTTTTCGGGTGAGGTAGGTACGCCTCGCTTGCTCAAGCTCTTCGACAAGTATGACTTGAGGACGACCTGGTTTATACCAGGCCACTCCATAGAGACATTTCCGGATCAGGTGAAGATGGTCGCGGATGCGGGACACGAGATCGGCAGCCACGGGTACTCGCACGAGAACCCGGTAGCGATGACTCCGCAGCAGGAGCGGGACGTGCTCGAGAAGAGCATCGGGCTGATCGAGGACCTCTGCGGCAGGAAGCCGGTCGGAAACGTGGCGCCGTGGTGGGAAGTCTCGGCGACGACCAACGAGCTGCTCACGGAGTACGGTTACAAGTACGACCACAGCCTCCAGCACCGCGATTTCACTCCCTATTACGCCAGGGTGGGTGATACCTGGACCAAGATCGACTATTCCAAGAAGGCCAGCGAGTGGATGAAGCCGCTCGTGCGGGGTGAGGAGATAGACCTCGTCAAGATAGGCGGTAACTGGTACCTCGACGACCTGCCGCCGATGATGTTCATAAAGACTTCGCCCGCGACCCACGGATTCGTAAACCCGCGGGACATCGAGGAAATGTGGCGCGACCAGTTCGACTGGGTCCACCGCGAGATGGATTACGCGACGTACTGCCTGACCATCCACCCGGACGTTTCGGGACGGCCGCAGGTTTTGCTGATGCTCGAAAGATTGATCGAATACATCAGCGGCCACGACGGCGTGAAGTGGGTAACGATGGAAGATATCGCCGACGACTTTGTCCAGAGGCATCCGAGGTCCGAACCAAACCACGATCCGGGCGCTGAAGTCTTTACCCCCAAGGGGAGTTAGGCTACGGACATCGAGCTAGTAACGATCCACGTTCCGGCTTAGGAATACTTTATGTGCGTGCTTTGCGGACAGGACTTCGTGGCGCAGGCTCACTGGACGGATCGGCATGTCGAGGACCGGGCGCGCGCGTCCGGTCCCAGCGCCGACCCGGTCGAGTACCAGCGTGACCGGCGCCGCGACCGCGCCCACCGGGCGGCCCTGACGAACGAGGTGCTGCGTCCCTACGGCCTGCGGGTCGAAGACTGGAGCGGCAGCAAATACGTGCTTCGCAACGGCAAAGGTAGCTCGGAGATAATCCAGGACCTCGGCGCTCTTTGGCCCGCCGCCGCAAAGCTGGCGGGCCGGACGCTGGATCCACTCGACCCTGCTTTCAAAGAAGCGCTGCTCGCGGCTCACGGTGGCTCCGGCGATGGAGGATAGAACTACCAAACGGCCAGTTACGGTGGTGACCGGTTTTCTCGGCAGCGGCAAGACGACCCTGCTCGGAAGGGTGCTATCAGAGCCGTCGATGTCCAACACGGCCGTCCTCGTCAACGAGTTCGGCGAGGTGGGGCTAGATCACCACCTCCTGCGACGGGTGGATGAGCACACAGTTCTGCTCGGCAGTGGTTGCGTCTGCTGCAGCACCAGGGAGGACCTCGTCAGTGCTCTCGTCGAGCTTCTCGATAAAGATCAGAGGGGAGAAATACCGCGCCTGGACCGCGTAGTCATCGAGACGACCGGCCTGGCGGACCCGGCTCCCATCCTCTACACGATCTTCACCCACCCCGTCCTGCAGCACCATTTCTCGGTGGACCTGGTTCTCGCCACGGTCGACGCGGTCAACGGAGACTTGCATCTCGACCGGAACCCGGAGTCGCTCAAGCAAATAGCGGCGGCGGACAAAATCGTCGTAACCAAGACGGACATAGCGGAGCCGGGCGCTGTACGAGGCTTGCTGTCGCGGCTGAGTACGATAAACCCGTCCGCCCGGATCTTCGAGGCCGCTTTCGGCGAGATAGATGCCGGTGAGTTGTTTCGCCCGGGCGAGACGGGGACGCACGCAATGCCTAAATATCTTGCCGGAGAACTTGGCGAGCTTCACGATACTGGCGAAACCCATTCCGTCTCGGTGACGTTCGACGGTCCGATCGACTGGACGGCGTTCGGGATCTGGTTCAGCATGTTGTTGCACGCCAGGGGCGAGGACGTATTGCGCGTGAAAGGGCTTCTGGACGTTGGCGAGAGTGGACCCGTCGTCATCAACGGCGTGCAACACATCATCCATCCGCCGGAGCACCTGGACGAGTGGCCCGACGAGGACCACCGCTCGCGGATTATATTCATCACGAAACGCATCCACGCCGGAGAACTTCTGGGCTCCCTGGAGGCGTTTCGGGAACTGCTCGGAGCATGGCCCGTTCCGCTTGGGGCCGACTACAGCGTTTCGATCTCATAGTGCCTGGACGGTTACGCCAAACAGGTCGTGAGATCATTCGCCTCACCGACCGGACTGTTTGGAGATGATCTGCTTTCATGCAGACCAACGGAACCTTCTGCATGATGTATAGGAAAGGAAGTCGTATGGCGGTGAAAGAAGGTTGGAAGGGACGGTTCTTCGAGGACTTTGAGGTGGGGGACATCTACGAACATCCCCTGGGACGCACGGTTACCACCACCGACAACATCTGGTTCACCCTGCTCTCACAGAACACGGCTCCCGTCCATTTCGACCACAACTACGCTTCACAGACCGAGTTCGGCAAGCCGCTCGTTGATTCCACTTTCACCCTGGCGCTGGTTACGGGACAGAGTGTTACGGATATATCCCAGAACGTCTTCGCCAACCTCGGCTGGGACGAGGTACGGCTCCCGGCGCCGGTCTTCGAGGGGGATACTATTTACTCCAGCTCCGAAGTCCTGGAGAAGCGCGAATCTCGCTCGCGTCCCAACGTGGGGATCGTGACGGTGAAGACGACCGGATATAACCAGGACGGGAGGACAGTCATTACCTTCAAGCGCACCATCATGGTCTACCGGCGAGGTCACGCCCCGGAGATAGCGAGGCCTACCCTAGGAGACGCGCGATGAGCGTGACCAGGACCGCGACGACTCGCGAATTGGCTTCTTTCCTCACCGGACTACGCTTCGAGGATCTGCCGAACGAAGCAGTAGAGCGGACTAAAGAGTTGTTCCTCGACTGGGTCGCGTCGGCCCTCGCCGGTAAGAGCGCGCAGCCGGTCCGCATCCTCGAACGGTTCGCGGAGACGATGGGACCCGGAGAGGGACCTGCTGAGATCCTGGTCTCACGCAGGCGCACCTCACCGCTCTTCGCCGCGCTCGTGAACGGCGCCTCCTCGCACGTGGTGGAGCAGGACGATCTCCACAACGCCTCCGTCTTCCATCCGGCCACCGTGGTCTTCCCCGCCGCCCTAGCCGCCGCCCAGCAGACCGGCGCTTCCGGGCGGGACTTTATAGCCGCCTCGGTGGCCGGCTACGAGGCCGGCGTGAGGGTAGGAAGCTACCTCGGGCGCTCTCACTACAAGGTCTTCCACACCACCGGAACCGCCGGTACGCTCGCCGCGGCCGCCGCCGTCTCTCACCTGCTCGGCGCTGACGAAGAGACCATGCTCCACGCGCTAGGTTCGGCCGGGACGCAGGCCGCCGGGCTTTGGGAGTTCCTGCGCGACGCGGCGGACTCCAAGCAGCTCCACACCGGCAAGGCCGCGTCCGACGGGCTTCTCGCCGCCTACCTCGCCCGCGACGGGTTCACCGGCGCGACCCGCATACTGGAGGGCGCGCAGGGTATGGCCGCCGGCATGTCCTCGGACGCCGACCCCACGAAGCTGGTCGAGGGGCTCGGAGAGAAGTGGGCGGTGCTGGATACGTCGTTCAAGTTCCACGCCTCCTGCCGCCATACCCATCCCGCAGCCGATGCCCTGCTTGAGGGGATACGGGAACACGGACTCGACGCGGACGAGATAGCTCGTGTCCGCGCCCGCGTGCATGGCGCGGCCATAGACGTGCTGGGGCCTGTGAGCGACCCGCGCACGATCCACCAGTCCAAATTCTCGATGGGCTTCGTGCTCGCGCTGATCGCCAGGGAGGGAAGCGCCGGGATCAACGACTTCACCGAGGAGGCGCTCGATGACCCGGAGTTGCGCGAGTTCAGCGAGCGGGTGGAGATGGTCCTGGACCCCGAGGTCGACGTGGCCTATCCAGGGCGCTGGATCGGGCTCGTGGAGATAGAGACGACCGGCGGCGAACACATCACCTCCCGCGTAGATGAGCCGAAGGGAGATCCCGGTAATACGTTGAGCCGCGAGGAGTTGGAGGAGAAAGCCCGGAGCCTGGCGGCTTTCCAGGGTGGGGCGTCAGACGAGGAGATTGGCCGAATGATGGACCGGATCTGGAACCTCGATCGCGAGCCGTACATGCGAAACCTGCTGGAGGCATGACGTGGCAAAAACCGAACAGTACGAAGACTTGCGCCAAGGAGTCCGCGAAGTGTGCGCGGATTTCCCGGACAGCTACTGGCGCGACCTCGACGCGAAACGAGAGTACCCGGAGGCTTTTATCGGGGCGATGACCCGGAGCGGTTACCTCGGCGCGCTCATCCCGGAGGGTTACGGCGGGTTAGGCTTGAGCCTCGCCGAAACCACCGTCATCCTCGAAGAGATCAACCGTTCCGGCGGCAATGCGCAACCGGCTCACGCGCAGGTTTACACGATGGGCACCCTGCTGAGGCACGGCTCGGAGGAACAGAAAAACGAATACTTGCCCAAGATAGCGAGCGGTGAGCTAAGGTTGCAGGCCTTCGGCGTAACCGAGCCAGAGGCCGGGACCGACACTACGCAGTTGACCACGACCGCCGTGCGCGATGGTGATAACTACGTCGTAAACGGGCGAAAGATCTACATCTCCCGCGTCCAGCACTCGGACCTCATGATCCTCCTGGCCCGTACCACGCCGTTGGATCAGGTGAAGCGAAAGTCCGAGGGACTCTCGGTCTTTATCTTCGATCTGCGCGAGGCCATAGGCAACGGCCTCACGGTAAATCCCCGGCGAGTAATGATCAACAACGAGACCAACGAGCTGGTCTTCGAGAACCTGACGATACCGGCGAGCAGCTTGATCGGCGAGGAAGGCAAGGGATTTCGCTACATCCTCGACGGCATGAACGCCGAACGTATCCTCATCGCCGCCGAGTGCATCGGCAACGGAAGGTGGTTCGTGGACCGGGCGACCCGCCGCGCCACGGAGCGCGTAATTTTCAACCGCCCTATAGGTCAGAATCAGGGCATTCAGTTCCCTCTAGCGAGGGCGTACATAAGCGTGGAGGCTGCGGACCTCATGCGCTTCCGGGCCGCTGAAATGTTCGACAGGGGCGAGCCGTGCGGAGCCGAGGCCAACATGGCCCTGCTGCTCGCCGCCGACGCGTCCTGGGAGGCCGCCAACGCCGCGATGCAGACCTACGGTGGCTACAGCTACGACGCCGAGTACGACGTAGAGCGCAAGTTCCGCGAGACGCGACTCTTCCAGGTAGCACCCATCTCCACGAACCTCATCCTCTCCTATGTAGGAGAGCACGTGCTCGGACTGCCGAGGTCGTTCTAGTGCTGCCGCTCGAAGGGATAACCGTCGTCTCTTTGGAGCAGGCCGTGGCCGCTCCGTTCGCCACCCGCCAGCTCGCCGACCTCGGGGCCAGGGTCATAAAGATAGAGCGGCCCGGCGCCGGGGACTTCGCTCGAGGCTACGACGAAACCGTGAACGGCCTGGCGAGTCATTTCGTTTGGCTCAACCGCTCCAAGGAGTCGCTCACGCTGGATCTCAAACACTCCGAAGCAAGAGACATAATGGAGAAGCTACTCGCCGACGCCGACGTGTTCGTCCAGAACCTCGCGCCGGGCGCCGTTGATCGGCTAGGGTTCGGAGTAGACAGGCTCAGGAGAGATTACCCTCGCCTCATCGTCTGCAACATCTCCGGGTACGGTTCCTCCGGTCCTTACCGGGACAAGAAAGCCTACGACCTACTCCTCCAGTGTGAGACGGGGCTCGTCTCCATAACCGGCACACCCGAAACTCCCTCGAAGGTTGGCATCTCGGCCGCCGACATAGCCTGCGGAATGTACACGTACACGGGTGTATTGACCGCCCTCTACACGCGGCAGAAGACGGGGGAGGGAGCGGCCTTCGAGGTCTCTCTCTTCGAAGCTCTCGGTGAGTGGATGGGGTTCCCCGCTTACTTCACCGCCTACGGCGGAAACCAGCCCCCCCGGACCGGGGCCAGTCACGCCGCCATCGCTCCCTACGGTCCCTTCGCCGCCGGTGATGGAAAGACCGTCTTCCTCGGCATACAGAACGAGCGGGAGTGGGCTCGCTTCTGCGAGGTTGTCCTCGAACACCCCGAGGTGGCGAGTGACCCACGATTCGACTCGAATTCCAAAAGAACGTCGAATATCGAGGAGCTACGCACGATAATCGAGGGAGTCTTCCGAGACTTTGAGGCCGAACAGGTCATCGAGCGCCTGGATGCGGCCCAGATCGCCAACGCGCGGATGAACACCGTCCAGGAGTTCGTGGACCATCCGCAACTCGCGGCCCGCGACCGCTGGAGAGAGGTGGATTCTCCTGCCGGGCCTCTGCAGGCTCTCCTGCCGCCGGTAACGATGCAGGGCGTCGAACCCCGGATGGATCCAATCCCAACTCTCGGCGAACACACCGGGAAGATACTCGCGGAGTTGGGCTACGACGACGAGGCCGTGAACGGTCTGCGCCGGGAGGCCGCGGTCTAGAGTCCGCACCTTCAGTCTTTGCTGCTCAACAACTCCTCCAGGTAACCCGTATGGTACTCGCCGGAGCGGAAGGCTTCATCTTCGATGAGGCGAAGATGAAGGGGAATAGTGGTCTTTATCCCTTCGAGGCGGTACTCGCGCAGGGTTCGGCGGGCGCGGTTTATGGCCTCTTCTCGCGTCAGGGCCCAGACAATGAGCTTGCCGACCATCGAATCATAGAACGGTGGGATCTTGTACCCCTGATAGATCGCCGAGTCAACCCGCACGCCCGGACCGCCGGGCACGTCGAGAAAGGAGATCTCACCCGGCGAGGGCATGAAGTCCTTGTCGGGGTCCTCGGCGTTTATCCGGAACTCTATCGCATGCCCGACCATCGGAACGTCCTCCTGCGCGAGGCTCAGAGTCTCACCGGAAGCCACCCGGATCTGCTCTTTGACGAGATCCACCCCCGTCAGCATCTCCGTTACGGGATGTTCGACCTGTATCCGCGTGTTCATCTCGATGAAGTAGAAGTTCTGTTCTTCATCCACCAGGAACTCAACCGTACCGGCGTTCGCATACCCAGCGTTCTCTGCCAGCCGGACAGCCGCCTCGCACATTGCATCGCGCGTCTCGGGGCTTATTCCGGGAGACGGAGCTTCCTCGAGCACCTTCTGACGGCGCCGCTGCATCGAGCACTCGCGCTCGTAGAGGTGGATGACGTTACTCTCGTTATCCCCGACCACCTGTACCTCCACGTGGCGCGGACCAACCAGCAACTTCTCCAGGTAGAGCGAACCGTCTCCGAATGCCGACTCGGCTTCCCTCCTGGCAACCTGCACGGCCTTACGCAACTCCTCCTCGTCGTTCGCCACCCGGATGCCGCGTCCGCCGCCACCCGCCGACGCTTTTACCATCACCGGATAGCCGATACCTTCCGCCACTTCTACCGCGTCGGCGGCGGTCTCCGTCTTCTCCGAGCCGGGTACGACCGGCACGCCGGCTTCCTGCGCTAACCGCCGGGCCGCAGATTTGTTGCCCATCTTCTCGATGGCCTCCGGCGAAGGTCCGATGAACGTGATCCCCGCATCCCGACAAGCCGCCGCGAACGAAGCGTTCTCCGCCAGAAACCCGTAGCCGGGATGTATGGCATCAGCGCCGGTCTCTCTGGCGGCTTCCAGAAGCGCCTCCACCTTCAGGTAACTCTTGCCTGCCGGCGGCGGGCCGATGTTGACGGACTCGTCAGCGTGTCGGACGTGGAGAGCTTCAGCGTCGGCGTCGGAGTAGACGGCGACTGACGGTATACCGAGTTCCTGGCAGGCCCGGATGACTCGGAGTGCGATCTCCCCGCGATTGGCGACCAGAATCTTCTCGAACATATTGCTTCAGCCTCCCTAAAAATCCTTTGCCGGATAAATCCACATCTGTATACCCCTCAAACCCGCGACGCGGCGATGGCGGGAGCGGCCGCCACCGCGACCAGCGCCGCGAGGCCGACTTTGATCAGGTCGAAGACCACGAACGGCAGCACACCCTGCACGACGGCCACCGCGAAGGGTAAATGGGCCGCGACCGAGAGCCACGTAGCCCCGAGGGCGTAGATGGCAGCGAGGCCAACCGATCCCCAGAGGAAGCTGACCCACAGCGCCCGGTGACGGATGGCGTTACTCGCGGCGCGTGCCGCAAGACCGGCCATGGCGGCGGCGATTGGGTAGGAGAGGAGGTAGCCGCCCGTGGGTCCGAGTATGACGCCGAGCCCGCCGTGGAACTGCGCGAAGACCGGGACGCCGACGGCCCCAACGAGCACGTAGATCACCTGCGCCAGCGCCCCGTACCGTGGTCCCAGCAACAGCCCGGAGAGGATCACCGCGAGTACTTGGAGGGTGAACGGTACGGGTGAAAATGGCAACGGTATAGCTATCTGGGCGGCGATAGCGGTGACGGCGGCCATCAGGGCGACACGGGTCATTGCGGCTACGTTCAAGAAGTCCTCCTCTCGGCGCCGGAGATAGTCCGGCTCTCCACCAGCTCCAAAGATCCCAACCTGTTGACCAGGATGTACTAACTCTATAGTATTTCACTATTGTCAAACAATAGGTGGGCGGGAGCAAAGTATGAGTAGTAAAACCGAGGTCGATCTACCTCAACCCCGGTACAGCTATGGCGGGGACGAGTTCGTCTTCGTGGAGCTTGCCGAGGCGATGAGCCTCAAGGTCAACTTCCGGGCGATGGCGATCACCGAGAAGCTTCGGGAAGAGAATATCCCCGGCGTGATGGACATCTGTCCTTCTAACGCCTCGTACATGATCCGCATAGACCCCGACGAGATTCACCCGGACGACTTGATCTCTCGCCTCAAGGAGATAGACGAAGAGGCCGGAGATGCGGGGAATTTCGAGCTGCATACGCGGGTAGTAGACGTACCCGTACTCATGGAGGACCCGTGGACGCATGAGGCTCTAATGCGCTTTCGCGACCGGCACCAGGACCCGGACGCGACCGACCTCGAATACTCGGCCCGCATAAACGGCTACGATTCGAAAGAGGACTTCATCGCCGCGCTCCTGGGATCGCCGTGGCTGGTGACCATGATCGGGTTCGTGCCGGGGTTGCCGTGGTGCTACCAGCTAGTCCCGCCGGAGGAACAGGTGGAGGTTCCAAAGTACGTGAGGCCTCGTACCTACACTCCCGAACGGGCTTTCGGCTTCGGTGGCGGCTTCGCGGTCGTCTATTCGGTGGAGGGCGCGGGCGGCTACCAGCTCTTCGGACTCGCCCCGGCTCCGGTCCTGGACGTGAGCCAGCGGCTAAAAAACTTCGAGGACTCGATCGTCTTCCCAAAGCCCGGCGATGTCTTCAACTATCGCGGCATAGACCGAGAGGAGTTCGATGACGTCCGGGCGCGGGTAGAGGATGGAACATTCGAGTACCGTATACGGGAGTTCACTTTCCATCCGGACAGATCCCTTTCGGACCCGCACGGATATAACAAGGAGATCCTGGAGGTGCTTTATGGCGATTAGGGTCAACAAGCCAGGCCTCCTGACGACCGTGCAGGATACGGGCCGCTTCGGCGAGTACGCTATCGGGATGCCGCCTTCCGGGGCGATGGACATGTTCTCTTATCAGGTTGGCAATTACCTGGTAGGCAACGAAGATGGAGCGGCGGGACTGGAGATCACCTACTTCGGTCCCGAACTGGAGTTCACCGAGGACACTGTCATCGCCATTACCGGTGCGGAGCTCCCGCCGAAGATAAACGGCGAGGAGGCGCCGACCTGGGAGACGCTTCAGGTCAGGGCGGGCGACTTGCTCACCTTCGACTACCTCAAGAACGGCGCCCGATCTTATCTGGCGGTGGCCGGAGGGATAGATGTTCCTGTCTTCCTGCACAGCCGTTCGACGTACACCCTGATCGGTCTCGGTGGCAATGAGGGACGTGCCCTCAAGGAGGGTGACGAACTGAAACTCGGTGAGGCTGGAGACCGTTCCGGACGCGTCGGTAATCGCGTGGATAACGACCACATCCCCGCCTACTCCAAAGAGACGGAGTTGCGGGTCATCATCGGTCTCGCCAGCTACCGGCTGACCGAGGAGAGTATGGAGACTTTCCTGAGTACCGAGTGGACCGTTACGCCGGACGCGGACCGGGTCGGCTACCGATACAAAGGTGGTGAGTTACAGTTCGTCGAGCGAGAGCAACCGGCGGGAGCGGGAGCAGATCAGGCAAACGTGGTGGACTTCGGATATCCGATCGGTTCGATTCAGGTCCCCGGTGGCGTCGAGCCCATCGTGCTGATGAACGACGCCGTGACCGGCGGCGGCTACGCGACCATCGGCACCGTCATAAGCGTGGACCGCGATAGGCTGGCCCAGTCCAAGACCAACGACAAGACCCGATTCCGCTCCGTGGACCTCGAAGAAGCCTTGAAGGCCCGCGAGGAGCGGCGGCGGCAGATGGAGGAGATCCGGCAGGCGTTGAGCTAGACCGGGAAGGCAGGTGCGCACGGTGCGGATAGACATTAGTTGTGACATGGGAGAGAGTTTCGGTCCCTGGAAGATGGGCTTCGACGAGGAGATGATGAATTATATCTCCTCCGCCAACGTCGCGGGCGGTTTCCACGCCGGCGACCCGACCACGATGCGTAAGACCGTCGCGCTCGCGAAGGAGCACGGCGTCGCGGTCGGCATACACCCTGGGTACCGGGATCTCGTCGGCTTCGGGCGCAGGGAGATAGACGTCTCGCCGGATGAGATCCACGACGAGCTCATATACCAGCTCGGCGCTCTGCGTGAGTTCGCCCGCTACTATGACATGGAGGTCCAGCACGTAAAACCTCACGGCTCGCTCTACATGGTCGCCGCCCGTGACGAAGAGCTATCCAGGGCGATCATCGAGGCCATACAGCGAGTTGACCCCGGTCTCTTTCTGTTCTGCATGCGAGCCTCCGTTACCTACGAGCTTGCGAAGAAGATGGACCAGCCGGTGGCGGCGGAGTTCTACGCCGACCGCGAATATGGCGATGACGGCCAGATCGTCTTCACCCGCAGCGTGACCGAGGAGTTGGACCCGGAGGAGGTCGGTGAACGGGTAGTTCGAGCCGTTACCGACGGTAAGGTCAAGACAGAGAGCGGCATGGACATAGAAGTCGCCTCCGACTCTGTTTGTGTACACGGGGATACCCCCGGAGCCGTCCGGCTGGCCGAGGCGATAGCGAGAAAGCTCAAGGAGAACGACATAGAGATCCAACTGCTCGGACGAGCAAAGCAGAAGATTTCCTAGAAGGGGAGAACATTGGCCGACAAGACCGTAAAAGCGCAGATGCCCGGCACATTCTACCGCCGGCCGGATCCGGACAGCGATTACTATGTAGAGGAGGGAGATCAAGTCTCGGCGGGCGACACCGTCGGACTGATCGAGGTGATGAAGTCTTTCCACGAGGTCAAGGCGGAGGAAGACGGTACGATCTCGAAGTTCCTAGTGGACAATGAGGATGCCGTGGACGCCGGCCAGGACCTGGTAGAGTTGGAATAGCAAACTCTACGTTAGATCCAGACACGCCCGGTACTCGTGTAATTTGAAACCCTTCCAGTGTGGGTTCGAGTTCCACCACCTCTACTGAGGAAACAACTGCAATGCCGTAGTACCACGGTGACCAGATACTTGCCAGGATAACCCCAAGGATCTAATTCCCGACGGGCAAGGGGATGGTCCTCTCCGTAGACGAGGGTGCTATGGTAGTTGATCAGGCCGGGGAATCCGAACTCCATCGGATCGTATACGCTCTCGTAGTGCTCAGCGTTTAACACTGGCTCAAGGTCCTCCGCTGTCAGTCCCCGCTGAAGCTGCCGTAAGTTCTCCATCTTCGGGAAGATCACACTCACCACGGGACCCTGGTTGGGCACCGACCCTCCGAAGATTACGGTTCGTTTAAGAGCCAACGCTCGCTCCAATGCCTCGTGTCCCTCAGATGTGACTTCCAGAGTTTCCCCAGACCTTTCACGAAGCCATTCAAGTTTGAGGGCAGTATTCATCGCGGCCTCGGCCCACACGCCAAAGTCCCTTATCTCTTCCATAGTAGCTGTGCCCTGCTTCTCACCCTGCTTCAAGCGGTACAGCAGCATGATCAGTCGGTCATCTACGAGTTCTTTGGGATTGCTCATAATTTTTCCTTTTCGCTTGTTTCGTAAAGTGCTACCAGTGTCTACCTCGATACATGTCTGATGTAGGATCGTCAAGGCAAGCTAACAGCTACATATCTCTCTTGCACAGACTATAGGAGAAACCGCAAAATATGATGCTCTAAAGTTGTTTCTCTGGTAATCGACTTCGGATAATAAGGTTTCCGGAATGACGCGCTCGTAAGCCCTATTTTACTCATCGCTCGCTCGATGGTGTTTCCTCTCACCCCGAGGCAGCCTGACCAACGTGCAGAGGACCTGAAATACTGCCAATATATGTCGAGTCCCACCGCCCCTACAACTTCAGAGTTTAAGCCGCATATCCTTATAGGTATACGTGCCTGGAAGATCAATGTGATAATTTCTTATCCATGCGCCCTGCTTTGAAGAGGATGAGGCATAGCCGGAGCGTGGCGGTGTTGGCGGGAGTCTGTGTCGGCCTCCTGGCGTTCGCTCTTTATGTAAAGACTCTGGCCCCGACGGTCCTGTACTACGACCTCCCGGATCTTCGTGACGCGGCGGTTTTGCAGGTGAAGGCCGCGGTGTTGGGCATCCCGGACTACACGGGATATCCTACTTACATGATGCTTGGAAAACTGTTTACCTACCTGCCGGTCGGGGACGTAGCCTACAGGGTAAACCTGGCCTCGGCCGTCTACGCCGCGCTGGCGGTGCTCATCGTCTACATGATAGGCGAGAAACTCACGGGGAGGAAGGTCGCCGCGGTTGCCGGGGCGCTGGCTTTCGGCGTCAGTCAGACGTTCTGGAGCCAGGCGGTGATCGCCGAGGTCTACACCCTGAACGCCTTCTTCGAGTCGCTGGTTATCTACGTCCTGCTCGTCTGGAGAGAGCGGAGAACGGACAGGTATTTCTTTTTGAGCGCCTTCTTGATGGGCCTCTCGCTCACGCACCACCTGACGAGCGGACTTCTCATACCGGCGGGAATGCTGTTCGTGTTCCTGGTCGAGCGGCGCAAGCTCTTCGACGTCAGGCTCGTGCTGAAGGGGATTGGGGTCTTCTTCCTGGGCCTCCTGCCTTACGCGTACCTGCCGATACGGGCCTCGATGGAGCATCTGCCGAAGGGATGGAGTTGGGGGCAGGAAACGCTCCGTACGCACCCGCCCAATACTCTCTTCGGGTTCTTCAACCTGGTCTCCGGCGGGGTCTGGAAGGGGAGGATGTTCGTCTTTGGTCCCGAGGAACTCCCCGGCCGCTTCATGTCCTACATTCACTACCTCTACGGAGACGCCGGACAGTTCAGCGTGGTACTCGTGATCGTTGCGGAGGCGGGCGCTCTCTATCTGCTCTACAGGGATCGTCCGGCGGCGGTCTTGCTCGGCTTCCTGTATTTCGGGTGGCTGTTCCATGCTCTGGAGTACGACATCGAGGACATCTATTATTACTTCATCCCCACCTACATGATCCTCGCGGTCTTCATGGCTTCGGGGTTCGACGGCATACTGGAGGTAGCTTCGGCCCTGGCGCGGAAGTTTTTATCGCTGGCCGGAAAGCTGGTCTTGGCGACACTCTCTATCGTTATATTGCTCGCGCCGCTGGCGGGGGTGACGCATACCTACCGGGCCGTGGACCGGAGCGATGACTACCGGGGCCGTTATCTCATAGATACCGTGGCGAAGAAGACCAGGCCGGACGCAACCGTACTGCATCACCGGAGTCCGCTCTACTACATGATCCTGGTGGACCACCGCCGGGAAGACTTGCATCTCATCAACTACATAGAGCTCCCAGATCCCCTCGGTCTCAAGACAGCAGTAAACGCGCTGAAGCGTGGCCCGGTCTACGTACTGTTCCCCAGCTTCAAAGATACTCCTTACTTCGTCGGGGCCGATTCCGCCAGCAAGCTATACCGGAAAGCAGGCTACGAACTGGTCCCCACGGATAAGAAGGCCCTACTCTACCAGGTACTGAAGTCGCCAAGCGCAGAACACGCACGGCAAGACGACGGGACCTCGTAACGGATTTCTCCTCTTACCGCGCTCGCGGCCTGCTAGACTGAGCATATGCTCACCACTCGTGCAGACGTCGTAGGAAGTCTCCTCCGCCCGCCGGAGCTACTCGAAGCCGCCAGACGCCACGCCGCCGGTGAGGTTTCCGACGCCGAGTTCAAGCGCGTCGAGGATCGGGCCGTGGATTGGGCCATCGAGCTACAGGAGCGGGCCGGACTCCAGATCGTCACCGACGGCGAGATGCGCCGGGAGTCTTTCCAGAGCCAGCTAGTCGAGGCCGTGGAGGGCTTCGGAGAGCACACCATTGACGCTTGGCTCTGGGGCGATTGGCACGGGGATGCGTCGGTGGGTGACAGGGCGCTCGAACGTCCCGCGAGCCTCGGCGTGTTCGGGAAGCTGCGTCGCAGACGGCACCTGTCCGTCGAGGAGTTCGTCTACGCCCGCGCCCGTACCGGCAAGACCGTGAAAGTAACCCTTCCAAGTCCTTCTCTCTACGCCAACCTGTGGTCTCCAGAGCTATCCAGAGAGGCTTACCCGACCCTGGATGACTTCCTGGAGGACGTGGCCGAGATACTGCGCGAGGAAGTCGAGGAGCTTGCGCGGCTCGGAGCCACGTATATCCAGCTAGACGCCCCGCATTACCCGTTGCTACTCGAAGAAAAGACCCGCGAGTTCTACGAGCGGCGGGGTTGGGACCTCGACCGATGGCTGTCCCGTGGGACAGAACTGGACAACTACGTCATCGGTAGCCACCCTGACGTCACCTTTGCCTTTCATCTATGCCGGGGCAACCAGGGGAGCCGTTGGCTCGTCTCCGGTTCCTACGAACCTCTGGCGCGCAAGATCTTCGGCGGAATCAACGCGCAGAGGTTGATGCTCGAGTACGACGACGAGCGTAGCGGCGGCTTCGAGCCTCTCTCGTATGTGCCGGGGGACAAGATTGCCGTCCTCGGCCTAGTAACCACCAAGACCCCCCGGCGCGAGACCCCCGAGGAGTTAGAATCCCGTATCCGAGAGGCCGCGAACTACATACCTCTGGAGCGGCTGGCGTTGAGCCCGCAGTGCGGCTTCGCCACCTCGGTTATCGGCAACGCTATAAGCGTCGATGACGAAGAGTACAAGCTCCGCGTCATAGCCGAGACCGCCGAGCGCGTCTGGGGTTAGGCCAACCTTAGGCTCGCGAGTCTTACCGAAAGGCCCTCCGTCCCATCAACAGGCCCAGAGATAGCAAGGCCACGCCTCCAGACGGCGGAAGCGGAACGCCGCCAGTGTCGGGGAGCACGGAGATTTCTTGGGAAGCATCTCCCTGGACGCTTCGCCCCACCTGCTACCCTCTCAGGGACCTGACGTTCATAGACCCCTTCAACTCATCCAGCGTGCGCTACACCGATATCGTGTAGCCCGACGACACAAACTACTTCCATGACGCGGAGTTCAAGATCGCGCGCGTACAGAGTGCATCCTCTACGAACTGGTCCCGCCCGGAGCGGGGCAATACACAACGGAGAAGTTAAAGTTCACTAGCCTCTGGGTCTGGTGACGAGCTTGCCGTAGGTGCTGCGGCTGCCGAGCAGGTTCAAAGCATCTGGCAACTCCTCGAAAGGAACGCTCTTGTAGATGAGCGGGTCTATCTTGCCTTCTTCGTAGAGCCTCATCAACGCTTGGTGGGTCTCGGGGATCAGACGCGGCATGACTTTCGCGTAGAGGCCCCAGTGCAAGCCCACCACGGAGTAGTTCTTGACGAGCAGGTGGTTCGTTGGGGCTTCGGCGATCCTGCCTCCAGCGAACCCGATGACCACGATGCGGCCCTCGAACGCCACGCACCGCCGCGAACCGTCGAATATATCTCCACCCACGGGGTCGAAGATAACGTCCGCCCCGCGCCCGCCCGTCGCCTCTTTGACGGCCTCGATGAAGTTCTCCTCCCGGTAGTCTATGGCGGTCTCTGCGCCGAGCTTCCGGCAGACCTCGACTTTCTCACCGCCGCCGGCGGTGGCGATGACCTGCGCTCCGGCGGCTTTCGCGAGCTGTATCGCCGCCGAGCCGACGCCGCCCGCTCCCGCGTGGACGAGCACGGTCTCGCCCTCTCGCAGTCCGGCGCGCCGGTGGAGGGCGAAGTGGGCCGTCTGATAGACGATGTGCAGCGCCGCCGCTGCCTCGAAGGGCATCGAGTCCGGTATCTCGAAGACGCTCGAAGCGGGAGCCGCTGCCTTCTCCGCGAAGCCACCCCTGGGGAGCGGTGGCGTGGCTATGACACGCTGTCCCGTTTCCAGTTCCACACCATCGCCGACGGCGTAGACGACGCCGGAGACCTCGGCGCCTGGGGTAAAGGGAAGGTTCGGTTTCTCCTGATATTCGCCCTTGCACAAGAGGATGTCGAAGAAGTTGAGGGCCGCCGCCTCGATCTCGACGACGACCTCGCCCGGCTGTGGGGTGGGCTCGTCCATCTCTTCGAGCTTCAGAGCCTGCTCCGGGTCTCCGAGTTCGCGCACCTGCCAGGCTTTCATCTTCGCTCCTCCCTCTCGTTTTCCCAACGGGCTTCGAGCTTACCACAGCGCCTATCCGGGCAGAATGGTAAGCTCCGGTGGATAGAGTTTGGGACGAAAGATTGGAGGCTTGGGATGCTGAGGGTAAGAGATTCCATGACGCGAGAGGTCGTCACGCTCGAACCGGGGGCTAGCGCGGCCGAGGCGTGGTCTCTGTGCCAGGAGCGCAACATCCGCCATATCCCCATCGTCGAGGACGGACGGCTGGTCGGGGTGGTCTCGGACAGGGACTTGCGAGACGTGAGGGGAGGACGCGAAGACCGCGAGACCGACTCTCCGAGGTGGGTGCGTGTCGGGGAGATAATGACGCGGCAGGTCGTCACCATCCATCCGCTGGATACCATCGAGCACGCGGCGCGGGAGATCTACGACCGCAAGATAGGCGGACTTCCCGTCGTCGCCGACGGCGAGCTCGTCGGCATCATCACCTCCTCGGACATGATGCGCACCCTCATAGAGATGGTCGGGGCGCACGGGGTCGGCACCTGGGTCGAGGTCGAGGTCCCGAACGAGCCCGGCGCTCTGGCGAACGTGACGGACGTGATCCGGGACCGCAAGGTCAACATAGCGAGCGTCTTCCTCGGCCCGTCCGAGCGGGAGAGTAACCGGCTCATCGTACTGCGCCTAGAGACGACCAACCCCACCGGCATAGTCGAGAGCATGAAAGAGGCGGGTTACGGTGTTACTACCGTTGAGTCCTCCACTGCCTCAGTACAGAGTCCCTACGAGGAATAACCTCTAGGACGAGAATAGCCCGGTAACACCCGGCTTGAGCTTTCCGTTCTCGTCCAGGTAGTCCTTCCAGGACCGTTTGGGCGAGTATCCGAACATCTTCTCCGCTTTCGCGCAGGAGATGCCTGAGGCGTCCTCGCGGGCTAGGGGCTTTATCTCGATGTCGTCGCCGTAATACTCGCGCACGATCTTCTCGAATGGGCGGCTCCCCACATTGTCCGGCGAGGCGATGTAGAAGACCTCGTGGCCCGGCAGGTCGCTTTCGGCGGCGAGCACGATGGCGTCGGCCAGGTCGTAGGCGTCTATGTAGCTCCAGAAGTTCGGGGAGAGGACCGAGGCATCGCGCACCTGCGGGCCGAGGTTACGCTCGTAGTTGCCCTCGTGCTGTACCCAGCACGGGCGGATCGAGATGGCCCGGATGTCCGAGCGCCTTATGGCGGCGTCCATCAACTGCTCGCCGAAGTGCTTGGCGGTCGCGTATGGGTCCTGAGGGCGGATCGGGTGCTCCTCGTCCACCGGCACGTAGTCCGGCAGGAACTCCCGCTCCGGGAAGAAGAAGCCCGGCACCGTCTCGCTCGAGATGTTCACGAACCTCGGCACACCGAAACGTATCGCCGCCTCCAGCGTGTTGAAGGTCCCCATGAGATTGTTCTGGAAGACGATGTGCGGCGGGTTCCGGGTCGGCTCCGGGATAGCCGCCGCGTGGACTACCGCATCCGCGCCGCGCACGACCGCGAACGCCTCGCCCGCGTCCGTAAGCTCGGCCTGTACGTAGTCCGCCTCGTCCTCGCCGGGGCGCTCGAAGGTTGGGGGCATGAGGTCCGTTGCCCGCACGTCGTGGCCTGCCTCCTGAAACGCGGCCACCGCTGCCCTTCCGACCTTGCCCCGCGCGCCTGTCACCAGTACCTTCATCGAGTCCTCCTGACATCGTTTACCTTCCGGGCGATGTTACAACATCCGGCTTCGCGGCGTTTCGCCCTCGTGACGGTGGGGTAAAGGGCCGCTCATGCGAATCGTGGTGGTAGGGGCAACCGGCAACCTCGGGACTAGCGTCCTGCGTTCGCTCGCGGACGAACCTCAAGTAGAGTCCGTTCTCGGGCTGGCCCGCCGCCGTCCAAGTCTGACTATGCCGAAGGTCGAATGGGCCGAGGCGGACGTGACGCGCGACGACCTCGTACCTCACTTCCAGGGCGCTGACGCGGTGATACTTTTGTCCTGGATCATCCAGCCTTCGAGGAATCTCACCAAGCAATGGATGGTGAACGTCGAGGGAAGTATGCGCGCGGCAAATGCCGCCAGGGAAGCTGGAGTCTCCACGCTCCTCTACGCCTCTTCGGTCGGAACGTACTCGCCAGGACCGAAGGACCGCCGCGTGGACGAGAGTTGGCTCACCGGCGGTATCCCGACCTCGTACTACGGACGTCACAAGGCCGAGGTGGAGCGGCGTCTGGACCGTTTCGAGAGTGAGAACCCTGAAATGAGGGTCGTCAGGATGCGTCCTGGTCTGGTGTTTAAACGCGAGGCCGCAACTGGCATCCGGCGCCTCTTCGCCGGACCGTTTCTCCCGAATGTACTCGCCCGTCCGGGTCTCATAAACTTCATCCCGGAGATAAAGGACCTTCGGTCCCAGATCGTCCACTCCTACGATGTGGGTGAGGCGTTCCGGATGGCGCTTATCAAAGACGTCCGGGGAGCGTTCAACCTGGCGACGGAGCCGGTGTTGGACGCGCGAGAGATCGGGCGGATACTGGGCGCGCGTCCGGTGCCGCTCTCCTCGCGGGTGGCTCGCGCTGGCGTGGATCTCTCGTGGAAACTCAGGCTCCAGCCCGTACCGCCGGGCTGGCTAGACCTCTCGCGGCAGGTCCCGATCATGGACACCTCGCGGGCGCGCGAAGAGCTCGGCTGGACGCCCCGCTATAGCGCGGAGGAGACACTACTAGAACTGCTCGGAGGCTTGCGGGACGGCGCTGGCTTAGACACGCCGCCGCTCTCCAAAGAGACCGGCGGTCCGTTCCGAATACGCGAGATAATAACCGGAGTAGGAGGAAGAGAACCCTGAAAGCCGTAGTGTGGCACGGGAAAGAAGACGTGCGGGTAGACAACGTTCCGGACCCGATCATTCAGGAATCGACCGACGCCATAATTCGCATCACCTCCACCGCCATCTGTGGCTCTGACCTTCACCTCTACAGCAAACTCAGCCCCCTCATGCGCAAGGGTGACATCATCGGCCACGAGCCAATGGGCATTGTCGAAGAGGTCGGGGCTGGGGTTACGCACATCTCACCCGGCGACCGGGTAGTCGTGCCGTTCAACATCTCCTGTGGCCACTGCTACTTTTGCGAGCAGCACCTCTACTCTCAATGCGAGACGACGCGCGATACAGGCAAACTCGCCGAAGCATCCAGCCTGCTCGGGCGCGGCAAGGGAGCGAGCCTCTTCGGCTACACGCACGTCTACGGTGCGGTCCCCGGCGGGCAGGCCGAGTATCTGCGCGTGCCGCAGGCCCACTTCGGTCCGGTAAAAGTACCCGAAGGCCCGCCGGACGAGCGGTTCCTGTACCTCTCCGACGTGCTACCGACTGCCTGGCAGGCCGTGGAGTACGCGGACACGCCGGAGGGCGGTACGCTCGGAGTGTGGGGACTCGGTCCCATCGGGCAGATGTGTGCCAGGATAGCGATGCGGCAGGGTGTCGAGCGGGTTATCGGGGTGGATACTGTGCCCGAGCGACTCTCGCTTGCGGCGAAGTACGGAGTCGAGACAGTGGACTTCAACGCCGTGGACCGGGTGCAGGACGTGGTGCTGGAGATGACGGGTGGCCGTGGCGTGGACGCCGGAATAGACGCGGTGGGTATGGAGGCCGATGGATCTATCATGGGTTCCATCCTGCAAGCGACGAAGCTGCAACTTGACTGCGCGACTGCTCTGCGCGAGTGCATGGCATCCATCCGGCGCGGCGGGACGCTCTCCATCAGCGGGGTTTACACCGGCCCGATCCAGGCGTTCCAGCTAGGAGACCTCTTCGACATGCAGATACAGGTCCGCATGGGACAGGCCAACGTTAGGCGCTGGGTAGACGACATCCTGCCGCTGCTGGACGATGAGGATCCACTCGGGGTCGAAGACCTCAAGACTCACACCCTGCCGCTCGAAGAAGCGCCTCACGCCTACGAGATCTTCCAGAAGAAGCAGGATGGCGCGATCAAGTGCGTCCTGAAACCGTAGCGTATATATAAGGGCCTTGGCTTGACCGCCGCGGAAAGCCGTAGTTCCTAAAACCCTGGCCCCACGATCGCCCGCCAGAACTCGTCCCGCTCTCCCGGTACGAACGGCACGTATAGCGCGACGCGGTCGATGAGCCTCTCGTATCGCTCCTTCAAGGCCGGGCCTATCTCGTCCGGTGCGGCTTCGATGGCGAAGGCGGTTAGCATCTCGTCGGTGATGAGGTCCGGCATCTCACGCCACTTCTTCTCACGCGCGAGTGTCCCGAGCTTTTCGCCGACTTCCTCCCAGCCGTGCGCTTCGAGGACGGTGCGGTAGGTCGGGGTCGAGGCGTAGAAGGAGATCTGGGATCGGACGGACTCGCGTTGTCCCCTGATCTCCTCCTCGCTCTCGCCGGTTATTACGAAGACGCTGGTGGCGAGCGTCACGTCGTCCGGGCTGCGGTTCGCCTCCGCCGCTCCTTCGGCGATGGCGGGGTTGACGGTTTTCTTTATGTACTCCGGGGAGTGGAACGGATGGACGTGGAAACCTTCGCAGACTTCTCCGGCCAGCTTCGCCAGGCGGGTGTTGACGCCGGCTATGTAGATCGGGATCTCTGGATGCTCGATGGGGCCGGGGTTGAAGAACGGCGTGATGAGCGTGTGTCGGTAGAACTCACCCTCGAAGTTCAAAGGACCTTCGCTCTGAAACGACTCCCAGATGGCGCGCAGAGCGAGGATGTATTCGCGCAGCCTCGCGGCCGGCTTGTCCCAGGGCATGGAAAACCGCCGGGTTATGTGGGCCTTGACCTGCGTCCCGAGGCCGAGGATGAAGCGCCCGTCCGAGATGTTCTGGAGGTCCCAGGCGGTCTGGGCCATCTCCATCGGGGAGCGGGAGAAGGCTATGGCGACGGAGGGGCCGAGTTCTATCTTCCGGGTACCGTTCGCCGCTATAGCCAGCGGCAGGAACGCGTCGTGTTTGGTCTCGTTGGACCAGAGCCCGGCGAAGCCAAGTTCCTCGGCGGCGCGGGCGGTCTCGTCCACGGTTTTCAGGTAGTTGCCCTCGGTACCGAGGCCCACGTCCAGCTTCATGTTGCCTCCTACGGTATGAGGATGAGCTTGCCGGTGGTCTTGCGGCCTTCGAGGTCCCGGTGGGCCTGGGCCGCGTTCTCCAGCGCGTAGGAGCCGCCAATGCGGACGCTGAGGTTGTTCTGGCCGATCCAGGAGAACAGGCTCTCTGCCCGCCACATCAACTCCTCGCGGGTCTTTGTATACTGGACGAGTGAGGGACGGGTAACGAAGAGACCGCCCTTCTGGTTGAGGACCTGCAGGTCGAACGGCGGGACCTGACCGCTGGAACCTCCGAAGAGGACCATGTAGCCGCGGGTACGCAGGCAATCGAGGCTCTTCTCGAAGGTTGTCTTGCCGACGGAGTCGTAGACCACGTGGACGCCCTCGCCGCCGGTTATACGGTGGGTCTCCTCGGCGAAGTCCTGCTCAGTGTAGAGGATCACCTCGTCCGCCCCGGCTTCTTTCGCGAGCCTGGCCTTCTCTTCCGTCGAGACCGTCCCGATAACGGTAGCCCCGCGCATCTTCGCCATCTGGCATAGCAGAAGTCCCACACCGCCCGCCGCCGCGTGAACCAGTGCCGTCTGCCCTTCCTGGATGGGGAAGGTGCTGTTCGTCAGGTAGTGGGCGGTCATGCCCTGCAGCATGATCGCGGCCGCGACCCTCGCTTCCACCAGGGTGACGTTAAAGGGCACGAGCTTCTCCACGGGGGCGACTATCTGCTCCGCGTAGGCTCCGGGCACCATGGCGAACGCGACGTAGTCTCCTGACGACAGGTCTTCGACCCCCTCGCCGACGGCCTCGACTTCTCCCGCTCCCTCGGATCCCACGGTAAACGGCAGGTTGCCGGGGTAGACGCCGGTGCGCTGGTAGACGTCGATGAAGTTGACTCCGGAGGCCGCCAAACGGACGCGCGCCTCACCCGGCCCCGGATCACGAACTTCCACATCCTCGTAGCTAAGAGCCTCTGGACCGCCGTGCTCGTTTACACGAATCGCTTTCATCATCTACCCCCTAAGTTCGGGACAAATTCCTCTTCTCACACGTCCATTGTAGCGGGGATTCAGGGCTTCGAGTGCGCGAGGGTCGTGCGTATTTCGGGGTCTACGAGTTTTGTTACGCGTCCAGTAGCGGTAGAATGCGGCATATGCCACGGACGATTCTCGACAATAGATACGCCCTGCTGGACAGTCTGGGTAGCGGGGGCATGGCCGAGGTCCATCTGGCGCACGATGAGGTTCTCGGGCGGGACGTCGCCCTCAAGGCGCTCAGGAGCCAGTACGCGAGTGATTCGGAGTTCGTCGAGCGTTTCAGGCGCGAGGCGCGGAGCGCGGCTTCGCTCTCGCATCCGAACATCGTCCAGATCTTCGACCAGGGCAGGGCCGAGGACGGAACCTATTACATGGCGATGGAGTACGTGCCGGGCGGCACGCTCAAGGAGCGCATAGTCGAGAACGGACCCCTGGACCCTCGCGAGGCGGCCGGACTTGCCGCCCAGGTCGCCGAGGCGCTCGGCGTCGCCCACGAACGCGGCATCGTCCACCGGGACATAAAGCCCCAGAACGTCCTGATGACGCCCACGGGAGCGCCGAAGGTAGCTGACTTCGGTATCGCCCGTGCCGCCTCGGCCACGGTGGTGACCCAGACCAACCTGGTGCTCGGGACAGCGGGCTACATGTCCCCCGAGCAGGCCGAGGGCGAGCGGGTGGGACCGGCGAGCGATCTCTACTCTTTAGGGGTCGTGCTCTACGAGATGCTCACCGGCGCGCTCCCCTACCAGGCCGACACCCCGATAGCCGTCGCGATGAAGCACATAAACGCGCCGCCGCGCCATCCGAAAGAGGCGAACCCCGCCGTGCCGGAGGCACTCGACGCCGTTACCATCAAGCTGCTCGCCAAGGATCCAACGGAGCGTTACGCGAGCGCGGGGGAGCTTGCGAAAGACCTGAAAAGAATAAGGGATGGATTACCTCCCGTAGCCGCGGGAGTTGTGGGAGCCGCAACCACGGCTACCGCCAGGACCCGCGTGGATACGAGCGTGACCGCGCCGATTCCAAGGCCCGCGACGACTACACACCGTAGAAGAGGTGGCCTGCTGCCCGTGCTTCTGGGCATCGTGGCGCTGCTGGTACTTGGCGGGCTCGGATGGGAGCTCTCGCAAGGCGGCGGTTCGGGTGGCGGGGCCGGGCAGGTAGAGGTCCCCAAAGTCGTGGGTCTTTCGCGGGACGCGGCTGTGATAAAGCTCGAAAACACGGGATTCAAGGTGGCCGTCAGTGAGAGGGAGAGTTCCGCGGACAAGGCAGGAAACGTGCTGGATCAGTCGGTGGCTGGGGGACATAAAGCCAACAAGGGTTCCAGCATCGAGCTTACGGTTGGTAAAGGTCCTTCGATCGTGAAGGTGCCGGATATCCCCTATGGAGCAACTCCCTCGGAAGCGAAAGCACAGCTCGAGAATGTGGGGCTGAAGCTGGGAAACCAGAGTGAAGCGTCCAGTGATACCGTGGCCCAGGGTGGCGTCGTCTTGCAAGACCCGCTACCAAATACAGAGGTGCAATCCGGGAGCGCGGTGGATATAACGCTCAGTTCGGGTCCCGCGCCAGCTCCCGCGCCCGAATCCACTGTCCAGAGCGCGCCGACGCAGCCTTCACAGCAGGCGGCTCCTTCACAGCAGACACAGCCTTCACAGCAGGCGGCTCCTTCACAGCAGACACAGCCTTCACAGCAGGCGGCTCCTTCACAGCAGACACAGCCTTCACAGCAGGCGACTCCCTCCCAACAGACGCAACCTTCGCAGCAGACGCAACCTTCGCAGCAAACGCCGACAGGGGGTCAGAGCGGGGCGGCCGCCCAGAAGCAGACTCAAGAGATTCAGAAACAGGTTCAACAGGATGTCAAAGACGGGCTCAAGGGCTTGGGGAAGCATTAGACTGGGTGAGTTGCCGGAGTAGATGGAGCCGCCGAAGATCAAAGGAAAAACACTAACTTTGCGGAGTTTTCCCCCGGCTCAAGAGGCTCGATAAGATAGAATGCGGCAACTATTGTTTAGCTGGTGAGAGCTTCGGGAGCGCGGTCGCGATGGGGTTTTTACAAGGAAGGGCATTATGGACCTGGCAACGGGCGCGCAAATATTATCTTCTTTCGCCGTCTTCCTGCTCGCGGTCTTCGCTTTCTTCCAGGTGGCGGAGGCCCGCGCGGCCCGCATAGCCCAGGACAGTCCGCAGATCCTGGTCGACGTGAACTACAGCCAGCGCACCATGATCAATATCGTCGTCCGCAACATCGGGAGGGGAGCGGCGAAGGAGATCCAATTCGACTTCTCCGCGCCTATCGAGAGCTCCGGCGGACAGGTCATCTCCGACATGCCTTACTTCAAAGAGGGGATAGCGTTCCTCGCTCCGAATACCGAGATCGCCACCGTCTGGGACTCTTACGCTTCCACTGTGGAGGCACTAAAGGAGAAGGGGTTGAGAAACGGGATCACGGTGACGGCCAGATACAAGGATCTTCGAGGAAAGCCCTACTCTACCGAGTGGACGCTCAATCCTTTGGTCCTGGAAGGTAGTGGGTATGCCGACTACAGGGAGTTCGAGGATCAGGTAAGGGCTCTGGAGAAGATCTCCGAGGACCTGGAAGGCATCAAAGAGGCCCTGGGTTCTCGTAGAGGGGCGCGGGAGACAGCGCGGCCTCCAGTCGGTAGCGACGAAGCTGATAGAGACGGAGACTCGGACTTCCGATAAGTCGCCCGGTTATTTCATCTTTCGACGAGACGCGTCCGAGATGATTGCTCTGTTATATTTGTGCCGGAGGATCAGCGTTCAAAAAGGGGTGATGCGTAATGGCAACGGTTCGCGAGACTACTTTTGATCTTCTTCGCAACCTCGGGATAACAACTGTTTTCGGCAATCCGGGTTCTACGGAACTGCCGTTCCTGAAGGACTTCCCGGACGACTTCCACTACGTCCTGGCGCTCCAAGAGGCGTCGGCGCTCGGCATGGCCGAAGGCTACGCTCAAGGGACTGACAATGCCGCATTCGTCAACCTGCATACCGCGCCCGGCCTCGGCAACGCGATGGGGGCGATGGTCACTGCGTACCTCGACAAGACCCCCTTGATCGTAACCGCCGGACAACAGGACCGTCGCCACCTGGCGCTGGAACCGCTGCTCTCCGGGCGGCTGGTGGAGTTAGCGCGTCCCTATGTCAAGCGCAGTTACGAACCGCCCCGTGCCGAAGACGTGCCGTTCGAGCTGCAACGCGCCTACCACACCGCCATGCAGCATCCCCGAGGTCCGGTGTTTCTCTCCATCCCGATGGACGACTGGGACGCCGAAGCAGAACCACTGGCCCTCCGCAAAGTCGCACACCGGGTTGCCCCGGACCCGGATGCCCTGCGAGTAATGGCCGAGGCGCTCGCCCGCGCGAAGCGTCCCGCCATCGTCGCGGGGCCGGGAGTTTCGCGGGCGCGGGCGTTCGGTGAAGTCGTGGCTCTGGCGGAGAAGTTGCGGGCGGCGGTGTTTCAAGACGCGGTCTCGGCGCTGGCCGGTTTTCCGCAGCGTCACCCACTGTTCCAGGGCTTCTTGAGGTTGGCGCAGGGACCGGTGGCGGAGCAACTCGCGCCGTTTGACGCAGTGCTGGTGCTTGGGACGCCGGTGTTTACGTACTATCCGTATGTACCGGGGCCGACGGTTCGGGAAGGTACGCGGGTCTTTCAGATCACGGACGACCCCGAAGAGGCCGCCCGCGCCGCTATCGGTGAGAGCGTCTTCGCCGACCTCGCGCTCGGTGCCGGAGGCCTCGCCGCGCTGCTGCCCGACACGGAGCGTCAGGCACCCGTAACACCGGAGCCGCCACCGGTGCCGGAGGCGACTTCGTCGATGTCCGTGGCGTTCGTGATGCACGCCATTGCCGAGGCGCTGCCGGAGGACGCGGTGGTCGTGGACGAATCGACGTCGAGCAAGGGCGTGTTGCATAAGTACGTGCGGGTGAGCACGGTGGATGGATACCACACGTCAGCGGCAGGTGGGCTCGGGTTCTGCCTGCCGGCGACGGTGGGCTTGAAGCTCGCGCTCCCAGACCGGGTGGTGGCGTGCGTGATCGGGGACGGTTCTAGTATGTACTCGATCCAGGCGCTGTGGACCGCCGCGCAAGAGAACCTGTCCGTGCCGTTTATCGTCATCAACAACTCCGGCTACTCCATCCTGAAAGCCTTCCGCGACACCATCGGGATCTCGGACGTTCCGGGGTTGGACTTACCCGGCATAGACCACGTTCGCATCGCCGAGGGCTTAGGCTGTACGGGCGAGCGCGTCGAGGAACCAGGAGATCTAGGCCCTGCCCTGAAACGCGCCCTCACAGCCGACGGCCCATACCTCCTGGACGTAGCCGTGGACCAAACCGTACCGAGCCTACTACGTTGACGCCCTCGTGAGCGGGGAACGTCTGTACGGTTTGCAGGTGGTCGTTGACCCAACCGTTCCGCGGCTACTGAGTTAGACTGGCGCCTCGTGTTCCCCGTCGGCACGTGTTGCCATCAAACCTGAGGCCCTAGTTCGGCCAGACGCCATCAGATACGTGCTTGTCTGAAGCGTCAGTGGGTTGCTGTTGTAAAGGTTTACGTAAACGTTTACAATTTCTTCTGAAAGGGTGGGTTTTGTACTTTGACGACGATCAGGGATGTGGCGAGGGAAGCGGGGGTATCCATTGCGACCGTTTCGCGGACGTTCAGTGGTACGCAGTATGTGCGTCCCGCGGTACGCGAGCGAGTCATGACATCCGCGGAGCAGCTCAAGTACCGACCTAACGCGCTGGCGAGGTCTTTACGGGTAGAAAACACCAGTACCCTTGGACTCGTGATTCCGAATGTGGGGAACCCTTTTTTTACGGCGATGGCGCGGGCTGTTGAGGATGCGGCGCGGGAGATGGGCTACAGCCTCATGATCGGCAACGCCGACGAGGATCCTGGGAAGGAGTCCGAGTACCTGAACGTCCTGATGGAGAAGCGGGTGGATGGCCTCATTGTCAGTCCGGCGCGGGCGATCTCTCCGCCGTTGAATGAGATCGCCCGGTCTGGGGTGCCGCTAGTCTTCCTGGACCGTTACGTCAAAGGTATAGAGGCACCCGTGGTCCGGGCCGACGGGAGGAAGGCGGTGGATTCACTGGTGGAACATCTTGTAGATCTCGGTCATGAGCGACTTGCCATTATCTCTGGACCGCCAGAGACGGTACCGGGTAGGGAACGGCTGGATGCGTTCCTCCGGGGAGCTGAGGACCGCGGTGTTCCGGTTGCAGAGGAACGCGTAAAGATCGGGGACTTCCGGCGGGAAAGCGGGCTGCGGGCGATGCGGGAGCTTCTGGAATTGAATGAGTCTCCGACAGCCGTCTTCGCGGCTAACAACCTGATGGGTCTGGGCGCCTTGCAGACATTGAGCCGCGCCGGGGTGAAGATACCGGGTGAAATCTCGTTTGCCAGCTTCGACGACGTGAGCTGGTTCGAGCTCACGACGCCATCCGTGACGGCGATAGCGCAGCCTACCGCCGAGTTGGGCGCCGCGGCGGCCCGGATGCTGCCGGTGTTGATGGAAGGAAGAGAGAGGCCGGAGTCCGTGATCCTGGAGGCGGAACTGGTGGTTCGCGGCTCTTGTGGCCGCGTGGGAGGGGCGGCATGAGCGCCCTGCTCGAGATGCGCGGGATCACCAAGCGATTCCCCGGCGTTAAAGCGCTCGATGGGGTGGACTTCGAGCTGGAGCCGGGCGAGGTCCACGTCATCCTGGGGGAGAACGGCGCCGGGAAGAGCACCCTCATAAAGATGCTCGCTGGCGCGCACCAGTCGGATGAAGGCCGGATCCTGGTCAACGGAGAAGAGGTGCGGATCACGTCCGCCACCGTTGCCCAGGAACTTGGGATCTCCACTATTTACCAGGAGTTCAACCTGGTCCCGCAGCTCAGTGTGGCCGAGAACGTCTATCTCGGTCGCCAGCCCCGGCGCTTCGGGTTCGTGAATCGGCGGGAGATGAGGCAGGAGACACAGAAGATCCTGGACAGGATAGGGCTCCGGATCTCACCGGGGACCAGCGTCTCAGAGCTTGGGGTGGCGCAGAGGCAGATGGTCGAGATAGCCAAGGCGTTGAGCCTCGACGCGCGCGTCCTGATCATGGACGAGCCGACCGCCTCACTCTCGGGTCAGGAGGTAGACCGACTGTTCGAGATCATCCGGGACCTCAAGACGCATGGTGTCGGTATCGTTTTCATCTCGCACCATCTGGAAGAGGTCACGGAGATCGGGGACCGTGTAACCGTCCTGCGCGATGGGCAGTTCGTTGACCGGATACCGGCCAGCACGGACCGATCGGAGTTCGTGCGGCTGATGGTCGGGAGATCCATAGAGGACCAGTTTCCGCGCCGCAGGTCCAGGGTGGGAGAGACCTTGCTGGAAGTAAAGAACCTCTCGCGGGAGGGGGTTTTGGACGACATTTCCTTCCAACTCCAGGCGGGTGAGGTCGTCGGCATCGCGGGCATCGTGGGGGCCGGCAGGACCGAGCTTGCGCGGGCGATCTTCGGCGCGGACCGCGCCGATTCCGGCGAGGTGTCGGTCGAAGGGCGGAAGATGAGTGCTGGACGTCTCGGCGAGGCCCAGCGCAGGGGCGTAGGTTTCATCACGGAAGACCGGCAGGGACAGGGGATAGTGCCGCCGCTCTCGGTGTCCGAGAACCTGGGACTCGCCTCGCTTGGGAGCAACGCCAGCGTGGGGCTAGTCAACAAGAAAGCGCAGCGCCAATGGGCGGAGAAGATGATCCGGGAGCTCAACATCCGCACGCCGGGACCGGAGCAGCAAGTTCGATATCTCTCCGGCGGGAATCAGCAGAAGGTTGTCATAGGGAAGTGGCTGCTAGCCGACTCTCGAATCCTCATCATGGACGAGCCGACCAGAGGTATAGACGTGGGGGCGAAGGTCGAAATCTACGAACTGATGAACGAGCTGACCGAACAAGGCGCCGGTATCTTGATGATATCCAGCGAGCTGCCGGAGGTGCTCGGAATGAGCGACCGCATCCTGGTGATGAGGGGAGGACGGATCACCGGAGAGCTATCGTCCGATGAAGCGACCCAGGAGAAGGTTATGGAACTTGCAACTCGGGAAAGCGAGGCTGCCGTTGAGTAGTATTGCTCAGAGAATCAACCCTAGAGAGCTTGTCTCTCGCAGCGGACCGCTGGGCGGACTGATCCTGCTCTGCATCGTCATGACGATCCTGTCTCCTTACTTCCTTACCTTCGACAACGCGTTCAACGTGGGAACCCAGATAGCGGTGGTCGCAATTCTGGCGCTGGGCCAGACGTTCGTCATCGTCTCCGGCGGCATTGACCTCTCCGTGGGGAGCGTCCTGGGGCTCTCCGGGATCGTCTTCGGCTGGACGACCGCTGTGGCGAACCAGCCGTTGCCGGTCGCCCTGGCCCTTGGGCTTGGGGCGGGAGCCGTGGCCGGCCTCACGAACGGGTTGCTCATAACCCTGGGCAACCTGCCGCCGTTCATCGCGACGCTCGCGATGCTCAGCGCGGCCCGCGGCCTGGCGCTCGTGATCTCCGGCGGCCAGCCGCTAAACCCGATACCCGCCGCCATTCAGACGCTGGGCAGCGGAGATCTCTTCGGGCTCGTCCCGCTGCCTGTGATCCTGATGCTCATAATGTGGGCCTTCACCATAGGGATACTCAGGAGCACCTATCCAGGACGGTGTATGTACGCTATCGGTGGCAACGAGGAGGCTTCGAGGCTTTCCGGGATAAACGTCTCCCGGCAGAAGCTCTTTATCTACACCCTCTCGGGATTCTTCGCTGCAATAGCCGGTGTATTGCTCGCGGCGCGGTTGGCCTCGGCCCAACCGCAGGCCGGCTTCACCTTCGAGCTGGACGCAATCGCTGCGGTCGTGATCGGGGGGGCGAGCCTCGCGGGCGGAGTCGGTACGGCATCGGGGACGCTCGTAGGGGCGCTCATCCTGGGCGTTTTGCGAAACGGTCTGAACCTGCTCAACGTCTCGGCATTCTGGCAGCAGGTGGTTATAGGGGTGGTGATCGCGCTGGCGGTGATGACGGATACGTTGCGGCGCAGGAAGTAGACATATGGGAAAGGAGCACACAATGAGGATGAGGACGACGATGTTGCTGGCGGTCTTGGCGCTGGGGGTACTGGCGATGACCGTAGCGAGCGGTTGCCAGCGCGGTGGCGCGGGAGGCGCGGGTGGATCTCAGAAAAAGATAGCGCTCTCGATCTCTACCCTGAACAACCCCTTCTTTATTAGTCTGCGTGACGGCGCCCAGAAAGCCGCCAAGGACTCGAACGTTAAGCTCGAAGTCTCGGACGCTCAGAACGACGCCTCCCAGCAGCAGGACGATATCCAGAACTTCGTGACCCAGCAGTTCGACGCCATTCTGGTCAACCCAGTCGATTCCAAGGCTATCGTGCCGGCGATCGAGGCAGCCAACAACGCGAACATTCCCGTAATTGCTCTGGACCGCGGAGCGGACGGCGGTAAGATCGCCACCGTGATCGCTTCGGATAACGTGCAAGGTGGTGAGATGGCCGGGAAAGAGTTGGCTAAACTCGTCGGAAGCGGCAACGTGGCCCAGCTCGAAGGGATACCCGGCACCGCTCCGGCCCGCGACCGGGGAGCCGGATTCAAGAAGGCGATGGACGCCCAGAGCTCTCTCAAGCTCGTCGCCAGCCAGACGGCCAACTTCGACCGGAACGAGGCACTGAACGTCGCACAGAACATCCTCCAGGCCAACCAGAACGTCAAGGGTATCTTCGCCCAGAACGACGAGATGGCCCTGGGCGCCGTGCGGGCTCTCGGAGATCGGTCCGGTAGCGATGTGAAGGTCGTGGGCTTCGACGGCGTGGACGATGCGCTCAAAGCGATAAAGGACGGCAAGATGAACGCCACTATCGCCCAGCAACCGGATAAGATGGGTGCTCTGGGCGTCGAGAACGCCATGAAGGTTATAGACGGCAAGTCCGTGAAGAAGAGTATCCCGGTCGAGGTGAAGCTGGTGACTAAGGACAACGTCTCGGACTTCCTCAAGTAAGGAGGGCCAGCATGGCCGATGTTTTCGTCGTAGGGTCGATAAACCAGGACCTCGTCCTGAAGGTCGAGCACCGTCCGCAACCGGGCGAGACCGTGACGGACGCTGAGCTCTCCACCCATAATGGAGGCAAGGGTGCGAACCAGGCCGCCGCGGCGGCTCTTCTCGACGCCTCGGTTGCGTTTCTGGGGCGGGTGGGAGACGACGAATTCGGTGAGCCACTAGTGCGGGCGCTGGCGGAGAAGGGGGTAGACATGAGCCGGGTTGAGCGGGACTCCGGTTCGATGACCGGGTCCGCTTTTATCACCCTGACCCCGGATGGCGAGAACGCGATCATCGTCGCTCCTGGCGCCAACCGGCGTCTTACCCCCGAGACCGTGGACGAAGTCTCGGAGTCAATCGTGGCGTCCCGCGTTCTGGTCGCTCAGATGGAGATACCGCCGGAGACCGTCGCACGTGCCGTCGAGATCGCCGATACGGGCGGGACCCGCGTCGTCCTGAATTTAGCCCCGCCGCGCGAGGTGCCGGCGTCGCTCCTGGAGAGGCTCGACCCTCTGGTGGTGAACGAGCACGAAGCCGCCTTCCTGCTCGATAGGAAGGTCGAAGGTGAGGAGGGAGCGCGGGAGGCGGCCAGAGACCTCCTCGCTCTCGGACCGCGCTCCGTCGTGATCACCCTCGGTCCCGCGGGCGCGCTAGTCGCTGACGGGGAGACCATCACTCATGTTCCGGCGCCCGAGGTCGAGGTCGTGGACACGACGGGCGCTGGGGATGCGTTCGTCGGGGCACTGGCCGTCCGTCTGGCAATCGGCGACACGCTCCCGGACGCGGCGGCGTATGCGGCGCGCGCCGGGGCGGCCGCCGTGACGAAAGAGGGGGCGCAGGGCGCACTCCCTACTCCGGAGATAGTGGAGGCGTTTTGAAAAGAGGCGGAATCCTGAACGCCCAGCTCTCGGCCGGGCTCGCCCGGCTGGGACATACGGACCTCGTCGTGGTCTGCGACGCCGGGTTGCCGATCCCTTCCGGCCCCGAGGTGGTGGACCTTGCGTTTCGGTTCGGTGTGCCGCCGTTCGAGACCGTGCTCTCCGGGCTCCTCGAAGAGCTGGTGGTCGAAGGCGCCGTCACCGCCTCGGAGGTCGAAAGCGCGAGCCCTGAAGTACACAATTTGCTCAAGGAGAGACTCCCGGCTCCAGATCTCGTGCCGCACGAAGAGTTCAAGAGTATGGTCGCTGACGCGAAGCTCGTGGTGCGTACGGGCGAAGCCACCCCCTACTCCAACGTCATCCTTCGTTGCGGCGTTCCCTTCTAAGAAATGCGCAAAGAGGACAGAGAATCGCACCTCTCGGAAGTCTCCGTGTTGACGAGCGACAAGATTCGTTCTCGGTTGTTGGGATAAGAAAGCGCTTCGGTGGGTAGACCGGTGAAGGCGTCCGGGTGGTCGAAAAAAGCAGGGAGGAACAAGTGGCGATAGAGTTATCATTGTTCAACAACTCGGTTACAGGTTTCGTGGAGCACCTTGCCCGCTACCATGGGGATGACGCGGAGCTGGAGACTTACGTGATCTGCGCGAGGATCAAGAGCCGCAAGATACCGGGAGGCAGCGGGCTCAACTGGATAATCAACCCTGGTGGCGAGAAAATGGCTGGTGGGTTGTTGAGCGAGGTGCTGAAGGCTATCGAGGGTAACGGTAACGGGGCCGGTTCTTGATGCCCCATGCCAGGGTTGACCGCGAGCGCCAGAGACCGGAAGAGACGGCGCGGGAAACACGCCGGCCACGCCCGTACGATTCCGGCACGGTGTGTTCTCCAGTGGGCATTGGGGAAAGGGAGCTGGTAGCGCGCGCCGCGAAAGGTGATGTCGATGCCTTCTCGAAGCTGGTTCGGGAGCATTCGGACATCGTGCGCCGGGTTGCGCTACGTGTTCTGGAAGGCCAGGAGGTTCAGGACGCGAGCCAGGAAGTTTGGATCCGGGTGTGGGCCAACATAAAACACTTTAGGGGAGACAGCTCGTTCGGGACCTGGCTGCACAGGATCGCCGTGAATACCTGCTTGAAGTTCCGACAGAAGGAATCGCGCAGGAGAGAGCATGAGTCGGTCGAAGAGGTATCGTATCTGCCGGGGCCTTCAGGAGGCGACTCCGACCCGGAGGCGGAGGCCCTGAACCTGGAGCGCCGAGAGGAAATAAGGGTGGCCCTCGGTGGTGTGCGGGCCGAGCACCGGGCGGCGCTGGTGCTCAGGCATATGGAAGGCATGAGTTGCGCGGAAGTAGCCGAGATACTCGACGTCCCGGACGGTACGGTAAAGGGCTGGGCCAGCAGGGGACGTTCCGCGATGCTCGTGGAATTATCTCGGACATCCGCATTGAGCGGCCGGATTATTATCCGTCCTCGTACCTCCAACACAAAAGAGAGCCAATAAGTTTCTTAAGAATTTCGAACCACCTATAGTTTTCTGCAGAGCATGGCCATGAGCCGAAACGCCAAGAAGAAGGCGTCAACCGCGACGCGTGGCCCCCGCGAAGAAGACCGGGCCGTGGACTTTCAGCGGCTCGGGGACGAAGCCCGTGTGATCCAGGAGACTTAGCAGTTCATCCGGCTCGAAGAAGTTGATGCCTCCAGTGGAGAGGAATCGCTGCAATCGTCTCCCGCGTAAAGTCCGAGCGCGTAGTATGCCCATGATCGCGAGGCGCCCGCTAGGTTCGAGGGTTCGGCGGGTCTCGCGCAGGACGCGCGCCGGGTCTCCAAACTCGTTCAGCGACCCGCCGCAAACCGCTCCCGAGAACGAGGCATCGGCGAACGGTAGGTTCCCGGCGTCGGCTCTTGCGAAAGATGGGTTAGCGCCCAGATCGCGCGCCCGGCGAGCCGCTTCCTTTAGCATCGAAGGAGATATATCTATCCCTACGATGTCGCCATTCTCATCGAGCTCGCGGGCGAGGTTCCGGGTGTAGAGACCGGCGGAGCATCCCAGGTCCAAGAAGCGACCACCGCTTTCGAGTTTCGCCATGTCCGAGATGATCTTTAGCTCGCGCTCGTTCGGGAATGGTTCGCCCGTCAGGAGCGTGAGGGAGCGGACGCGCCAGAGTGGTTCGTAGCCGCGACCGGCTCCGGGTAGGAAGTTGGTCAGGTTGGCTACGTTGTCCGCGCCGGACTTCCTCTTCAGGAGGTCCAGGTAGCCGTTCTTTATCTCGTAGGTCTCGCCGGTCTCGGTAGAGTGCGCTTTCCCCGCCAGGATGAGGCCGTTTTCCTCAATGCCTCCGGTGTAGACGAGTCCTCCGGTGTCCGACGGGCGAGGCCGTACTATTGAGAGCAGATCGCGCCGGAACATCTAGCGGCGTCTACGGTCTCGCAGGCGGCTCGTGCGGATATCGAAGCCGCGCACGGAGTCGACGAACGCGCCGGAATCTTCGGGGCCTGAGGCTGCTTTAAGGGTCGGATAGTTGCCTTCGTGGAAGACGAGCGGGCCTTTACGGGTGTCCCCCAGACGCACTTCGACGACTCGTCCGAAGAACAGCGCGTGATCTCCACCGGGATAAACTTCCTCTAGCTCGCACTCGATGACCGCCAGAGCGCCCGCTGCCAGCGGAGCCCCGACCTTCCCGTATCCGCCGCCCAGGGAGTTGACCGCGTGCAGCCCGCTCGAACGTTCGGGAGAGGAGAAAAGTCTGGAGAGACCTTCCTGGTCGTCGGCCAGGACGTTCACGGCGAAGGAACGTTCTTCACGGATGCGCGGGTTCAGGCGGGCGTCTTCGTGGACGCTCACCAGAAATAGCGGGGGGACGAGGGAGACGGAGATCACCGCGTTCGCCGTCATGCCTTCGGCCTTCTCGTCACGCCCGCTCGTTACCACGGTAACGCCGGTCGGGAAGTGAGACATGGCGCTCCTCAGGGCATCCGGGCTGGCCCCCAGAACCTCCCAGGAATGTCTCTGATCTTGAGTGCCGCCAGGCTCGTCAGCCGGCATCTTTGCCTCTCTTTTTAGGTTGGATCCCGAAAAACCTACTGCGCACGGCGCTCCCCCGCAAAGGATTCTCTTACGTTCAACTCGCGCGGCCACCACCGTTCGACCGTCTCGCGGTCCGCGCCATACCACCGCCCGAAGTACGGGCTGTGATAGAGGTCGTCGAACACCAGGGATGGCGCGTCGGGAAGAAGCGCCGATTCGGCCGGCACGATCCCATCTCCCGCCACCCGGCCGTCATCCACCAGACGCTCGTATCTGATCCGGTACAGCGCGGATTCGGCTCCATCCGCCGCTCTTCCGGCCACGGCGAGGTATTTCAATCCCGCCGGTTCGTGCAGGATGCTTGGGAAGAGTTCGTTGACCTGGGCGATGGGGGCGAGGCTCTTCTTGTTCGCGACGACGTGAGGACTGCCGAGCGTGATGAGGTGCGACACCCGCCGGTGGCCGGAGTAGCGCCGTCCGCCGTAGGGCGGGTCTCCGCCGACGTAGGCGCGAGAGGCGACGCCGCCCGCCGAGTGTCCGACCAGCACTACCTTGTTCGACTCGCTCTCCAGCAGCGCCTTATCCACCGTGGTAGCGACCTCGAAGACGAGTTGACCGTAGCCTCGGACAAAGCCGCGGAGCCAATCTAGCGACGTGATGGAGGCGACGTATACTTCGGAGCCGGAGACCTCGCGCAGGATGCGCGCGAGTCCCTCATACCTCCAGGGCGACGACATCAACCCGCCGACTATTACTATGGGACTGCCTGCCATGTTGGAGAGTATAAACGCGCGGCAACCTGGAGACTCGTGGCCCTTCGCTACATCAGGCTGGTGTGGATGCCGTCGAGGACGAACTGGACGGCAAGGGCGGCAAGGAGAACGCCGAGGACGCGGGAGAGTACGTTCGCCCCGGTTTCGCCGAAGAGCCTCATAATGCGTGGGGCAAGGAGCAGAGAGCACAGCGTGAGAAGAAGCACTACGAAGAGGACCACCATGAACAAGGCGACCTGCTCGGTACCGCCGCCGCTCGTATAGAGGAGCACCGTCGTGATACCACCGGGGCCGGCCACAAGCGGTATGGCGAGCGGGAAGACGGAGATGTCCTGCTGATAGGACTCCTCCTCCTGCTCGCTCACGGTCGAAGAGCGCATCCCGGATGGGCGGGCAAAGATCATATCTAGCGACAACAGGAAGAGCAGTATCCCGCCAGCGATCCTGAACGCCGGAAGACCTATGCCGAGCGCTCCCAGAAGAGCGTTACCAACCAGCGCGAAGACGATGAGGATCACCGCTCCCAGGGCCGTGCCCCGGATAGCCGACTCGCGCTTCTGCTTCTCCGGGAAGCCCTGGGTGAGAGCCGCGAAGATCGGAGCCAGCCCCAGAGGGTCAATAACCACCAGCAGCGTTACGAAAGAGTTGAAGATAAACTCGACCATATCCTGACTTTACCTCACAGGGAAGATTCTGTCTCCGGGATCACCCGCCACCTTTCCCTGAGAGATCTGGCCCTGCTAATAGTCCTTTCCTCCAACCGGCCTCTGGCCGCTCCATAACGCTCGCGAACCTCGTCGGTGAGAGCTTCGATCACCTCCGGCACGCTCGCCGGAAGGTCGCCGAGACTCTCGGGCCTGAAAGGCAGCCCGAGAGCGCTGTGGAACTGTTCTAGGACACGCCGAATCTCCGCGGTCTCCGAGACCAGGATGAGGGCTTCGAGCCGTGCCGCCCGGCGCGTTACTCTCTGCGCCAGCCCCGCGTGCTTGACGCCCATCGGACCGCCGGAACGGATCGAGTAAGCGCCGGGACAAAACTCTCCCTCAACCTCGCCACCCTCGGCCTCCACGCCGACCCGCCGCAGGGCCGCCGCCACGAGGTTCACGCCCTCTGTGTAGCGTTCGTAGAGACCGTGACGCAGATCCTCGACCGGGAAGGTGAGAGAGAAGGAGATGGAACCCTTATTCGCCGCCACGGCTCCGCCGCCGGAGTTCCTTACCAGGACCGGAAAGCCGGATTTTTCGGCTACCTTTACCGCTTCTCCGAAATCTGGCAGACGGGTCTCGGGACGTGTGGCGCCGATGTAGCGAGTCGAGGTCCATATCAACGCGGTTGGTCCACGTTCTCCGGCGGCAACTTCTTCCAGCACGGCCTGTTGCAGGCCAAAGCCGTCCCCGGGGTTCTCGAAGGGCCGTGCGACCAGAATCTCCACGATGCTAAGATAGCATCTTGGAATTTTCGATGAACGTACCGGAGGAAATTAGATGAAGGTGCTTGCTCTCGCTGGCGGGGTCGGCGGTGCGAAGCTCGCCGCTGGGCTGCAAAGCGCGCTTGCGCCGGGTGACCTTACTGTCGTCGTGAACACGGCCGATGATTTCGAACTCTGGGGTCTGCGTATCTGTCCGGACCTCGACACGGTCATGTACACGCTGGCGGACATCGCCAATCCGGCACTGGGGTGGGGTGTAAAGAGGGAGTCGTATAACGCACTCGGAATGATCTCTCTCTACGGCGAAGACGCGTGGTTCAAGCTCGGCGACAAGGACCTCGCGACACACATCCTCCGCACTAACAGGCTGCGAAACGGCGAGCCGCTTACCGGGATCACCGGCCAGCTATCCGCGGCGCTCGGCGTACAGAGCGCCATCCTCCCGATGTGCGATGGGCCAGTCTCGACCGTTCTGGATACTCCGGACGGCACATTGGAGTTTCAGGAATACTTCGTCCGGCGAGGCCAGAAGGACGAGGTACGAGGCGTCGAGTTGTGTGGCATAGAAGAGGTCCGGCTCACGGACGCGGTCTCACGGGCGGTGATGGAAGCGGACCTCATCGTCCTCTGTCCGTCCAACCCCGTGGTGAGCATTGGACCGATCCTCGCCGTCCCGGGGATGAAGAAAACTCTGGAAACCGCGTCCGCTTCGAAGGTGGCCGTAAGTCCCATCGTCGGCGGCCGAGCGCTGAAAGGACCTGCGGACAGGATGCTCGTCTCGCTCGGTTACGAGTCATCCGCCGCGGGTGTCGCCAGGATGTACAGAGGTGTCGTGGATGGGGTGGCTGTCGACCGGGTGGACGAGGGGGAGAGGGCAAAAATCGAAGCCCTCGGTATGGAGGTCTTCGCGACGGACGCCATTATGCACGACGCCGACGACCGTACTCGGCTTGCGCGTGAAGTGCTGGGGTTCGGGGCGAAGCTAAAGAGGCGATGAGCGTCTACGCGGTAGTACCGGTAAAGGACCTGTGGGGGACGAAGAGCCGCCTCAGCCCAATCCTCAACCCCGGCGCGCGGGCCGGACTGACCCTGTACATGATGGGACGGGTGATCTCCGCCCTCCTGGAGGCCGGTATCGAGGAGGTCTGCGTCGTGAGCCCGGACCCCATCGTCCTGGATACGGCCTCTGAACGCGGTGCTACACCACTGTCGCAGGAGAGCCGCGGCCTCAATCCCGCTCTCGATGAGGGATGCCGGTGGGCGATGGGCAAGGGCGCGTCTTCTCTGCTCGTGTTGCCCGCCGACCTTCCGCTGCTCGAACCGACGGACGTTCGGGCGGTCGTGGACGAGATGAAGGAAGGTCCGTCGGTGGTGATCTCCCCGGACGCGGCGCGCGAGGGTACGAACGCGCTGCTCCTCCGTCCGCCGGACGCGTTACCGTTCGCGTTCGGTGAGGGTAGCTACGACGCGCACCTCCGGGGGGCCGTGGAGGGCGGCTTGCCCGTGGAGGTCTGCGAGAGGCCGCACCTCGCCTTCGATCTGGATACCGGCGAAGACCTGGCCCGCTTCCGGCGTCAGGCTCCTCAAGCGTGAAGAAGCTAGAGATCATCCCCGTCGAAGGTCTCCCCGAGGTACGACCCGGCGACGACCTGGCGGAGATCGTCCTTCAGATCGCCGGGGACCAGCTTCGTCCGGGGGACATACTGGTCGTCACGCATAAGGTTGCCAGCAAGGCCGAGGGACGCCTGGTGGACCTTCGCGCCGTCGAGCCTTCTACTCTCGCCAAGAGCTTCGCTACCCGCTACGGTAAGGACCCTCGTCAGATCGAAGTCGTCCTCCGGGAGAGCCGGCGCATCGTCCGCATGGACCGCGGCATCATCATCTCCGAGACGCATCACGGCTTCGTCTGCGCCAACGCCGGGGTGGACGCCTCGAACGTCCCAGGAGACGACATGGTCTGCCTCTTGCCACTCGACCCGGACGCTTCGGCGCGCGAACTCCGTGAGACGTTCATGGCTCGCCTGGGCCTCGATCTGGCCGTCGTCATTACGGACTCCTTCGGCCGGGCGTGGCGGCACGGTATTACCGATATTGCTATCGGCGTTGCGGGGATGAACCCTGTGGTGGACTACCGGGGACAGGCCGACCCTCACGGATATCCGCTGGAGGCGAGTGTCCTGGCTCCCGCCGATGAGATCTCGGGCGCCGCCGAGTTGGTGATGGGAAAGACGGACGGCGTCCCGCTGGCGATAGTGCGCGGCTATGAATACGAACCAGCCCCCGGCAGCGCCGCCGATTTGATCATGCCTCCCGAACGGGACATGTTCCGTTAACCTAGGCTACGCGAACCTGGATGCCACAGTCCGCAATCGCGCTTCTTGCCCGCGAAAGTGGCTTCTACAGCCGTAATTGTGGACGAATTTACCAAAACCCGACAAAAATCATCGGATTTGAGTTGACGCGGGGGCTTCTGGCTCTTACTATCCGGCACATGAGTTTACGAAGTTATCGAGGACTGGCGGTAGGGCGAATGTCAATGGCCCCTTGCTCGGGTGCTCGATGTAGCGCTCGCGCCTGAACACCACCTCGTTTTTCAAATACGATCATATTGGAGGACTGTCGATGTCCGAATTCTCGCGTTCCAAGACTGAAAAATTGATACAACCCTCTCCGGACCAGCTCGAACGAGTGTCCGGCCATTTAGAGGGGGCTGAACCCCAGGAGATCATTCAGTGGGCGGTGGACACTTACGGGGACAAGCTCGCGCTCTCGGCTTCTTTCGGCGGGGGCGAGGGGATGGCTCTGGTGGATATGATCTCCAAGATCTCCCATAAGGTCACCATCCTGACCATCGACACGGGCTTTATCTTCGAAGCGACCGCGCGGTTCCGGGAAGAGGTCATGCGTCATTACAAGCTGCCGGTGGAGCTCCTGAGGCCCGCGCTCTCTATCGAAGAGCAGGTCGAGAAGTATGGGGAGCAGATGCGTACCTGCACGCCGGACCTGTGCTGCCAGATCCGCAAAATAGAGCCGCTGAAGCGGGCTCTAACCCGCTATGATGCCTGGATGACCGGGATACGCCGCGAGCAGACCTCCCAGCGGGCGGGTACCAGAGTAGTCGCCTGGGAAGATCGCTACGAGGCTGCGAAGATCGCTCCGCTCGCCTCCTGGACCGACGAGCAGGTCTGGGACTACATCAGGGAGCACAACGTACCCGTGAACCCTCTTCTCCACCAGGGTTATAAGAGCATCGGGTGTGAGCCGCAGACCCGTCCGGTCCACGACGACGAGGACCCGCGTGCCGGACGCTGGGCGGGATCGGACAAGACCGAGTGCGGCATTCACTTCGCGGGAGGCGTGGCCCAGCGTGCAAACGCTTAGAGAAGACCAGAAGCTAAACAAAGTAGAAAAAATAAAGCTGGAGCGGCACCCGCTGGATGTTCAGCAGGCGATCATCGACAAGTACTCCAGCGACCTCGGAAGCATGGATGACGTTCCTGGAGAGGTGGAGCGCCTGAAGTGGGTGGGGGTCTATCCGCAGAAGCAGGGTGGCGACGCCTTCATGCTTCGGATAAAGATTCCGGGCGGTGTGCTCACTCCCGCCCAGACGCGGGTTATCGGTAAGATCGCGGTGGACTTCGCTAATGGACCGATCCCGAACCCGCACTTCGGAAACAACTTCCTGGACATCACCACGCGCCAGGACATTCAGCTTCATTGGATCAAGATGTCCGACATACCGGAGATCTGGCGCAGGCTGGAAGAGTCAGGCATGACGACCGTACAGGCGTGTGGCGACTCCGCACGCAACGTCCTGTCCTGCCCCGTCTCCGGCCTCGGACACGACGAGGTGATAGACGCATATCCCGTAGCGCAGGAAATTTCTGACTACTTCACTGGCAACCGCGAGTACGCGAACCTGCCGAGGAAGTTCAAGATAAGCGTCACGGGCTGCACGGAGGACTGCGCGCAGGCGGAGATCGATGATATCGGTCTGCTCCCCGCCCGCCTGGAAGACAGCACGGTCGGCTTCAACTTGCGGGTCGGCGGCGGACTCTCGGACGGGCCGCGTATGGCTTCGGACATAGACGTTTTCGTGCGGCCGGAGGAGGCCGTCGAGGTGACGCGGGCCATCGCGCAGGTGTTCGGCGAGCTCGGCAACCGCGAGAACCGCTGGCTCGCTCGGATGCGCTATCTGGTGCAGGAGCTCGGCCCGGAGCAGTTCCGCGAGGAGGTCGCCAAGAGGGCGAGCTTCGAGCTAACGCCGGCGGGCGAGGACCTGACGAAGCACTACCGGGGGGATCACATCGGGGTCCACGATCAGAAGGAGGAGGGACTCCGCTACGTTGGGCTGAACGTTCCAGTGGGCAGGATGAGCGGAGAGCAGTTCCAGGAGGCCGGGCGTCTCGCGGAGGAGTACGGCGGTGAGATCCGTCTGGCGACCGACCAGAACCTGATCATAACGGGCGTCCCGGAGGACCGGCTCGATGGTTTGCTCGCGGAGCCGCTGCTTGAGCGGTTCTCGCCGAACCCTGGCGCGTTCTCGCGCGGTGTGGTTGCCTGCACGGGGAGTGAGTTCTGCCGCTTCGCCATCGTTGAGACCAAGATCCGGGCGGTCGAGTGGGCGAAGGAGATGGACGGGCGCGTTGGGGATATCGGTCAGGAGGCGGTGCGGATGCACTTCTCCGGCTGCTCGGCTTCGTGCGCCCAACCTCAGATCGGGGACATCGGCTTCCGCGGCGAGACCGCGAAGACCAAAGACAGCATAGTCGAGGGCGTGGACATCGGTCTCGGCGGCTCTCTCGGTAAGGACGCGGCGTTCATAGATTGGGTCGAGGGCGCGAAGCCGACCGACGATGTGCCGGACGCTCTAGTCTCCGTCTTCGAGCAGTTCAAAGAGGAGCGGCGCGAGGGCGAGCGCTTCCATGAGTGGACGCGCCGCAAGAAGAACAAGGAGCTTCGGGAGACGCTTCGCAAGCCGATACGGGATGGGAGTAGTTCCTAGTGGCGGGCTTCGATATCCGGGACATGATGAACGACATCGAGGAGGCTCCTGGAAAGGTCTGGTTCTGGGACCTGGAGAAGGCGGTCATAGACGCCGACCGGTGCGTGCAGTGCGGCGTGTGCGTCGCCGCGTGTCCGACAGACTCTATCGGGATCGGCGAGGACGACCTGCCGCAGCTCGTCAAGATGTGCACCGGCTGCTCGCTGTGCTGGGATTTTTGCCCGCGCGGAGGGCTCCAATACGAGTCCACGTGGAAGATCATGGGCGCGGACCACTCCGTCGAGGGAGTCGGTCACGTCGAGGAGAGTTACACCGCCCGCGTCAAGCAGAGGATAGACGGCGTGCAGGATGGCGGTTTCGTAAGCGCGCTGCTCATCTCGCTTCTCGAAGCGGGGGAGATCGACGGCGCCCTGCTCGCCCGCGAGAGCGAGACCGAGCGATGGAAGGGTGAGGCTTTCCTGGCGACGACGCCGGAGGAGGTGCGCGAGTGCGCGGGGAGCTTCTACAACCAGACGCTCGCTCTCGGGCATGTGGACTTCAAGGGGTATGATCTGCCGCCGAACCCCCGGATAGCGGTCGTCGGGACGCCGTGTGAGATCGAGGGAATAAAAGCAATGCAGGCACGGCCCTGGACGTGGGGATCTTCGAACGTAGAGGCGATCACGCTGACCATCGCGTTGCTCTGCACCAAGAGCTTCAACTACGAAAAGCTGATGCTCCAGGAGATCCAGGACAAACGCGGCGTGGACCTGGACAACGTCGGCCGGGTGGACATCATCCGGGGAAAGATGATCGTCCAGGACCTGGACGGAGAGACGATCTTCGAGGAGCCGATCCGAGACTTCCACGGTGCTGCTCTGAAGGGCTGCGATGAGTGCGCGGATTTCATGGGCCACGCGGCGGACATCTCCGTCGGGAGCGTCGGGAGCGCGGACGGGTACTCTTCTGTTTTGGTCCGTAGCGGGGAAGGGCTCACCGCTTTCGAGCAGGTGCGTGAAAAATTAGAGCTAAGAGAGCTTGACAAGCCGGAGGCTTTGGATAAGCTAGACGCTTTGGACAAGCGGGTTGCCTTCAAGAGCCTGAAGCGGGCCTTCGATCCCGAAGCTCGGCTCTTCATAGACTTCGAAGAGCATCTCGAAAACTACGCTGGTACGGAGCGAGCTCCGGTCGAGCACGAAGCGGTGAGGTACTAATTTGGAAGACGCGCGCAGAAGACTCCCTCTGCCCGAGGAGCCCACGGAGCTGAAAGCCGAGACTCGCTCTCTACTAGAGGAATCACCCGAGGAGGGCAACCGGCTCATCAGCGACGCGAGCTTCATTGCGGAACCCCTCTGGAAAGACTGGGGCGAAGGGCTCGAAGAAGCCGGCATGGGCTACGAGCGATTCCTGAAGATCTCTCGCAGCTACGCCGGTGAGTTGAGGCTCTGGATTGTTGGCGAGCGTCCCTGGGATCACTGCGCCGCCGGACTCGCCGGTCGAGTGTGGCGCAGGCTCCCCGCCAAATCGGAGAAGCGTCTGGTCTCCACCGGAGCCAGCCGATGAAGACCGCCACGGAGTACACGGCGATAGCGCCGCACGGAGGAGAGCTAGTCAACCGGCTCGCTCCAGCCCACCAACGCGACGACCTCAAGCAAAAAGCCGCCGACCTCAAGCAGGTAACCCTAGGCCCAAGACCCCTCTCCGACCTTGAGATGATCGCTACAGGCGTCTTTAGCCCCCTGACTGGCTTCATGCTCCAAAGAGACTATGACTCGGTAGTAGAAAACATGCGCCTCTCTAACGGCCTCATCTGGTCCATCCCTATCACCCTCTCTGTTAGCCAGGATGAAGCATCCTCTCTGTCCGAAGGTGAAGAGATAGCCCTGCTAGATGGTGATGGACGCATAGTGGCTACCATGCAGGTGGAGGACCTCTACACCTACGATAGGGAGCGTGAGGCAAGAGAGGTCTACCGCACAACGGATAAGGAGCATCCAGGGGTTGCTGCACTGTACCGTCGGGGAGAGGCGCTTCTTGGCGGAGAGATCACCCTTCTAGAAGACGAGCCAAACCCACGTCCGTTCCCAGCCTACTACTACAAGCCAGCAGAGCTTCGGACACTGTTTGCCGAGAAAGGCTGGAAGAGGGTAGTAGGCTTCCAGACCCGTAACCCCGTACATAGGGCACACGAATACATCCAGAAGAGCGCCCTTGAGACAGTAGATGGACTACTCCTAAACCCGCTGGTAGGAGAGACAAAGTCAGACGACATCTCAGCAGAGGTGAGGATGAAGTCCTACGAGACCATCCTTGATAACTACTATCCCAAAAACAGGACGGTGTTGGCGGTATTCCCTGCAGCCATGAGGTATGCCGGACCAAGAGAAGCAATCTTCCATGCCATGTGTAGGAAGAACTACGGGTGCACGCACTTCATCATAGGACGAGACCATGCAGGAGTAGG
>JAABUR0100000630.1_pt1 | contig 74478 bp, 64 predicted proteins | sample 5560091 | NCBI WGS metagenome assembly JAABUR01 (sample SAMN10711879, study PRJNA513375) | rock metagenome | isolation source: Antarctica rocks | place: Antarctica: Victoria Land, University Valley sud
CGAAGTGGATCCGTAGTCAGGTCGCTGGGCGCCGTCCCGTCGATGTGCCCGGCATGACTTCCCGGGTCGAGGTCGCTATCGAGACAGCGCTACGGCGCCTCGGATAACTGCGGGTTCCCTGCTGGTCCGGAAGTTGTCAAGCCGGTTGAGGCCAGTGGGAGTTGATTTTAGGCTGCGGTGTCTCCTTCTTCGGGTTCGTTGATCCATGCTGCGGCGGGGAGGTCGAGGATCTTCGGATCCTGGTTGGGGGCGAAGCGGGTGGGGTGGCGGGTGCGGGCGGCCGTCAGCGCCTGGGAGCGGCGTTGGGCGGTGGCCTGGGCCAGGCCGTAGTGGACGTCGGCGGGGGCCGGCTGCGAGCACGGCCCGTGCACCGAAGTCAGCGGGCTGTCTGCTCAATCGTCCGAGCCAGTTGTCCGAGCCAGTTGTCCGAGCCAGTTGTCCGAGCCAGTTGTCCGAGCCAGTTGTCCGAGCCAGTTGTCTGTGCCAGTTGTCCGCACCCACCCCCCGGCAGCACCGGTGCGACAGCATGCCCTGATCAGTTGCCCTGATCAGTTGTCTTGATCAGTCGTCCACCCAGCCGGAGCCCGGCCGACGACCGATCTGACCGAGCCCCCGCGGCGGATGTCCGTGACCTGACCTCCGGCGGTTCCCAGCGCGAGGAGCTGGTCGGTCGACGGCTCGACCAACTCGACATCAGCGAAGTCATCGTGTCTGCGCTCGTAGGCCCGGCGGGCCAGGTGGCCGCCCTCTGCAGCCTTCTGCAGCGAACCGGTGGAGGCCAGGGATCCCCGAGCCACGCCGAGGATGCCGAGCGCATCGTCGAATGCGTCGACCAGGTGCTCTCGATTCGTTTCGCACATCGCCCTGATCAGTTCGGGTCTGGTGCCCGCGACCCGGGTGCCGTCGGCGAAGGATCCGGCAGCCAGCGACAGCGCCAGAGGTCCCCCGAACTCACCGACCTGGGCCAAGGCGAGCGCCAGCAGGTGCGGTAGCTGGGAGACCCTGGCCACCGCGCGATCGTGGTCCGGCGCCGTGCATGGCACCACCCTGCTCCCCACGCTGAGGGCCAGACCGGCGACGGCGTCCCAGGCGTCGAGTGGGGTACCGGCGTTCAGACACGTGACCCAGGTCGATCCGCGGAACAGATCTGCTGCGCCGGCACCGAAGCCGGATTGCGCGCCGCCGGCCATCGGATGGCCACCGACGTACTTGGTGAGCGGCGCGATGACGGAAACCTGGTGGGCGACTGGCGTCTTGACTCCTCCAACATCGGTCAATAACACCTGCGGCGAGTATCGGGTGATCTTCCTGAGCAACCCGTCGAACGCAGTGACCGGCGCGGCCAGCACCACCAACGAGTTCGTGCTGTCCGCCCATTCCAGCGCTGCTTCGAGCTGACTGTGCACATGGAATCCGGCTCCGCCGGCCTCCTTGCGGGTGCTGTCGGCCGGTGACCAGCCCGAAACCGGAAGATGGCTGGCCGCCGCCCGTAGCAGCGATCCGCCGATCAGGCCGAGGCCGAGCACGCAGACCGCGGCGGGCAGCGGCCGCACCGGCGTGGGTGCCGGTGATTGTGCCGATTCGGTCATCGATCGACCGCCGATCGGTCGGCGATCAGCAGGTACCGGGTGCGGGGCATCCGGCCATCCTGCCCGCCTGGGCATCCGGCGCCAACAGCGGAGGGGTTCGGGTGACGCTCTCGCCCGTGGCGTGGCCGGAGCGACCCGGAGGCCGTACGTTTGTCACGTGAGCACCGATGGCTTCGCAGCAGCTGTCGTCCATGAGGACGGCAAGTGGCGTTGCTCGCTGCTCGCGGAGGAGTTGCTGGACGATCTCGACGGCGTGATCACGGCGCTGCGCCGAGTGTCGGCTGCCGGCGCGGTCTTCGCCATGTTGGCGGTGGACGACGAGTTCTTCGTGATAGTCCGGCCGATCCCAGGCGGCGCATCCCTGCTGGTGTCCGATGCCACCGCGGCCCTGGACTACGACATCGCGGCCGACGTGCTCGATCTGCTGCACGTCCCGGTGCCCGACGAGGAGGACCTGGACGACGAGCCGCCGTGGGCAGAGGGAGATCTGGGTCTACTGGCCGACTTCGGCGTCCCGGTCGAACAGATGCAGGTGATCGTTGACGAGGAAGATCTGTATCCGGACGAACAACTCCAGATGATCGCCGAGAGCTGCGGATTCGCCGAAGAATTCGCCGCGGCGACCGAGAAGTCCTGACGCCGGAACGGGTTCGCCGGGTGGCTGCGTCTGCGCTTGATCCGGCGGTCGATCACCTGTTGATGCGTTTCGCGCTGGAACAGGCCCGGCTTGCCGGTGAGGCCGGTGATGTGCCGATCGGTGCGGTGATCGTCGACGGTTCCGGCGATGTCCTCGCCATCGGACGCAACGAACGTGAGAAGACGGGCGACCCGACCGCGCACGCCGAAATCGTCGCGCTGCGGGCGGCGGCGGTCGCCGCCGGCGTCTGGAACCTCTCGGGGACCACCATCGCGGTCACCGTCGAGCCCTGCACCATGTGCGCCGGTGCGCTGGTGGCCGCCAGGGTGACCACGCTGATTTTCGGGTGCCGGGAGCCGAAGACCGGCGCTGCCGGCTCCCTGTGGGACGTGGTGCGCGACCCCCGATTGCCACACCGACTGCAGGTCCGGGGCGATGTGCTGGCGGAAGAATCGGCGACTCTGCTGCGGGAGTTCTTCGCCCGGCGCCGTTGATCGTCACCGCCGGGCGACCACCCGATCGTCACCACCCGGGCGACCACCCGATCGTCACCACCCGGGCGACATGCCAATCGTCACCGCCGGGCCGCCGCCCGGGCTCGACCCGTCCAAGGGGCGCCCGTTTTCCGGTAAGGTTTCCGGCGGTAGCGTGTCCGAGCGGCCTAAGGAGCACGCCTCGAAAGCGTGTGTGGGGGCAACTCCACCGTGGGTTCAAATCCCACCGCTACCGCCATCCTGACTCGATTCGCCCCGAGCAGCGGGGCGCGTCATTCCTCGCGTCATTCCTTCTGGTCGAGAGCCATGGTGAGCAAGCTGGCAGAGGATCGAATGCGGCTCAGGGCGACATTCGACGCCGCGGCCGACCGGTATCAGCATGCCCGGCCGGAATATCCCCCGGAACTGTTCGGTGCCCTCGTCGAGACCGCAGGGCTCCGTCCCGGTGCCCGGCTGCTGGAAATCGGTTGCGCCACCGGCAAGGCCACCATTCCGCTCGCCCGGTTGGGCTTTCGCATCTCATGCGTGGAGATCGGTTCCCAACTGGTTGCTGCCGCCCGCCGGAATCTCGCCGGGTTCCCGTACGTCGAGATCATCGAAGGCGCCTTCGAGGACTGGGTCCCGCGGACTGACGCGCGATTCGATCTGGTGTTCGCCGCGACGGCCTGGCACTGGGTCGACCGGGCAGCGCGCTACCGAAAGGCATGGGACCTGCTTCGCCCGGGAGGTCACCTCGCCTTCTGGAGCGCCGGTCACGTGTTTCCGGTCGACGGGGATCCGTTCTTCGCGGAAATCCAGCAGGTCTACGACGAACTGGACGACGATCCGGTCGACAACATCGTCCGGCCTCGACCCGGTGAACTGGCCGACCACAGTGACGAGATCCGAGACAGCGGATTGTTCCAGGACGTCGTGGTACGTCACTTCGATTGGGAGGTCGGTTACACCGCCGACGAGTACATTGATCTGCTCAATACGTTCTCCGGCCATCTGGCAATGAAGGCTCATCAACGCGAGCGTCTGTATTCCGAAATCAGACGCAGGCTCGCCGAGCGCGCCGACGGTCGCCTGCGCCGGCATTGGGGTGCGGTGTTGCACATCGCGCGCCGCACCGGCTGATCGAGCCGCGTCACCAAGCGCGAGATTCCTCGCCGGCTCCGGCGCATCTCACACCAGCTACCCTGCACCGCCGCTTGACCGAGCCGAATCCTTCGTCCGGTCTTCTTCCCGGCTGTCAGCGCTGGCCAGGAGCCAGCGCTTCGGCGGTGAAACCACCACCGCCCGGGCGGGGCGCGATCTTCCAGGTCCGGACGTCTTTCCCGCTGCTCGAGTCCTTCTCGTAGAAGCGGACGACGTTGTCCCGCTGGAAGCCGTCGCCGGTCACCAGGTGATTGTTGCCGGCACAGTCGATGGTGACCGCGAGTTCGCTGCCGACGAAGTCGTCGATGGCTTCGGGCGCGACATCTGCGACGAGCAGTACCGGGAGAGGCTGGCCGGACGGGACGGGATCGGCGGGTGCGAAGTTCATGACCATCCTCTTCCGCAAGAAATTGGTCCCTCAAGTATGTGCCCTGGGCGGGGAACCGGCGCACGGGATCAGGACGGGATCGGCAATTGTGCGGCCGGCATCGGTGGTGGTGGTAGCCGCCTTCGTCCCAGCCCGCTGGGTTCTCCGTGACAGAGTGAGCCGGTGAGCCGGGCCAGGCATCAGTCAGCAGACCCCGTGGTGCTGGTCGTGATGGGAGTGTCCGGCTCCGGCAAGACGACCGTCGCCACCGCCCTGGCCGGGCTGCTCGGCTGGGATTTCCAGGAGGGTGACGATCTGCACCCGGAGGTCAACCGGCAGAAGATGGCCGCCGGCATTGCGTTGACCGACGACGATCGGTGGCCATGGCTGGACCGGATCGCCGACTGGATTTCAGCGAAGCTGCACGCCCGGCAGTCGGGCATCGTCACCTGTTCGGCGCTGCGGCAGTGCTACCGCGACCGGCTGGCCGCAGATGGTGTGGTGTTCGTCTTCCTGCACGGCAGTCGGCAGCTGATCGACGACCGGCTCTCCCGGCGGGCCGGGCATTTCATGCCGGAATCATTACTCGATTCGCAGCTCCGGACCCTGGAAGCGCCGAGTGAGGGCAAGAACACCGTCGTCGTGGAACTCGGCGGCACCCCGGAAGAAGAGGCCGCGCATGCGCTGAAAGCCTTGAGGCGGAAAGGACTTGTTCCCGGGTGACTGCCGGCACGGTGTTCGCCCTGTTGTCCTGCTCCCGGTGACCGCGCCGGCTACGGACGCCAAGAGCCGCACGCTGTCGGTCATCCGCTGGCAGCGGGTCCCGATCGGACGTGGTGGTTCCCACCGCGGAAGCTGCCTCATGACATACACCTCGTCCGCCGTCGCGATCTGGAGCTGCGTGCTCCCGATATGACGCGCGAACAAGTGATCCGGATTCCGACCGACCGGGACATCCCCTTGGACGTCTACACTGGTATCGGTGCCACCGCCTTGTCGACTGCCTTGGCCACCGGCAGCAACGCGGCCAGGCCCGCTGCCAGCACCAGGATGATGCCGACGATGCCCCAGCGGTCGTTGTGCCCGAACACCGACGCGAACAGCCCGAACAGCGTGGGTGCCAGGAACGAGACAGCGCGACCGGTTGTCGTGTACAGGCCGAACATCTGCCCTTCTCTGCCCACCGGCGCGATGCGCGCCAGGTAGGTGCGGGACGACGACTGCGCCGGCCCGACGAACAGCGTGAGGATCAGCCCGAAGATCCAGAACATCGTCGGGCCGGTCGCGATTAGCAGGATCAGCGCCGTCACCAGCAAACCGATCAGCGACGCGACGATGACCGTCTTCGGGCCGATCCGGTCGTCGAAGCGGCCGGCGAACAGCGCGCCGGCGGCCGACACCACATTGGCCGCGACACCGAAGATCAGTACATCGGCGGAACCGATGCCGTACACCGTGACCGCGAGCACCGCACCAAGAGAGAAGATGGCCGCCAGCCCGTCCCGGAACAATGCGCTGGACAGCAGGAAGAACACCGAATTCCGGTCCACCTCCCACAGCTGTTTGAGGTCGCGGAACAGCACTCGGTAGGAATCGACGAAACCGACCCGTTTCTCCCTGGGCAGGCCCGGCGTCTCCGGAACCTTGAACAACACAGGAAGGGCGAACAGCGCAAACCAGATCGCAGCCACCACCGCGACCAGCCGGATGTTCAGCCCGCCCTCCTTGGTGATGCCCAACATCCCCTTCAGTACCGCGTCGTCGTCCCCCGAAATGAACCCGAAATAACTGATCAACAGCAACACGATGCCGCCGAAATAGCCCATGGCCCAACCGAAGGCGGACACCCGCCCGATGGTCGCCGGAGTCGAGATCTGCCGCATCATCGCGCTGTAGGACACCTCCGCAAAGGATGCGAACACCGATGCGATGCCCAGCAGCACCAGCCCGAGCCAGAAGTAGGAGGCGTCGTTCTTGACGAAGTAGAGCGCGAGCATGGCGATCACCACCAGGGCGGTCCAGATGCCCAGCGCGCTCTTGCGGTGGCCACTGGCGTCGGCCCGCTGTCCGGTCACCGGCGCCAGGACGGCGATGAAGAAGCCGGCGATACCCAGGGACCAGGCGAACCACGATCCGGCGCTGGGGATCTGCTCACCCACCGACTTCGTCAGGTAGACGGAGAACACGAAGGTGACGATCACTGCGTTGAACGCCGCTGAGCCCCAGTCCCATGAACCCCAGGCCAGGATCTGGCCGCGGGTCGGCGTCGCGACGGCGGTGGCCGGGGTGACGGCGGCGCTGCTCATGCCGGGAAGCGTAGAGCCAGATGGCAGCTCCGGGGTGAAGGCCGGTGTTCGGTCCCCGCAGGCCACCGGCCCGACTCATCGTGGCCGGCGCCGGCTTGGGACCGGCGGTGGTCCGGCGGCGCTGACGTCACCGCTCGAGGTGATGACGTCGTCCACCGGGTCCACAACGCCGCGGCGCCGGTCCAGAACCGCGAGCAGACCCATCATGCCGAAGCCGACCGGGATCAGCAGCCAACAGGAGAACAGGCGGTAGACGACAATCGCCGCCGCCGCCGGGCCCTGCGGCGCACCCGCCGACACCAGGCCGGCCAGCAGCGACGCTTCGATCAATCCGATGCCACCGGGAGTGATCGGGACCTGCCGGACCACCTGGATACCCAGGTACAGCAGAGCCAGCTTCCACAGATCGATATCCACTTCGAACGCCAGTGTCGCGGTGTACAGGCTCGCCGCATCGAGTAGCCAGTTCGCCAGTGACTGGCTGATCACCAGGTTCCAGTCCACGGGCCGAACGTGCCCGGCCCGATGGAAGGCATCGAGGGCCTGACGCCCTGCTCCGCCCAGCTTCTGGTGCTTGCCTTGGAAGCGATCGAGCCTCGGCGTCGCAAGCGCGCCGATGCCGTGCCTGTGCTGGCGGCTGATGAGCCGGATCAACAAGACGATGACCAGCAGCAGGACCACGCCGATCAGCACGGTGAGCACCGGATGTTCACGGCCGAGCGCCATCAGCCTGGTCCAGGTCGCCAGCACCAGACCGATCAGATAGAGACTGACCAGCGCGCCCATCGACAGGATGCCGGACAGCAACATCACCGACGCGGCGGTGCCCGCGGTGGCGCCGCTGGCCCTGAACTTGCGGTACACGTAACCGGCCGATACCGCGCCGCCCGCCGGGACCGACATCGATATCGCTGTGCCCGAGTAGGCGATGGCGCCCATCCGCCACCATGGGACCGTCACCCCGAAGGCACGCAGCAGCCGGCGTTGCTGACGGATCATCATCCCGATCGAGGCGATCTCCAGCACGAAGGTCGCGACCACCCACCACCAGTCCGCCGCCTTCAGTGCTGCCGAGAACTGCGTGGTGTCCGGGAACTTGGACTTCAGGACCGCCACCACCACGACGGCGATCACGACGGCGGCGGCGATCCTCAGCGCGGTGTGCCACCAGGGCCTCGACCGGCGTGCTGCGCCAGCCGGTTCGGCCACCTGCGAACCGGCGACCGCGCCCACGGCGCCGTCGATGCCGGCGCCGTCCGAGGCGACGACGTCCGAGCCGCGATCCTCACCGGACGGCGGCGCTGCAGCTGCCGGGATGCTCACCTCCTCATCGTGCCTGCTCGGCCTTCGAGGCACAGTGCAAGCTGAGACACAGTGCAAGCTGGGACACGGTGCAAGCTGGGACACGGTGCAAGCTGCGACACGGTGCAAGCTGAGACACGGTGCAAGCTGAGACACGGTGCAAGCTGAGACACGGTGCAAGCTGAGACACGGTGCAAGCTGGTTAGACATCCGGCGCAGGTCGCTCTAGCGTCGTTGGGTGAAGTCTTCGGCGGAGTTGGCCGGCCGAAGGCGCCGGATTCCGATGATCGCGTTGTCCACCGCGTTCCTGGTGTCGGTGCTGGGTACGTCGATGTCCGCGATCGCAGTCCCGTGGCTGGTGCTCACCACCACCGGCAGCGCCGGCAACACCGGTCTGGTGCTGTTCTTCCAGCTGGCGCCCTACGTGCTGATGCTGGCCATCGGCGGACCATGGGTCGACCGGCTGGGACCGCATCGGGTGTTCTGGATCGGCAACTCATTGGCCGGGGTGCTGATGTGCTCCATCCCGCTGTTGTATGCGGCCGGCGGATTGTCGCTGGTCGCTCTGGCTGCGCTGACTGGGTTGGCAGGAATTGCCCGCGGGCTCGCCGACTGCAGCAACACGGTGCTCGTCCCGGGGGTGGCGCGGCTGGGACACGTTGCGGTGGAACGGGTCTCGGGTCTGAATTCGGCAGCCAATCAGACCGGGCTGTTGCTGGGCGCACCACTGGGCGGGGTGCTGCTCACCTTGATGGCCCCCCCCTACGTGCTGTTCGTCGACGGGCTGAGTTTCCTGATCGCCGCCGGTCTGGTCGGATCGCTGGTGCCACGCTCGGCCCAGGATTCGGCGCCCGATGCCGAATCGAGGGCCGAAGCCGATGCCGGCGGCTACTTGGCAAGACTGCGGACCGGGTTCGCGTTCCTGCGACGCGATCGACTGCTGCTCGGTCTGGGAGCGATGATCGCGGTCACCAACTTCACTTCGTCCGCGCTGGGCGCCGTGCTGGTGCCGACCTGGGTGCTGGACCGTGGCCATCCGGTCTCCGCCCTCGGGGTGGTATCGGCGTGCCTGGCTGGCGGGTCGCTGGCCGGCAACCTGATCGGTGCCTGGCTGGGCCCGCGAGTGCGGAAGTGGACGATGTACTCGATCGGGTTCCTGATCGGCGCGGCCCCATTGTTCTGGGCCCTGGCAGCGACCCCCAGCGTGCTGCTCGCCGGCGTGGTCGCCGTCATCTCCGGTCTGGCCACCGGATCGATCAATCCCATTCTCGGTGGAGTCTGGTACCGCCGGATCCCACATGCGTTGCTGGCGCGAGTGATCGGCGCCGTCCGGGCCAGTGCCTGGATCGGGGTTCCGTTCGGTCCGCTGCTCGGCGGCGGGCTGGCTGACGGCTGGGGAGTGACTGCGGCACTCTGGTCATTCGGAGCGCTGGCCTTCGCTGCCACCCTGGCGCCGTTCGTCTTTCCGGCGTTCCAGGAGATGGATGAGCCGATGACGGAATCGGTTGACGCCTGACCCCCAGGTGCCCTGTCGGTGAAACGTTTTGGCTGCTCGACGAGGCATTCGGGTGGACGGGGCGCGCCACCCGCCTTCGACCTGCCGAAATCTTTTACCGTCCAACCGCGATCACCCTGAGGCGGCCGAATCTCATATCAGCCGCGGCGGGAAACCGCCGGTGGCGATCGGGCCCCACCGCTGCGGCGTCACCCGGATCAAGCACTTACCCTGATCGACCATCGACGTGCGGTACTCGTCCCAGTTCGGGTGTTCGCCCGAGATGCAGCGGAAGTATTCGACCAACGGTTCGACGGCATCCGGCAGGTCGATCACCTCAGCCGGCCCGTCCACCTGGACATAGGCGCCGCCGAAGTCATCGGAGAGTACGACGATGCTGGCCCGGCCGGCCCGGCGGACGTTGCGGCTCTTGGCCCGCTCCGGATAGCTGGCGATCACGATCCGGCCGCCGGCATCGACCCCACCGGTCACCGGCGAACTCTGCAACGAGCCATCGCCGCGGAAAGTGGTGAGCACCATATGGTGCCGCGGCCGGACGAATTCCAGTAATGCTTCTTGGCCGACGGTCTTCGCGGTTGCGATGGTTCTGGACATTCGGCCAGCCTGCCACGCAGAGATCCTCGTCCGGCCCGTCGCCGGATCAGCGGCCGCGATTGCGCGGGTGGTTGCGGGCCAGACGCTCGTTGCCGTGCTTGTAGTTGCCGGTGACCCTGGCCATCAGCTCCTGCTGATCACCGGATTCGACGTCGGCCAGGAACTGTTGGGCAGCCGCACCGCGCAACGTGGCGGCGTGCCTGCCGAAGTGGTTGATCCGCACTTCGCAGCCGTGCTCGGAGTACTGGAAACCGTCGGGTCGACCTGCCACGACGCCGCATCTTACGGATTCGGCGCCGCCGGCAGTAGGACTTTCGTAGGTCGGCCTGACAACCCGACGGCCCAGCGCATGTTCCGGGGTGCTGGTGGTAAACCCGTGAGCCGGATGTCGTATGGACTCGATACGCTCCCCGCGTGCCACAGCAACTGACCTTGATCTTCGACGCCGACGACACGTTGTGGGAGAACAACGTGTATTTCGAGCGTGTCATCGACGACTACCTGGAATGGCTGGCGCATCCGACGCTCGACCACGGCGAGATCCGCGGCATCCTCGACGACATCGAACGGGCCACCGTCGCCACCCACGGATACGGCAGCCAGTCGTTCCTGGTCAGCCTGGCCGAATGCTTCCAGACGCTCAACGAGCGGCCGGTCACCGAAGCCGAGCAACTCGAGATCAGCCGGCTGGCCAGTGATCTGCTGGAGCACCGGATCGAACTGTTCCCGAGGGTGGCGGACACACTGGCCGAACTCGGGACCCGTCATGATCTGAAGCTGATGACCAAGGGCGAGGCCAAGGAGCAGCAGCGGAAGGTTGAGGCGTCCGGGCTCTCCGACCTGTTCTCGTCCATCCATATCGTTGCGGAGAAAAACCCGGACATCTATGCCGGAATTGTTGCCGACCAAGGTCTTTCGCCGGACTCCACATGGATGATCGGCAACTCGCCCCGGTCGGACATCCTGCCCGCCCGCGCAGTCGGGCTCCACGCGGTCTACATTCCGAACAGCGACACCTGGATCCTCGAACGGGCTGAACTGGACCCCTCTGACGGCGGAGTCCTCGTCCTGGGATCGTTCGCCGATCTGGTCCGGCACTTCTGATCGATGACCCTGCCGTTATCCGCAGAACGCCCAGGGCACATCGTGTCGGTAGATCAGCTGCCTGACGGTCGAGCCCCGGCGGGTCAGGGTGAGGTCGTAGCGCAACGTCGTTGCATGCGCCGTCACAGTGCCGGTGAACAGCGTCGAGTACGGAGCGCGGGTTTGCGACGAGTTGCCCCGCAACAGCGTGCGGCGGGCGTCGAGATCGTCGGCAGCAGCCGCCTGGTCGGCGTATTGGGTTCTGACGATGGCATGGCTGTCGTCCGTCACCGCCTCTGCCGCCGCGCTGATCGTCTTCAGCTCGGGCTGTGTGGTTGGCAAGCTCGGCGACCGAGGGGCGATGCAGGCCGCGGGGCCGACCGCGAGCTGCAGATAGTCGATGGCCGGCGGCAGGCCGGCGGTCAGGGTGCCGACCGTCGCGCTGCTGGCCAGCGAGGACCCGGGAGCAGGTGCGGCCCATGCCTTCTCGGGCGTGCCGACCATCAGATGTTCGGCCGGGACCACGGTGACGCCGGACAAGAAGATCAGCACGCCGCGCGCATCGGCGATGTCACGGTCGAAGCGCGGCGCACCGCCTGAACCGCTCCGGATGAACTTGTGTTTCACCAGGGAGTCGGTCACGACGTTCATGTCGAGGCTGTCCCGGAGCTTGTAGATGCTGACCGGCGGACCCTGATCGCTCATTCGGATCTCCCAGTCGACGTCCAGAGCGTTCCACCCCCAGTCGGTCATGGCGCCGCTCTCGTTCACCGGGCCGCTCTCCGCGGCCGACGCTCGTGCCTTCGCCATGTACTGCTTCCACAGCTCCGGGTCCTTGGCCGAGTCGGGCAGGGTGGCAGCTGCCGTATCGGCGAACTCCACCTGCACCGCGGACGACGGGACCAGTCCCAGCGCCTGCTGCAGACTCGCCGACCGCTTCGCGATGACGGGCGTGCCGGTTTCACGGTTCGAGCACGAGACGGCCCCACACAGCAGCGCAGCGATCACGGATACTGCCGACAACGCGCGCAGGAGCCTGGTCATCCCGGTGATGGTAGGGCGGCGGCATGGGTCCCGGCAGGCGTTCGAGTGAATGATGATCACTGGCACGCCGGCCGACGAACCGGCGGACGACCTCGAAGGGCGACCATGGGCTTCCTGGGGACTGCGGCTGCGTTCATCGTCACGGTGGTGACGGCCCTGTTGTTCGGCTTCATGGTTCAGCGGATGCTCGGGCTGAGGCTCGGCATCGTCCGGTTGCTGCTCGGCGGGGCCTTCGCGGTGGCGGTGACCCAGCCCATCCTCATCGGCGTGGTCGACCGGATCTCCCGCGACGGCTACAACGACAAGCGGCTCTGGTGGTTCCTGCTGCTGGCGGCCTTCGCGGTGCTGTTCGCTTCCATGCTGTTCCTGGTGGTGGCCGAGGCGTTCGTCCCGTACGGGAGTGTGCCGCCGGCCCGGGAGTGGGGACGGGGGATCAAGGGCCGGGCGCGCCGCTCCCGCAGGTACGTCCAGATTGTCAGGATCGTGTTCCGACACGGTCTGTGGCCGTACGTCAGGGGCAGTCGGCGCCGAGCGCTGTCCACGCCGGAGGGCAGGGCGCGGTTCGGGCGGTCGCTCACCGCGACCCTCGATGACGCCGGGGTGACCTTCGTCAAACTCGGGCAGTTGCTCGCCACCCGACGCGACCTGGTGGCCGTCGAGGTGGTCGACGAGCTCAAGACGCTGCAGGACGATGCGGCGCCGGTGCCGTGGCCGCAGGTACAACAGATGCTCGAGGCCGAACTTCACGCACCGGTGGGCGAGCTATTCGACAGCTTCGACCATGCCCCGATGGCGGCGGCATCCGTCGGCCAGGTGCACGCGGCGACCCTGCACGACGGTCGCCGGGTTGTGGTCAAGGTGCAACGACCCGGCATCACCGTCACCGTCGAACGCGACCTCGACATCGCCTTCAGGTTCGCGGCCCGATTAGAGTCCTGGACCGACTGGGCGGCGTCGGTCGGCGCCGGCCGGCTCGCCGAGGGGATGGCGACGGCACTCAGGGAAGAGCTGGACTACCGGGTCGAGGCCGCCAACATCGCCGCCTGCAGCTCGTCGGAAGCGTTGCGCCGCAACCATGCCATCCGGATCCCGACGGTGTACCCCGAGTTGTCGACACGGCGGGTGCTGGTGATGCAGCGACTCGGCGGAACCAGGCTGGCCGACGCTCCGGGGCTCGCGGACCCGATGGCCACCGCTCGCACGGTGCTCGACTTCTTGGTGCGCCAGGTGGTGGTCGACGGCCTGTTCCATGCCGATCCACATCCGGGGAACATCCTGATGTTGCAGGACGGATCCATCGGCCTGCTCGATTTCGGTTCCGTCGGGCGCCTCGACCGCGGTCTGCGGGACGCTGTGCAGCGGCTGCTGATCGGGGTGGACCGTGCCGACCCGCTCGCGGTCACCGACGCGCTGCTGGAGTTGGTGCCGAGGCCCGAGGACGTGGACACCACCGCTCTGGAACGTGACCTCGGGCAATTCCTAGCGCGGTACGTCGTCGGCGGATCGGTCGCCGCGCCGGCCGGCGGGGCGCAGATGTTCGGCCAGCTCTTCCGGGTGGTGGCCGGGCACCGGCTCAGCATTCCGCCGGAGGTGGCGGCGGTGTTCCGAGCGCTGGCCACCGTCGAGGGAACACTGACGGAGATCGCGCCGCAATTCGATCTGGTGACCGAGACCCGGGCGATCGCCGCCGGCCTGGTGACGGATCGGATCGACCCGGAATCGCTGAAAACCACCGCCATCGAGGAGATAGCAGCGCTGGCGCCGATCCTGCGCCGGCTGCCGCGCCGGGTGGAACGGATCGTCGCCGCGGCCGAGCACGGCCGGTTCGGCATCAACGTCCGGCTGCTCGCGGACGAGAGGGACCGGGCGTTTGTCAGCTCGCTGCTGAACCAGGTGCTGCTCGCCCTGATCGCGGCCACCACCGGGATCATGTCGGTGGTGTTGTTGTCCACAGATGGCGGCCCCATGGTGACCAGGGCGGTCAGTCTCTACGCGCTGATCGGTTACCACCTGCTGCTGCTGGCGGCGATTCTCGGCCTGCGGGTGGTGGCCCCGATCTTCCGGCGCGGTCCGCGCTGAACCACTGGGGTAGCTGTTCCCACACGTACTAGCATAGTAGTATGCCGTCATGCCGGATGCGGACAAGCAGCAGTTCAACATCTACCTTCCGGCTGATCTCGTGCGACGGGTGAAGCACGCGTCCATCGATGCCGACCTGTCGCTGTCCGCGTTCGTCGAGAAGGTGCTGATCGAGTACCTGACGACGCTGGACAGCCGTGGCGGGGAGCGGTCGTGAAAATCGTCCCGATCCGCTACTGCGCCGACGTCGCGGCGACGGTTCGTTTCTACCGCGCGCTCGGCCTCGAGGTTGGTTCACAGTCCCGGCCGGGGACCTGGGTGGAGATGCCGGCGACGTCCGGAATGTTGGCGATCCACCGGGCCGACAACACGAACGCGGCTAGCTGCGAGTTGGCGTTCGAAGCCGACGAGCCGCTGGATGGGATCGCAGCGCGATTGCGATCGGCCGACTTCCAACCGGAGCCGATCATGGACGAGGGCCACGGGTGGTCGTTCCGGGTGCGTGATCCCGATGGCGTCTGGGTCCAGATAAATCTGCACGACCGCGGCCTCTACACCTGACAGATGGCCGGGTCGAAGCCGATCAGCACCCGATCGCCCGGCGGGCTCGCCCTCGCGGTCGGCATCGTGGCGCTGGAGTTCGCCGCAGCCGTGTCCAGTTTCGTCGCCTCGACGCTGCTGCCGACGGTGGCCCGGGATCTCGACGCACGAGGGCAGCTGGGGCTGCTGGTCGCCGGATCAACGCTCGGGCTGTTCGTCGCCATGCCGCTGGCCACCCGAGTCGTGCGCCGACTGGGTACCGGTGGGACCCTGACGGTCGGCGTCGTCGTATATCTCGGTGGGGCAGCATTGGCCGCGACCTCGCCCGCCGCCTGGATCTTCGCCTCTGGCCAGTTCGTCGGGGGACTCGCCGGCGGACTCCTCGCCGTGTTCGGGATCAGCGCAGCCATCCGACATCTGGACGCTGCTCTGCGAGTGCGGGTAATTGCTGCTTCGTCAGCGATGTGGATCTTGCCCGCGCTGGTGGGTCCGGCTGCCACCCTGGCGCTCGAGCACGTGCTCGGGTGGCGGTGGACTCTTCTGGTGCCGGTACCGGTGGTCCTCGTCGGCCGGTTCTTGGTGGTTAGGGCCGGGCGCTCGGAGCCAGAAGAGCCATCTCGCCCTCGTCCACTCTGGCGGACACTGCTGGTGCCGATCGGGGTGAGCGGCCTGGTGCTGACCAGCGGGCACGGATCGTGGTGGCCGATCGCAGCCGGCGGCGCCGTCGTCTCCTGTCTCGGTGTCGCGACGATCCTGCCGGCCGGCACTGCCCGGCTGCGGCACGGCGCACCGGCTGCTCTCGGCGCGATGCTGCTGTTCGCGACCGGGTATTTCGGTGCCGACAGCCTGATCACCGTGCTGCTGACCGACGGCTATCGGACGACCGTTGCGCGGGCAGCGATCGTGCTCAGCGCGGCCCCGCTGGGGTGGGCGCTGACCAGCCTCCTGGCACCACGTCTGCGCCGGCGTAATCGTGCCTTTTCGCCAGTGGTCGGGCTGCTGCTCACCGCCGGCGGCGTCGCGGTGCTGGCCGCGACGCCGCTGTTGTCGACGGCGTTCGCCGCCCCATTGGCTGCCTGGACGGTCGCCGGAATCGGGGTGGGCCTGGCCTATCCGACCCTGTACATGCTCTGCACCCCCAGCGGTTGTGGCGAGTTCGACTCCGCGGAACTTGCCACCGCGGTGATCACTGCCGAGGCGTTCGGCGGCCTGCTCGGTCGCGCAGCCGGCGGGGCGATCGCGTCGCTCGAGGCGACCACGACTCTCTCCCGGCAGGCGAGCCTGATGATGGCCTACGCGATGTTCGCGGTGATCTTGTCGGGTGCGGCGATAGCCGCGACCCGCTCCGGCCATCGGACGACGGCTGGCTGAGGTAGCTTTGATGGCCCCCCGAATCGCTGCCCGTCACCCAGGAGCCAGATGACACACTCGGCCCAGAGCCGCGGCACCCCATCCGATCCTCGTGAGCATTCCGATCAGCTCTCCGGCCACAGTGAGGCAGCAGCCGGCGATCCGGCCCGGCGAGCCGCAATCGCCGAAGAGCAGCTGTATCTCGACCAGATGTACGCGCGGCTGACGGAGATGTTCTCCGACGCGGCGCGACGCAAGGACGACGCGAGGTTCTCCTCGGACGGGACGCCGGCCGGCCGGTTCAATCGGGATGCGTTGCAGTACCGGTACTCCCAGGAGATGTCCGCGATCAATGCGGCAGAGGACAAACTGTGCTTCGGCCGGCTGGATCGGGAGCAGCCGCTGGCCGAGGCCGATCCTGGTGGCCACGAGACTCCGGAGACATCCATCCACATTGGCCGAATGGGGCTGACCGATGGCACCAGTGAGCGGCGGCAGATCCTGATCGACTGGCGGGCGCCGGCCTCGGCGCCCTTCTACACCGCCACCGCGTTGAATTCGCAAGGCGTGATCCGTCGGCGGCACCTGCAGACGCGGCGCAAGAGGGTGCAGTCGGTGGCGGACGAGTATCTGCAGAGCGACTCCATCGGGGACTCGGCGGATGCCGGGGATTCGCTCGGCGCCGTCGGCAATTCTGCGTTGCTGGACACGCTGAACGCACCGCGCACCGGCCGGATGCAGGACATCATCGCGACCATCCAGTCCGAACAGGACAACATCATCCGCTCGGATCGTGCCGGGGTGCTCGTCGTGCAGGGTGGCCCTGGCACCGGCAAGACCGTTGTCGCGCTGCATCGCGCCGCCTATCTGCTGTACACCCACCGCGAGCGGCTCGGAAGCCATGGCGTGCTGGTGATCGGACCCAACACGACGTTCCTGGAATACATCGGGCAGGTGCTGCCGTCCCTCGGCGAATCCAGCGTGGTACTGGCCACCGTCGGCACGCTGTATCCGGGGGTGACGGCGGTGACGGCGGATCCACCGGAAGCAGGGGAGATCAAGGGCCGGCCGATGATGACCAAGATCATCGACAACGCGGTGCTGGACCGGCAGCGGGTGCCCAAGCGGCACAGGACATTCCTCTACGACCGGGGCAGGGTTCGGCTGGAACCGAGCCTGCTGAACCGGGCGCAGCGGCAGGCATGGGGTTCGAGGTTGCCGCACAACAAGGCCCGGCAGATCTTCCTCAGGGTGGTGCTGGACGGGCTGGCCAAACAGATCGCCGGCCGGCCAGGGGTGAAGCAGGGCCCGGAGCAGGAGACGGTGGCGCCGTCCGCCGACTTCACGGCGATCCGCAAGGAGATGGGCACCGACCCGGCTGTGGTGCAGGCGCTCGCCGACCTGTGGCCGCCCATCACCGCGCAGCAGCTGCTGTCCGAACTGTTCTCCGAAGAACGACGGCTGCGCTTCGCAGCGCCGTCGCTGTCGCCCGCGCAGCGGAAGATGTTGCTGCGCACCACCGCTTCAGCTCCGTGGACGGTGGGGGATGTTCCCTTGCTCGACGAGGCGGCGGAGCTGCTGGGCGAGATCGGCACCGCCGATCTCGCCTGGTCGAAGCAGCGCAAGCAGGACCTGGAGTACGCCCAGCAAGCGCTCGACGCGCTCGGCGAAGCGTCCGACGACCAGCAGGATTCGGGGATCAACTTCACCGTCGGCATGCTGTCGGCCGAGGACCTCGCAGACCTGCACACCGATGATCGGTTCGCCTTCACCACCTCCGATCGCGCTGCGGCGGACCGGGAATGGACGTACGGGCACGTCATCATCGACGAGGCCCAGGAGCTCTCGTCGATGGGTTGGCGGATGGTCATGCGCCGTTGCCCGGTGAAGTCGATGACGGTGGTCGGTGACATCGCGCAGACATCGGATCCCGCGGGAGCCTCGGACTGGTCGCGCGCCCTGCGTCCGCACGTCGCGGATCGGTGGCGGATGGCGGAACTCACGGTGAACTACCGCACCCCCGGCGAGATCATGGATGTCGCCGCCGGCGTGCTGGACCGGATCGATCGCCGGCTGTCGGTACCGACGTCGGTGCGGCGCAGCGGGTTCCGGCCCTGGGCGCGCCACAGCAGCCCTGCCAAGCTGGGCGCGGCGGTTGCCCGGGCAGCGGTCGAGGAGACCGCATCACACGACGAGGGGCAGCTCGCCGTGCTGGTGCCGGACGGACGGCAGGCGGAATTCCTGGCCGCTGTCCGGGCGCCATTACCCGAGGCATCCGCGGACGCCGGTCCTGGGCACCGGGTGACGGTGCTCACCGTCCGGGAGGCCAAAGGCCTGGAATTCGACGCCGTGCTGCTGGTCGAGCCCGCGGAGATCGTGGGTCAGTCCAAGCGCGGTTGGGGGGACCTGTACGTAGGGCTCACCAGATCGACTCAGCGACTCGGGGTGCTGCATGCACAGGACCTGCCGAGCGGTGTGCGGATACCCGATGCACAGTTGCTGCCGGCCGCCGACGACTAGACTCGGCGGGTGGCGAATTCAGGCGGGGCGGGGACTTCCGGGCCGTCCGCCGCCACCAGAATGCTGAGATCCGCGCGGGGCCTGCACATCCAGCTGGCCGACAGCCTGCGGGAGCGACTCGGCCAGGGAGAGTGGGCCGCCGGGGACCGGTTGCCGACCGAGGCCCAGCTGTCCGTGGAGTACCGCGTGTCGCGGAGCACCGTCCGCGGGGCGTTGCAACTGCTGGAGTCCCAGGGCCGCACCAAGACCCGGCACGGCATCGGCACCTTCGTTACCCCGTTCGGCCGTGAGATCAAAACCGGGCTGCAGGAACTGCATTCCATGTCCGAGACGATCAGATCGCATGGACTGGAACCGGAGATGCGGTACCACACCGCGCTGATCCGGACCGCAACGGCGGCCGAGGCCGAAGATCTGCAATGCGAAGCCGGAGCGTCGGTGTTCGCCACCGAACGCGCGGTACTGGCCGACGGCGAAGTGGTGGCCTTCTCCTACGATGCCATTCCGGCTTCGGTACTTCCGGCCGGGTTCGAGCCGTCCTCGGCGACCGGGTCGCTGTTCCAGCTGCTGTCCGCCAACGGCACACAGGCGACGACGGCGATCGCCGAGATCCATGCGACCGGAGGACGGAACGTCGGTTGGGGTGAACGGCCGCCCAGCGCCGTGTATCTGCTGCTCGACCAGGTCCACTACACCTCGGATGCGGTTGCGGTACTGGCCTCCCGCACATACTTCCTCGAGGGGCGATTCCAGTTCTCGGTGCTGCGAACGCGATGACCAGCAGGCAGCTCAGACCACCCGATCGCTGCCACCGTCGACCGGCACCTGGGCGCCGGTGGTGGCGGCGAACTCGTCGGAACACAACCGGACGACGGCAGCCGCCACCAGAGAGCTGAAAACCTCGGTGTGCAGCAGGTTCCGGCGTTTGTACTGCTCGACGGTCATGCCGTACCGGCCGGCCCGCTCGGCGAGCAGATCAGCAGTCCACAGCCCGGTGTCGAAGACCGCATCGGGGTGTACCACGTTCACCCGGATCCGGTCGGTCGCCCACTCCAGGGCAGCCACCCGGGACAGCTGGGTGAGCGCCGCCTTCGATGCCGAGTAGGCGGCCGCTCCGGGGCCGGGCGCCGAAACGTTCTTCGAGGCGATCACAGCCACCCGACCGCCGGACGGAGACAATGCCAGCAGCGGGTGCACCGACCGGAACAACGTCGCGACCGAATCCACGTTCACCGACATGGTTTTCCGCCAGGCGTCGGCATCCAGGTCGGCGATCGGAGCGCTGGCCGCGAACACCCCGGCGCTGACGACGACCATGTCGAGCCCGCCGAATCTCTCGACGCCCTGCAGCAGTGCCGCGTCCACCGCGTCGGGATCGGTGACGTCCACCTGGATGCCGAGATAGCTTGCGCCGGTGTGCGTATCGGCGACTGAGGAAGCCATGTCCATACCGACAACTGCCGCCCCGGCCTTGAGAAGTGCCAAGGCGCAGGCTTTCCCGATACCCGAGGCGGCGCCGGTGACCACCGCGATCTGGCCGGCGAACATCGGCGGGTCGCCGGCCCGGCGGAGTTTCGCCTGCTCAAGATCCCAGTACTCCACGTCGAACAGTTCGGCTTCCGGGAGCGCCCGATAGCCTCCGAGCCGCTCACCGGCGGTGATGATGTCGATGGTGTGGTGGTAGATGTCGGCGGCGATGTCGGCGTCCTTCGCCTGCCGACCGGCCGTCAGCATGCCGAGCCGCGCGTCCAGCAACACCCGCGGCGCCGGGTCGAGAGCAGTCAGCTCGCTGTGGCCCAGCGCTGCGCGGCGGGCGGAGTTGCGGGCGAAGTACTCCCGGTACCGGCCGACGTAGGCGTCCACGTCGGTGCCGATCTGCGGTGCGAGTTTGGTCCGGATGATGTGGTCGGGGGTGGCCGGCCCCCTGGTCGCAATCTCGGCCAGGTCCTCGCGGGCGACGAAGGTTGCCACCGCCGGATCGGTATGGCGACGAACGATCATCGAAGTCCCGGCCGCTGCGCTGACGGCCCGCCGCAATTCGGCGAGCTCAGTCGGCGCAACCGGCGGAAGTGGGATAGGGACGGACGTTTCCGAGGAACCGGCGTGATTGGCCAAGAATCGCTCCGCCGTGTCGATCAGCTCGACATGGCGCTGGTAGGCCTGTCGGGTGTCCTCGCCGACTGTGAACAGTCCATGATTCAGCAGGACCAGACCGATGGTGGCATCGCTCGATTGCAGCGGCCAGATCCTGGCCACCGTTGCCGCCAGGTCGAATCCCGGCATCACGTAGGGGATCACGGCGACGGTGTCGCCGAACACCTCGCGCACCGTCGCCTCGCCGTCGGCCAGGTTGGTGAGGGTGACGATGGCGTCGGCATGGCTGTGCTGCACGGCCGGAAACGGCAGCAGCGCATGCAGCAGCGCCTCCACAGAGGGGTCGGGAGCCGATGCGTCCAGGCGCGCGCACCGCAGCTCGTTCACCATCTGCGGGTCGGTCAGCCGCTCGACGCCGAGCAGCTCGCGGAGCCGGGACAGGCGCAGCGGCGTGAAGCCCTCCGGCGGGATGCTGGCCAGGTCGTAACCGCTTCCCTTCACGAACAGCACCTCGACCTGCGACCCCGTCACGTCGGTGACGGCGGACTTGATCGATGTGTTCCCGCCCCCGTGGAGCACCAGCGCGGGATCCGATCCGAGTAGCCGGGCCCCGTACGCAGCCTGCCCGAGTGGGTCCTCGGGCGCCTCGGTCGAATCCCAGCGGCTGCGCATGTCGCCTTTCGGGTAAACACTCGGTGGTCAGTTGTCTGACGACTTTATCGACACCGCCGGGACCGGGTCAACGGCTGCGCGGGGTCGCGCCGGCGACGGCTAGATTCGGCAGCATGCCACTCGGACGAAGGGTCGCCCTGCTGAACAAGGCGGGGCTGAACAAGCTGACGGTGAAGATCGCCCCCTGGATGCCCGGGTTCGGTGTGGTGGTCTATAGGGGCCGCAGATCCGGCAAGCGGTACCGGACGCCGATCAACGTATTCCTCCGTGACGGCGGCTATCTGGTCGCGCTGACCTACGGCCCGGATGCCGACTGGGTCAAGAACGTGCTGGCCGCCGGCGGCTGCGAGATCCAGACTCGGCGGCGCCTACACCGACTGACCAGCCCCAGGCTCGAGCACCGCGAGAAGCCCGAGGGGCTGCCGCCGGTGGTCCGGATGATCCTGCGGCTGGCAAAGGTGCACGATTTCCTGGTGCTCGATCCCGCGCCGGCAACCGGCTGAGGCCACCGATCGTGAAGCGCGCACCGGTTGCCTCCCGCAGCCTGGCCTCGGTCGGCTACGACCGGGCCACCAACGTCTTGGAGATCGAGTACCGCAGCGGCGACGTCTATCGGTACTTCGCGGTGCCGGCCAGCACGTTTGCGGCGATGCTGGCTGCGGACAGCATCGGTGCCTTCGTGAATCAGCGCATCAAGCCGCGACATCGTTGCCTCGAGGTTTATCAGGAGTGAGCACAGAACAGTGAGCGCCACCGATGCAACCGGTCAGGTGCAGCAGATGTGGGAAGGAGTCCGATGATTGCTGCGCATGGCGGCTACTCGGGGCAGAACTGCACAGCAGACTGCACCAGTTCGTCGACGGTCAGGTCCGCTCGGCTGACCAGCAGCAGCCGGGACAGCTGCAGGATCGCGGCGGCCGTTCGCCGATGCTCTTCGCCGGACAGCAATTCCAGGTCGCTGATTTTCGCCAGCCCGATGACCCGCCTGGCGGCCTCGCACCCGGCAAACCCGAGGGCATCGACCCGGATGGTGCCGAGCCATTGACTGAAGAAGGCATCGGGGTACTTCTCGGCCGATTGCCGTCCCGGCCACAGCTCCCACAGCCGGGCAGTGAAGGTGTCCCAGCTGGCGGCAACCGTTCGCAGTAACGATTCTCCACGATCGGTGTCGGACAGCACCACGGCACGTACCCCGGCCGCCAGCATGTTGGCCCACATCAACCCCAGGTCGAACCCGATCGGTCCGTAGAACGCGAACTCGGAGTCGAAGGTCTTCACCGAGAGCCCGGACTCGACCCCGGTGTTCGTGCCATCGGAGCCCATGGCTGGGGGCCCAGCGACGGGATCGCCGCGCCGCACGAACACGCTGCCGGAGTGCAGGTCGCCGTGCAGCAGGGCCTCCTGCACCGTCAGGAACCGCAGTTTCATCGCCATCGCCGCATCCACCCACGCGGCATCCCGTTGCAGGGTATCCACCAGCGGTTGGACTTCGGGCCGCACCGAGTTACGTTCCGCTCCGAGGAAGGGCTCGGTGAAGATCACGTCCTCGGTCAACGCGCACAACTCCGCGTTGATGCCGGCCGCGGCCCGCAGCCGGAACTGCTCCTCGCCGAGGGTGAGGAAGGAGGTGCCGAATGCGACGTCGGCGACGTACCTGCCGAGCCTCTCCGCGACCCCCGTGGGATCACCGCCGGCATTCAGGTAGGTCCGCAGCACCGTGTGATCGGTCAGGTCCTCGAGCGCCAGCACGTGCCGCTCGGCGTCGAAGTCGATGAGCCGGCAGACGTCAGGGGACACCGCCGCGTGCGCGGTGATCGCTGCCGCCTCTCTGGTTGCCCGCTCCTCCGTCATCGGCCAGGACGGGCCGACCAGCCGCACGTAGGGCAGCGCCTGTTTGAGGACCAGCGACCGACCGTCCGAACCACGGCAGATGAACACCTGATTGAGGTTCCCGTCACCCACCTCGGTGACCGACATCCCCTCGGCCGCAACGAGTCCGGCGAGCGCTCGCCTCCCGGCGATGTAACCCGGCACGGCATCGACGGTCAGGACCGAGCCGTTCGACGGCTCGGCCGATGACCTCACGTTCACGCCGCCTTCCTCCGCCGCCGCCGCAACGAGAACGAAATGAGCAGCGCGAAGATTAGCACCAGCCCCTTGATCAGGTCCTGGGTGTAGTAACTCAGGCCCAGTCGGGCCAGTCCGTACAGCACCACTCCGATGAAGATCGCGCCAACGAAGGTGCCGAACGCGTTGGGCTTACGTGCGCCCAGCACCGCGTAGCCGACCAGCGTCATCGCCACCGCGTCCAGCAGGGTCGAATCGCCGGCCGTGACGTCGCCCTGCCGCAGCCGCGAGATCAGGATGATGCCGGCGATGGATCCCAGCACTCCGGAGATGGCATACGCGGCGAAGCGGTACCGGGGTACCCGGGCGCCGGCCAGTCGGGCGGCCTCGGCGTTGCCGCCGACCGCGTAGAACAGCCGGCCGAACCTGGTGCGTTCCAGGAAGATCCACATGAACAAGGCGATCAGCAGGAAGATGTAGACCGAGATCGGTAGCCCGAACACCTTGGTCCCGTCGATGGCGGCCACATCCTCGGTGACCCGGCCCTTCATCGGCTCGCCGCCCCGCAGCCGTAGCCCGGTGACGAGGGTCTGGCCGTCCACCAGCCAGCGTTTGAGGCCCTGTGCGGTGAACATGGTTCCCAGAGTTGCCAGCAGGGGCGGGATCTTCAGCTGGACGATGAGTGCGGCGTTGACGCAGCCGACGGCCAAACCCGTCAGCAGGCAGGCGATGATGGCCGTCGGACCGGTCAGCGCGAACCGGATCATCACCATGGCGGCGACCGTTACCGACAGGCCGGCGACGGCGCCGACGGACAGGTCGAGATCGCCGACCACGGCGGTCAAGGTCATTCCGAGTGCGGCGATCCCGGCCACCGTCTGTGCCTGCAGGATCGAGGTGACGGTGTCCATCGATGCGAACTTCTCGATGGTGAACGCGAAGGCGACGATCACCACGATGGCGATGATCAGCACCCCGTACCGCACGAAGAAGTCGACGAGGGTGGCGCGTTCCCTGGTGCCGCCGACCGCCGTTCCGGCTGTCATCTACTGTTCCTTCCGCAGCGTGTCGCTGGACGCCTCGGTGGTCACCTCGGGGGACAGACCGGCCCGTTCCAGCGGGTCGTCGGTGGCCGACAATCCCATCGCCGGAGCGGTTTGCTCGTCGATGAGGGTCGACGACCGGCGACTCATCGCCTCGATCAGCCCGCTCCTGGTGGCCTGGGAGAGGCGTACGTCCGCGGCGATGGTGCCCTGGCGGAGCACCACGATCCGGTCGGCCACCTCGAGCGCCTCGTCCAGGTCCGAAGTGGCCACCAGCACGGCGGTGCGGCTCGTCAACTCCCGGATCGTTTCGCCGATGTCATGCCTGGCGTTGATGTCCACCCCGCGAAAGGGTTCATCCAGCAACAGCACCCTGGGCCGGCCCAGCAGCCATCGCCCGATGACCACCTTCTGCTGGTTGCCGCCCGACAGCGTCTCGATCGGGCTGGCGGGACCGCCGGCCATCACCCCGATCCGGTCCATCATCGAGGTGGTCGCCCGCCGTTCACGACGGCCGGACATCAGCGTGGCCGACGAATAGTCGCGGGTGAACGGCAGTGTCATCTGCTGGTAGAGCGGCCAGCCGGGAATGATGGCCTGTTCGTGCCGGGACTCCGGGACCAGGTAGACACCGCCGGACTCTGCCTGCGACGGGTGGCGGGGGGCAAACGGCTTGCCATCGAGGGCGATCGACCCGGACAGGGCCGGCCGGGCGCCGAACAGCCACTCGAGCAACTCCGTCTTGCCGCTGCCCAATAGGCCCAACAGAACGGTGACTTCGCCCTGCCGGAGATCGAGGTCAAAGTGGTCGGAGTCCGGCAGTACCCGGACGCCGGCCATCCGCAGCACCGGGGCATCGCCGAGCTGCTCGGTGCGCTTCATCTCGGCGGGCGTCCGGTTGAACAACGCCTGCAGCACCTCCGCCCAGTCGAATCCTGGCTTACTCCCGGTGTCCGTCGCCTCGGTGGCGGCTGCGCCGGTCGCTGGACCAATGACTGGAGTCTTGTCGAACTCTCCCTGCATCGCCCCGTCACGCAGCACACCAACGTGGTCGCAGAGGATGTCGAACTCGGCGAGCTTGTGACTCACGTACATCACCGTCATCCCGGCCGCCACCTGGTCCGCGATCAGCTCGAACAGCCTGCCGCTCTCGTCGGTCGACAGTGCGGAGGTGGGCTCGTCGAGGATCAGGATCTCCGGCTTGCGGGACAGCGCCCTGGCCAGCACCAGCAGCTGACGTTCCGAGACGCCGAGTTCGCGCACCGTCGCCCGCATCACCGACCTGGACAGCCTGAGCCCGAGGGTATCGGCCACCCCTGCCGCGTACCGCTCGGTGCGGCGGAAGGTGAAGGTGGGCGGGCTGGAGGGGTCGGTGAGCTGATCCAGCGCGAGGTTCTCGGCGACCGTCATATCCAGCACGACACCGTCGTTCGGGTTCTGGTGAACGGTGCCGACGCCGTGCCGAGCCGCGGCCAGCGGATCGGAGAAGGTGACCGCTTCACCGGCAAGGAGAATCGTTCCGCCGTCAGGCTTCTCGGCACCGCAGAGGATCTTGATGAGCGTCGACTTCCCGGCGCCGTTGGCTCCCATCAGGCCGTAGATGCTACCCCGCTCGACCCCTAGTCCGACGCCACGCAGCACCTGGTTGGGACCGAAGCTCTTGGTGATGTCCCGCACCTCGAGGACGGTGCTCATCGCTGGTGGTGGGGGGTCATCAGGCTCCCTGGCGCCGGTCTCGGCTTGTGGTGGGTCTCGGCTTGTGGTGGGACTCGGCTTGTGGTGGGACTCGGCTTGTGGTGGGACACGGCTTGTGGTGGGGGACACGGCTTGTGGTGGGGGACACGGCTTGTGGTGGGACACGGCTTCTGATCGGCACGTTGTGGGGACGCAGCGGCGGCGCCGGGGTCGGGGGATGTCCAGCACCGCCGCCGCGCGTCATTCACTGGCCGGGCGTGATCTCCGGTATCCAGCTCGCGCCGAGGAAATTGGGGGTCTTCAGGTCCGGCAGCGCCTTCCGCAGACCGTCCATGTCGGCCACCCCCTTCTCCTTCAACATGTCCTGGGTGATCAGTGCCGCCGGGATGGTCATCTTGCTGGGCAGGTCCACACCGTCGGCGCCGGCGATGGCCGCCCGCGCTACGATCGCGCCCACGTTGGCCGGATCGGTGGCAGCGGTTGCCCGCCACTGGCTGTTGGGCTCGGTCATCAGCTGGATGTCCGCCGTTGACACATCGACGCCGTACACCTTGACCTTGGTCATGCTGTTCTGCCGAAGGGCAATCAACGTCCCCTTGGCCAACTCGTCGTAGGCGGCGAAGGCCAGGGTGGTGTCCGGCGCCGACTTGAGGGCCGCCGCACCCTCGCTGGCGGTGTCGGCTGCCACCGACTCGGAGTACTTGCCGAAGTGCACCGACTCGGTGAACGAGGGATTGGTCTTCAGGAACTGCTGGTAGACCACGTCCCGGGAATCCAGCGGCGCGATGCCGGAGACGTTGACGTAGGCGATCTTTCCGCCACCGGGGTTGTCCTGTTTCATGAAGTCGAGGATCTTGGTGGCGATCGACGCGTCGTCCTGCGAGAGGTACAGGGCCTGCTTGTTGGCGATCGCGACGTCGTACACGACGACCGGGATACCGGCCTTGATGGCCTGATCGATCTTCGGGTCGATGGTGTCCTTGAGGCCGTGGTCGACGATGATCACGTCCGGTTTGGAGGCGATCGCGTCGTTGAAATCGGTGGCCTGTTTGTCGTTGTTGTTGCGGGCGTCGTAGGTGGTGACCTTGGCGCCGGCCGCCTGCAGCTGCTTGGTGGCGCCGTTACCCCATTGTTCGAAGTAGTCGCCGATGCCGGACTGCCGGACCAGCGCGACTTTGATGCCGTCCTTCGCGGCGGACGGTTTAGTGGCCGGCAGCTTGAACGAGTTCTCGGCGCCGCCTGGGCCGGCACTGCCGGTGGCGGACCCTGATGCCGATTCGGACCCTGACCCGGATGCGGTACTACCGCTTCCGGATGCGGTGTCGCTCACTGACGAGCCCGACTCCGCTGACGTACTCGACTCGGACGCGGTATTCGACTCGGACCCGGTATTCGACTCGGACCCGGTACTCGACTCGGACAGGGAACTCGACTCGGACGCGGTACCCGAGTCGGCGGCCGAACTCGAGGACGAGCCGGTGTCGCCGGCGGCGCTGGAGCCCGCGGCTCCACCGGCAGCCGAGGTGCTGGGACTCTGTGCGGTGTTCTGCGAACATCCGGCCAGGGTGAGTGCCGCAGCGGATGCCATCGCCACCAACAGGTTTGCCGTGCGCTTCATGCGTTCCTCCTCGAACGATCAGTGGCGGGCCGGTCAGGCCCCGATCGGTGCTGCTGCTCTCAGGTCCTGGGGCTGCATGATCACCCGGCGGTCCGTCACCACAGCGGTGATCAGCTCGGCCGGCGTGACGTCGAAGGCGGGGTTTCTGACCTTGGCTCCCGGCGGAGCGGTGCGGACGCCGGCGAACGAGCACACCTCGTCCGGTCCACGATCCTCGATCTCGATATCCGAGCCGCTCGCGGTGCTCACGTCGACGGTGGTCTCCGGCGCCACCACGAGAAACGGTATGCCGAAGTAACGGGCAGCAACCGCCAGAGCGAACGTGCCGATCTTGTTCGCGGTGTCGCCGTTGGCCGCGATCCGGTCAGCTCCCACCAGGACCGCGTCCACGTCGCCACCGGCCAGCACCGATGCGGCGGCCGAGTCGACGATCAATTCGTAGTCCGCACCCATCCGGTCCAACTCCCATGCGGTGAGCCGGGCGCCCTGCAACAGCGGCCGGGTCTCCAGGGCGATCGCAGAGCCGAGACGTCCGTCCTGGTGCAGCTTCTCGACCACACCGAGTGCGGTCCCGTGCTCGACCGCGGCCAGCGCGCCGGTGTTGCAGATGGTCATCACCGTCAGCCGATCCTTGCTCGGGCTGAGCTCGTACACCAGATCGGCTCCTCGGGACGCCATCGCCAGGCCGGCGTCGATCTCCTCGTCCCGAATGTCGAGCGCGGCCTCCAGCGCTCCGCTCGGACCACCGAGGTGGAATGCCTCCAGCGCCCTGTCCACCCCGACGGCGAGGTTGACGGCAGTGGGCCGGGCAGCCCGGATCGCGCTGGCGGCGGCGCGGGTCTGCCGGGGGGTCATCCGCTGTGCGGCAAGGGCGACGCCCATTGCTCCGGCGACCCCCAGTGCCGGGGCACCCCGGATCGACAGCCGCCGAATGGCGGCAATCAGGCCGTCGACGGTGTCGATGTCCAGGACGGCGGAGTGGGCGGGGAGTCGGGTCTGGTCGATCAAGCGGATGTGTCCCGGCGCGCCAGGGCGGGCCGGGACCCAGTCGATCGTGCGCATACCGCCCCTCCTGATGGTCGCGGTGGACAACGGACATAGTCCGGCACTGATCGGCAGGTTGTCAGACAACTGACGTCAGTGTCAAGGATGCCGAGAGAGTCGTCATCGTTCCGCAACGCGGTCGCAGTCCCTCGATGTGCCACAGTCCCTCGATGGGCCACAGTCCCTCGATGTGCCACAGTCCCTCGGCATGAAGTCGCCGTCGAGCAGGTGGACGCGACCACGAAGGGTGGCGACCGGGAGTCGATCATTCCGGGGAGCCGATGAGAGCCGTTCTAACGTGCGCGCCGCAATTCCTTGGCGGCGTACCGGCCCACCTGCCAGGTGCCGTAGCCGTCGCTGGCTCCGCCGATGGCCCCACCGACCAACGGGATCCGCTTTCCGACGAAGGTGGCCAGCCGCTTGCCGCCGACGCCGGCAATCAGTTCCGCGGTGATGGTCTGCACGATCTGCTCGTCGACGGCTGGATCATGTTCGGCCGCCGTGGCGATACCGAACGGGGTGGCCGGCAGGCGGCGGTCACCCAGCAGATTTTTGACCCCGGACCTTCCGAGCAGGCAGGCAAGTACCGCATTGCGGACGTTGGGGTCTCGCAGGTCGTAGCCGCGCAGGTGCGCAATGCCGGCGACAAGATGACACTGGATCAGCGCCAAGCCGGCGATGTTGGCCGGGATGGCGGCCGCCGCGGTGACGATACCGCCGATGTTGGTCGCGAACCCTTGCGCCCCTGCGAGTTTGGCATGGCTGTCGATCAGTTCCCTGATGGCCACGTCGGCGTCACCGTTGGCCTTGACCAGTTCCCGATCCGCCGATTTCGCGGCGCCGGGTAACGGACCTACGCCGTCGATGGCCCGATCCAGAACTGACCGGACGAAGACCGAAGTGTGCCGGGGAGCCAGATTCTTGCCCAGCGCCCCGAGCGCCTTTCCCGTCATGTTGCTCATCGCGCCCATGTCGTCACTCTCCCGTCAACCGCTCCCGTCAAGCGACTCTCCGGCGAGCCTATCCGGCGGTGAGTCGCCGCCCTGCGAGACGGCTGCGCTGCCACCGTGTCAACGGCGATGACGTCCATGCAGATCGAGCCGTTCCGGCACCGCATCGGCGGCTCGGTCCGGCAGCCGTCAGCCGACAAGTTGCACGCCCCCGAAGGCCATTGCCGCGATCAGTACCCAGGAGCAGATTCCCAGCAGCACCGCGCGGCCGCCGGTCCGAATCAGGGTGGCCAGGTGCACGCTGCTGCCGAGCCCGAACAAGGCGGCCCCCAGCAACACAGTCTCGACATGCTGGGCCGGGGCGAGCACCGGTGCCGGCAGCCAGCCGGTGCTGCGCAGCGCCACCATCGCGATGAAGCCGAGTACGAACAGCGGAACCAGCGCGGGCTTGTTCTCGCCGATAGTCGCGCCGCTGCGTCGGCGGGCCAGGCTCATCCCGGCCACCATGGGTGCCAACAGCACCACTCTGGTCAGCTTCACTACCACCGCGATGGCCAGCGCAGCCGGGCCGGCCACCGATGCGGTGGCCACCGTCTGCGCGACGTCGTGCACGCTGGCCCCCGCCCAGATGCCGAACTGATGGTCGTCCAGGCGCAGGGGATGTCGCAGTAGTGGCAGCACGGCGATGGCCAGGCTGCCGAACATCGTGACCATGGTGATCGAGGTGACCACTTCCGATTCCTCGTTCTTGGTCACCCCGTTCATCGCGGCGATCGCCGAGGCGCCGCAGATCGAGAACCCGGTTGCCATCAGCAGGCTGGTCCCCGGCGTCAGCCCCATCCGGCGCCCGAGCCACTGGGTGCCGAAGAAGGTCAGCATCACGATGGTGACGATGACCGCGAGGGTGGGCAGGCCCAGACGCAGTACATCCGGTACGGCCAGCCGCAGACCCAAAATGACGATCCCCAGCCTGAGCAACCGCTTTGCCGCGAACTGCAGGCCGGGGCGCAGCCTGCCCAGCGGGACGCCGATGTTCGCGACCAGCACTCCGGCGACGACGCAGGCGGTGAGTGGGCTGACGCTCGGCATCCCGTGGTTCACCAGCAGGGCGGCGCCGACCGCCACCGCCGATGCGGCCAGCCCGGGCAGCACCGTGAGGCGGGGAATCATCCGGCCGGTGGGCGCGCCGCGATCGGCGTGCCCACCACGATCGAGCTGTTGGTCTGGCCGTGCGGCAGGAACCGGTCGAGCAGGGCGCCGATGTCCATCACCGACGGGACGTGCACCTTCATCAGGAAGCAGTCTTCCCCTGAGATCCGGTAACACTCGCTGACCTGCGGCGTGCGCTCGGCGAGCGCGGCGATCTTCTCCAGTTGCAACGGCCCGGGCTTGATCCGCACCCACACCGCGACCGGTAACCCGACCGCTGCCGGGTCGATGTCGGCGCGATAACCGCGGATCGCGCCGGTTTCTTCGAGCCGGCCGACCCGATCACGGACCGCCGGCGCGGACATCCCCACCCTGCGGCCGAGTTCCGACATGCTGAGCCGGGCGTCCTCGGCCAGGGCGGTGAGAATGGCGCGGTTGACGGAGTCCAACTCCGGCCTTCGATTCGGCAAGTCAGTACGCGGTCGAGCGGCTCTTCGCACCGTCATGGCTGAGCCTGCCTTTCGATCGGGCCTGGCGATACCGGGTCCTACCTTCGAGCATAGAGACATGGCATCGACCCGATCCGGCGGATCCGGCGGTGTCCTTCCGCAGGGGGCGTCCAGATTCGCGGCCGCCGTCACCGATCGGCTTCCGCCGCCGACCTACTTCGTGGTGAGCGCGATCTTCCACTATCTCGGGCCGGCGTTCGCTGTTCTGCTGTTCAGCAGGGTGGATGTGCTCGGGGTTGCCTGGCTTCGAATCGCTTCCGCCGCAGTCGTTTTCGCGGTGTGGCGGCGGCCGTGGCGGGTGTGGCGTCGGCTCGACCGTGGCACCAGGATCGCGCTGCTGGCCTGGGGCTGGGTGCTGGCGCTGATGAACAGCGCCTTCTACCTCGCCATCGATCGACTTCCGCTCGGCACGGTGGCGGCGATCGAGTTCCTCCCTGTGATCGCGCTGGCCGCGGTGTCGGTGCGCACCCGCCGCAACCTGCTGGCACTGCTATCGGCGGCCTCCGGGGTCTACCTGCTGTCCGACCTTCGGTTCGAGGGCGAACCGGTCGGTCTGCTGTTCGCGGTGCTGAATGCGGTGCTGTTCTCCGGCTACATCGTCCTTGGCCACCGGGTAGCACAGAGCGAGCAGGTCAACGGCATAGACGGGCTCGGGCTGTCGATGATCATCGCCGCGCTGGTAGCCCTGCCGATCGGGATCACCGGCGCCGCACCAGCTTTCGCCGATCCGATCGCGCTGTCGGCCGGCATCGGCGTCGGGATCTGTTCCTCCGTCATCCCCTACGTCGCCGATCAACTCGCGATGTCGAGGCTGCCGCGCAGCAGCTACGCGCTGATGGCCTCGCTGCTGCCGGCGACCGCCACGATCATCGGAGTGGTGGTGCTCGGTCAGATCCCGATGATCGCCGAGATCATTGGTGTGGTGTTGGTGATCCTCGGCCTCATCATCCACCAGGAGCACCGCACGAAACAGCGTCCCGTCATCCCGGACTAACCTGACGCGATGTTGCCGACATCGCACCTGCTGGCCTTCGCGATCACAGCGTTCGTGATCATCGTGATACCCGGTCCCAGCGTGCTGTTCGCGGTCGGACGGGCACTGGCACTGGGCCGCCGGGCCTCCCTGCTGACCGTCCTGGGCAACGCCGCCGGTTCCGCCCTCCCGCTGACCGCAGCGGCGGTCGGACTGGGTTCGGTGCTGGCCGCATCCACGATCCTGTTGTCGGCTGTGAAGCTGGCGGGAGCCGGCTACCTGATCTATCTCGGGGTCCGGGCGTTCCGCGAGCGGAGGTCGTTGTCCGCTTCGCTGGAGGCGAAGGTGACGCCGACGGCCGGGCGGCGGCTGGTCCGGCAGGGATTTTTCGTCGGCATGACCAACCCCAAGACGATCGTCTTCTTCGCGGCCATCCTGCCGCAGTTCGCCGACCGCTCGGCGGGAGCACTTCCGGCGCAGCTGCTCTTCCTCGGGGCCGTCTTCATCGTGATCGGGCTGGTGTCCGACAGTGCCTGGGCGCTGCTCGCCGGCACCGCGAGGAACTGGTTCGCCAGGTCGCCGCGTCGGCTCGAGGCCGTCGGCGGCACCGGAGGCCTGATGATCATCGGGGTCGGCGCAACGGTGGCGCTGACCGGCGCCATGGACTGAGCGGTTCCGGGGCGCACCAGCCCGGACGTTCCCCGGTGTCCACCGGCACGTGCGACCTCCACGGGATCGGTGCCGGCTGACGGGATCCTGCAGCATGTCGATCGGAGTGCCAGGCTGGAACGGATGGCTGTGCAGGCAGGAGCTACACCGTGACGGGCGACAGCGCCCGGCTGGAGGAACAAGCATCATGAGGCAGCCCCGAACGGTCGCCACGCAGCCGCTGGACGATCATCGATTCCGGCTCGGTGAGGGCGGCCGGTGGGACGGCACCGACTTCTGGCAGGTCGATCTGCTGGACGGCGAATTGTGGCGCAGCACCGGGGGCACCGGGGAACTGCACCAAGTCCTGGACATCGACGTGCCGCTGGGAGCCATGGCCCCCGTCCTCTCCGGCGGGAAGATCGTGATCGCCGGCACCGGGGTGGCCATGCTCGACGACGCGGGTCGGCTGGAGTGGATCGGCCGGCCGGCGGATGGTGCCCAACCGCCGCGGCGGGTGAACGACGCCGGGGTCGCCGGCGGCCGGATGTTCTTCGGCACCATGGACTTCGCCGGGTCCGTCGGCAACGGCAACCTGTGGCGGGTCGATCCGGATCGCAGCGTCACCGAACTGCTCGACGGTCTGGGCTGTCCCAACGGACCGGCCTGCACACCCGACGGCCGGACCCTCTACCTGGCGGACTCCACTGCCAGGGAGATCAGGCGGTACCGCATCCGTGACGACGGTGCGCTGCACGACGAGACGTTGTTCGTCACCGTCCCGGACGGTCTTGGCCTCCCGGACGGGATGATCGTCGACGACCAGGCCAATCTGTGGGTCGCGCTCTGGGGCGGATCGGCCGTCGCCCGGATCGACCCCGATGGCGGCTGGGCGGATCTGATCGCCCTGCCGGTCGTGCAGCCCACCAGCGTCACCATCGTCCGCGGCCGGATGCTGGTCACCTCGGCCTACAACGACCTTGCCGATCCGGGCGAGTTGGACGGCGCCACCCTGGTGCTCGCAACAGATGTGTCCGCGCCGGTGACGGCGTCCTTCGGTGCCCGCTGATCACTGTTCGTCCGGCTCGTGACCTCGGTGCCGCACCGACCACGGCACCAGCAGCCAGATGGCCGTCCCGATCGCCACCAGCGCGCCGCCGGTACCGAAGGAAGCGCCGTGGCCCAGCAGCACGTCGACGACCAGCACCACCCCGCCGAGCACGGTCACCGCCAGGAAGCCGAGGCCGACCCCTGCCAGCCGCGCGGTGTACCGCACCAGGAAGTCCTTGACTCCGCGCCGGAACAACAGCCGGTGGGCGGCAACGGGTCCGGTGAAGCAGATCACCGCGAGGGCTGCCGCGACCAGGGTCACCAGGTAGATGCCCAGCTGAAGGGTGTCCAGCGCTTCGAACCGTGACTGAAAAGCCAGCGAGAGCAGGAAACCGAACAGGATCTGTATCCCGGCCTGGGCCACCCGCAACTCCTGCAGCAGTTCGCCGAAGTTGCGGTCCAGCCGCTCGGCCTCGGATTCGCTGCGGGTGTAGTCACCATCGCGGTGGCGCCGCTCGTCGGGCATCGGTCGATCGTCACCGATGATGGCCCTGGCGACAACCCGCCCCGATGGGCTGGTTGGATCCACGGGTGGCGGAAACGGTGCACGGCTTCGATTTCACGGTGGGCGCACGGGTCGACGATCGACATGCCCGCACCGGCGTCATCCGCACCCCGCACGGCCAGATCCGCACCCCGGCGTTCATCGCGGTGGGGACCAAGGCGACGGTGAAGGCACTGACGCCCGAGCAGATCGCCCAGGCCGGAGCGCAGGCGGTGCTGGCAAACGCCTATCACCTGTACCTGCAACCGGGGCCCGACATCGTGGAGGAGGCCGGCGGGCTCGGTGCGTTCATGAACTGGCCGGGCCCGACCTTCACCGATTCCGGCGGCTTCCAGGTGATGAGCCTCGGCGTCGGGTTCAAGAAGGTTCTGGCGATGTCGACAGAGGGCATGCAGTCCGACGATGTGATCGCCCCCGGCCGGACCAGGATGGCCACTGTCGACGACGACGGTGTCACGTTCAAGTCGCACATCGACGGGTCCACCCACCGGTTCACTCCCGAGGCGTCGATGCGGATCCAGCACCAGCTCGGTGCCGACGTGATTTTCGCATTCGACGAATTGACGACGCTGATGAACACCCGCGGCTACCAGGAATCCTCGGTGGAAAGGACCAGGCAGTGGGCAGCGCGCTGTCTGGCCGAACATCACCGGCTCACCGCACAGCAATCCGGGAAGCCCTACCAGGCGCTGTTCGGTGTCGTTCAGGGTGCGCACTATCAGGATCTGCGGCGAGCCGCGGTGCGTGGGCTGGTTGCGCTCGGGACGACCGACGGCGGACCCCGCGGCTTCGACGGCTACGGCATCGGCGGTGCCCTGGAGAAGGAGAATCTCGGCACCATCGTCGGCTGGTGCAGCGAGGAGTTACCGGACGACAAACCTCGCCACCTGCTGGGGATCAGCGAACCCGACGACGTCCTGGTAGCGATAGAGGCGGGCGCCGACACCTTCGACTGCGTCTCGCCGTCACGGGTCGCGCGCAACGGAGCAATTTACTCCCGCGATGGGAGGTACAACGTGACCGCCGCGCGATTCCGCCGCGATCTCCGCCCCCTGGATCCGGAGTGCGATTGCTACACCTGCTCCCACTACAGCCGGGCGTATCTGCACCATCTGTTCAAGGCCAAGGAGCGGCTGTTCGCCACACTGGCCACCATCCACAACGAACGGTTCATCATCGAACTGGTCGATGACGCGCGGCGCAGCATCCAGGACGGCACCTTTGACGAATTCGCCTCCCAGTTCAAGGGCCGGTACTACGCGGGGTCGCCGCGCACCTGAGCCGGCAGCCTGAGCCGGCAGCCTGAGCCGGCAGCCTGAGCCGGCTGGCGGTGGGACGGTGGTCGGCCCGCCCGGCCTGCTCCTTGGTCTGCCGAACGGTTTCAGTGGTTAACAACGGTTCCAGCGGTTGTTAACCACTGAAACCGCTCGCGGGATCGACGACGTGCGGAAAACGCGAAGGCCACCGCATGTTCACCGACGCTGCGCAGCGAGCGCCTCGGCGTAGCTCGGTTCCCGTTTCTTGATCGCGGCGATCACCCGGTAGGTCACCGGCAACAGGACGGTCTCCACGCTGACCTTGATGATGAAACCGAGAATGGTGTAGTTCGCCAACTGTGAGAAGCCGGTGATGCCGATGACGGGACCGGCGATCAGGCAGAACGCCAGGGTGTCGAAGAACTCGGCGACCAGGGTGGAGGTCACCAACCGCAGCCATAGTCGGCGCTCCCGGGTGCGTTCCTTGATCTTCACCAGCACAGAGGAGTTCAGGAATTCGCCGAGCAGGTAGCCGCTGGCGCCGGCGACCACCAGTCGGAACTGAACTCCGAAAATGGCATCGAAAGCATCCTGGCCGGTGTACCCGGGTGCGCCCGGAGAGATGCTCACCAACCAGAAGGTCAGGGTGGCCAACACCTGGATGCCGAAGCCCAAGACGATGACCTTGCGGGCAGCGCGCACCCCATACACCTCGGTCATCACATCGCCGAGCACGTAGGTCAGCGGGAACAGGAACACCCCGCCATCGGTGAGTACCGGGCCGAACTGGATGCCTTTGGTGGCGCCGATGTTGCTGAGCAGCAGCAGGGAGCAGAACACTGCGGCGATCAACGGGTAGAAGACCGGCCCGGTGGTGGCGAAGGCGGCTCGGCCTGCCGACCGGGAATCAGAGCTGAGCTGGGTTGTCACCGCGAGATCTTCTCACCACTGGCGACGAATTCTGGCCCCGAGATCGCTCAGGGGTGCGCTTCGACGCCCCGACAGCGATCGCGGGCCAGAATCGGTCACTTCGGGACAGAGCCATCGACGATCCACGCTTCTCGGGGAAGCAACTGGGGATCGAAGCGGGGAATCAATTGCTCGGCAGTGACGGGTTCGCCGGGTTCGGCGAGATCCACCGACGCAGCCAGCAGGGTGAGCACCCGCTGCGGGGTCCAGCCGAGCGCTGCCAGGGCGCCCGGGGTGACCGCGCGGTCCCGCTTCGCCAGGCGTTTACCGTCGATGTTCACCGCGAGCGGGACGTGCGCGTAGCTCGGGATTGGCAGACCGAGCAGTGTCGCCAGGTAGGCCTGTCGCGGCGTCGATGAAAGCAGGTCGTCACCCCGGACAACCTGGCCGATCCGCTGTTCGGCGTCGTCGACCACCACCGCCAGGTTGTAGGCGGGGACGCCGTCGCCCCGGCGCAGCACGAAATCGTCGACCAGTCCGGTGAAACCGCCGGCCAGCACATCGGTGACGGTGAACTCGGTGACGTCGGCGCGCAGCCGGATAGCCGGCCGCCGGGTGGTCCGGAGTTGCGTACGCTCGTCATCGGTCAGTCGCCGGCACCTCCCGGGGTACGCACCCGGTGGGGCATGTGGCGCAGACACGGCCTTCTGGATCTCCCGCCGGGTGCAGAAGCACTCGTAGGTGCGGCCCTGGTCCCGCAGCCGCCGGGTGGCCGATTCGTAGAGTTCCAGCCGCTCGGACTGCCGAACGACGGGCCCGTCCCAGTCCAGCCCAATGGCTGCCAGATCGGCGATCTGGCGCCCCGCGGCGCCCGGCTGCACCCGGCCGAGGTCCTCGATCCGCAGCAGGAAATCTCGGTGCTCCGACCGGGCGAAAAGCCACGCCAGGAGTGCGGTCCGCAGGTTGCCCAGATGTAGATCACCGGAGGGAGTGGGGGCGTAGCGCCCTGCTCCGGGCACCCCATCTCCCTCCACAACCTGACAGGCGAATGGCCCGGACCGGCGCGCTGGTCGGGGTCTTCGGCTGGCGGAGGATACGGGATTTGAACCCGTGAGGGCTGTGACACCCAACACGCTTTCCAAGCGTGCGACATAGGCCGCTAGTCGAATCCTCCGCCGCAGAGTGTAACGGCTGGAGACTCTTCGAAGCGCCAGCGGAGTGAGCATCGCAGTCGTGGAGCGGCGAAGGAGCGCAGGGGCGAGGAGCGGAGCGTATCGGGGTGCTTGAGCCATCCATTCGTGAGGCGCCAGCGGAGTGAGCTTCGCAGTCGTGGAGCGGCGAAGGAGCGCAGGGACGAGGAGCGGAGCGTATCGGGGTGCCGAACCTTCGAATACAGCGGACCCCCGCACCCGTCAGAGCTCCCGGACCCTTGCTGCCTTCCGGCCCTGGGGGAGTTAAGGAGATGGACGCCGCGGGGGTCCGCACGAGAGCCTACCCGCGACGGCGTTGGACGGTCGATTGCATCGCTCCTCGGTGGTGACTACGTTCACTGAATCGATTCGTCGCCGTCGCCGAACGCTGCCTGTCTCGGCAGTGAGCAGGGAGCTCCGATGTCCCGTGCCTTCTCGCCCCTTCCCGGATTCCGCCGCCGGAAGGCGAGGGCCATCGCCCTCGCCGCGTCCGCGACGCTGACCGGGAGCCTGCTACTCGGGCCGAACCCCCCCGCGATCGCCGATCCGGCGCCGGCCAGGGTCGCGGTGGCTTCCCCGGCGGTGACGGTGGCGGGCTCCCTGCAGTCCGAGCTCGGTTGTCCTGGGGACTGGGATCCCACCTGTTCGGCGACGGACCTGCAGCCCGGCCCGGGCGGGAAGTTCTCGTCGAGTTTCGCTGTGCCGGCCGGCAGCTACCAGTTCAAGATCGCCATCTCCCACTCCTGGGACGAGAACTACGGGGCAGGCGGCGTACTGAACGGTGCCAACATTCCGCTGGTTCTGCAGGCGGCGGCAGCGGTGACGATCGGCTTCGACCCCGAGACGCACCTGGTCACCCTGAGTTCCACGAGCACTCCTGGCAACCAGGTGAGCGCCGCCGACCGGAAGTTGGCCGGCGACAGCTCACGTTCCAACCTGACCCGCGAGCGGTTCTACTTCGTGATGACGGACCGATTCGCGAACGGTGATCACAGCAACGACACTGGCGGCTATCGCATCCCGCCCGGTACCCCACCGGCCGGCCGCAGGCTGGTCACCGGGCTCGACCCCACCGACAAGGGCTTCTACCACGGCGGTGACCTGAAGGGGATCACCTCCAAGTTGGACTACATCAAAGACCTTGGTACCACGTCCATCTGGCTCACACCCAGCTTCAAGAACCGTCCAGTGCAGGGGGCGGGAGCCAATGTCAGCGCCGGTTACCACGGCTACTGGATCACCGACTTCACCCAGATCGACCCTCACCTTGGTACCAACGCCGAACTGAAGCAGCTGATCGATGCGGCACACGCCAAGGGCATGAAGGTCTTCTTCGACATCATCACCAACCACACTGCCGACGTCATCGACTACCGGCAAGGTCCGCAGAACAACTACAGCTACATCAGCAAGGCGCAGAAGCCGTACCTGGACGCGAACGGGAAACCGTTCGACGACCACGACTATGCCGCCGGGGACACGTTTCCCGCCCTGACGGCGGCGTCGTTCCCGTATACCCCGTACTTCCGCAGCCCAGCCGATCAGTCCGCGAAAACACCTGCCTGGCTGAACGATCCGCTGGACTACCACAACCGGGGCAACGCCGCCTTCGACGGTACCGAGGGTGACCGGTACGGCGACTTCTCCGGGCTGGACGATCTGTTCACCGAGAAGCCGGCGGTCCGCGACGGCCTGATCGACATTTACTCCACCTGGGCCAAGTTCGGCATCGACGGCTTCCGGATCGACACCGTCAAGCACGTCAACGTGGAGTTCTGGCAGAAGTTCGTACCGGCGATGGAAGCCGCAGGGGCGAGTGCCGGCAAGAACAAGTTCTTCCAGTTCGGCGAGGTCTACGACGCCGATCCGGCCAAGATGTCGTACTACACCACCACCGGCAGGCTGCCGGCCACCCTGGACTTCGGATTCCAGGCCAGGGCGACGGGTTTCGGCCTCGGCCAGCCGACCCGTGACCTGGCCGACCTGTATGCCGGAGACGACTACTACACCGATACAGACTCCAATGCCTACTCGCTGCCCACGTTCCTGGGCAACCACGACATGGGCCGCATCGGCAACTTCCTGGCTGCCGGCGGCTCCACCGGCAGCCAGCTGCTGCAACGGGATCTCTTGACGCAACAGCTGATGTTCCTCACCCGCGGACAGCCCGTCACCTACTACGGCGACGAGCAGGGCTTCACCGGGGACGGCGGCGACAAGGACGCTCGGCAGGACATGTTCGCCAGCAAGGTCGCGTCCTACAACGACGACACCCTGATCGGGTCGAGCTCCAGCACCGCTGTCGACAACTACAACACCAAGCAGCCGATCTATGCCGAGATCGCCGCCCTGTCCAAGCTTCGGCAGGAGAACCCGGCGCTGGCCGACGGCGCACAGATCCCGCGGTATTCCTCCAATGCCCCAGGCGTTTTCGCCTTCAGCCGTATCGATGCGAAGGACCAGGTCGAATACGTGGTGGCCGTCAACAACGCCACATCGGCGAAAACGGCCAGCTTCGACACGTTCAATCCGACGACGATCTACCGCGGTCTGTACGGCGGCGCGGGGAAGAAGCTCACCGGCAAGGACGGTCAGCTGAGCGTCACCGTTCCCGCCCTGTCGGCGATGGTATGGAAAGCCGACAAGCCGATAGCGCGCGCCGAGGCCGCACCCACGGCCCGGTTCGTCACACCGGGAACCGGCGGGACCGTTGGCGGCCGGGCACCGATCTCGGTCGCGGTCCCGGCCGGCGGCTTCAACCAGGTGACCTTCGCCTGGCGGCCGGCTGGGACGAGCACCTGGAATCCGTTGGGGACGGACGACAATCCGTCCTACCGGGTGTTCCACGACGTCTCGGCTATGCCGAAGGGAACGCTGCTGGAGTACCGGGCGATCGTCAAGGACAACGCCGGCAACGTGTCCGCGAGCAGCACCAGCGCGGTGGTCGGCGATCCGGCAGCGCCGGCACAGTCCGGAGGAAAGGCGCAGAACGACCCGCCGGCACAGCAGCCGAGTTCCGTCACCATCGCCGGCGACCTGGAGTCGGAGATCGGCTGCCCGGGCGATTGGCAACCCGAGTGTGCCGCAGCGCATCTCACGCTCGACACCAAGGACGGTATCTGGAAGGGCACCTTCAGCGGCCTGCCGCCTGGCGGCAAGCTCCAGTACAAGGCCGCTCTTGACGACTCATGGACGGAGAACTACGGGGAAGGCGGCAAACGCGATGGCTCCAACATCGCTGTCACAGTCCCGGCGAGCGGCACAGTGAGCTTCTACTACGACCCGTCGACGCACTGGGTGACCAGCGACGCCCAGGGGCCGATCGTCACTGCTCCGGGCTCGGCGCAGTCCGAACTCGGCTGCCCTGCGGACTGGTCACCGGACTGCATGCGACCCTGGCTGCAGGATCCGGACGGCGACGGCGTTTTCACCTTCTCGACCGCGAAGATCCCGGCCGGCAGCTACGAAGTGAAGGCCGCACAAGGACTTTCTTGGGACAAGAGTTACGGCGTCGGCGGCGATCCGGGTGGCGCCAACATCGGCTACACCGTGCCGGCGGGGGCGATTGTCACCTTCTCGTACGTGCTCGCGACCCACGTGCTGACCGTGAAAGCATCGGCGTCCACGTCGGCCGACCTGACCCAGTCCAAGGCCCAATGGCTGAACCCGCGGGTGCTCGCCTGGGACCTGCCGGCGGAAGGCAACCAATACCACTATCGCCTGCACTACGCGCCGACCGGCGGATTGGCGGTCGATGCGACCTCGGTGACCGGTGGCGGCTGGATCGAACTCACTCGGAATCCTGCCGGACTACCCGCCCTGCTGCGGTCCCAGCACCTGAACCTCGCCGGGTACGACGCGTTGTACCTGCCGGACTATGCGGCGCAGGACCAACGACTACTGCAGCGCATCATCACCGGGCAGGTGGTGGTCGCCGCCTACGACGACGCCGGCAAACTCGTCGACGCCACGGGCGTGCAGCTGCCATGGATGCTGGACGCGCTGTACCACGGTGCCACAGCGGCGGTCCTCGGTCCGGTCTGGAACGGTGCCGCCCCGAAAGTGGCAGTGTGGGCGCCGACAGCCACATCCGTCGAGCTGCTCCTGACTCCGGCCGGATCGACTGTGCAGCAAAGGATTCAGATGCGCCGTGATGGCTCCGGAGTCTGGTCCGCGGGCGGCACCCCGGCCTGGAAGAACGCCCGGTACCTGTACGCCGTGACGGTCTACGTGCCGAGCACCGGCAAGGTGCAGCGGAATGTGGTCACCGATCCCTACAGCGTCGCGCTGACGACGAACTCCAAGGAATCGGTCCTGGCCGACCTGAACGACCCTGCGCTCAAACCCGCCGGCTGGGACCGGCTGCCGAAACCTGGCTTACCGCAACCATCTGACACCTCGGTGTACGAGCTGCAGCTCCGCGACTTCTCGATCTCGGACCCCACCGTTCCAGCCGCTCAACGCGGCACCTATCTGGCCTTCACCAACCCGAACACCGCCGGCATGCTGCACCTGAAGGCATTGGCCGGCGCGGGCATGAACACCCTGCACCTGCTGCCGGTGTTCGACATCGCCACCATCCAGGAGAACCGCTCGCAGCAACAACAACCGGCGTGTGACCTGGCGGCGCTGACGGCGGCGGACCCGGCCGGTGAGCAGCAGCAGGCCTGCACGTCGGCGGTGGCCGACGCCGACGGATTCAACTGGGGCTACGACCCGCTGCACTACACCGCTCCCGAAGGCTCCTACGCCACCAACCCGGACGGGCCGGCGCGCAGCAAGGAGTTCCGGCAGATGGTGGCCGGCATCAATGGCACCGGTATGCGGGTGGTGATGGACGTGGTCTACAACCACACCGCCGCAGCGGGTCAGGACGACAAGTCGATCCTGGACAAGGTGGTTCCCGGCTACTACCAACGCCTCTCGGCATCCGGAGCGCTGGAGACGTCCACCTGCTGCCCGAACACCGCCACCGAACACGCGATGATGAACAAGCTCACCGTCGACTCGATCGTCACCTGGGCGAAGCAGTACAAGGTGGACGGCTTCCGGTTCGACCTGATGGGGCACATGCCCAGGCAGACGATCCTGGACGTACGATCCGCCCTGGATCGGCTGACGCCGGCCCGAGACGGGGTGGACGGGAAGAAGATCTATCTCTACGGCGAGGGTTGGGACTTCGGCGAGGTGGCCGGCAACGCGCTTTTCCAGCAGGCCACCCAGGCGAACATGGCGGGAACCGGCGTCGGCACCTTCAACGACCGGATCCGGGACGCAGTACGCGGCGGCGGACCCTTCGACGACAACCCCGGCAAGCAGGGCTTCGGCAACGGTCTGCTGACGGACCCGAACGCCAGTGGCGTCAACGGCTCTGCCGAGGAGCAGAAGTCCGCACTGCTCCTGGACCAGGACCGGATCAAGGTAGGCCTGGTCGGCAACCTCGCCGACTACCCGATGATCGACAGCGCCGGAAATCCCGTGCGCGGCAAAGATATCGACTACAACGGGGCGCCGACCGGTTACACCGCGCAGCCGAGCGAGACCATCAACTACGTCGACGCGCACGACAACGAGACGCTGTTCGATGCGTTGACCTACAAGCTTCCCATCGACACCCCGATGGCCGATCGGGTGCGGATGAACACCCTGTCGCTGGCCGCGGTCGCGCTCGGCCAGGGGCCTATGTTCTGGCATGCCGGAGTGGACATGCTGCGATCGAAGTCACTGGACCGCGACAGCTACAACTCCGGCGACTGGTTCAACCGCATCGACTGGAGCGGGCAACAGTCCACCTTCGGATCCGGCCTGCCGCCCAAGGCAACGAACGAGGCGAAGTGGGAGTTCATGCGCCCGTTGCTCGCGAATCCGGCTCTCAAGCCGGGGCCGACCGACATCGCGGCGGCCACCGCCGCCGCGCAGGATCTGTTGAAGCTGCGATTCTCCTCCCCGCTGTTCCGGCTCGGGGATGCAGCCACCATCGGTCAGAAGGTCAGCTTCCTCACCTCAGGGCCGAACCAGACGCCCGGCGTCATCGCCATGCAGATCGACGACCGGGTGGGCGCCGACCGCGACCCGCAGCTGAAGCGGATCGTGGTGGTGTTCAACGCTTCTCCCGGTCAACAGACCGTCGCGGTGACGGGTGCTGGCGCGCTGCGGCTGAGCCAGGTACAGGCCGCCGGATCCGACCCGGTGGTCCGGCAGTCCACCATCGGCGCCGGTTCGGTGACCGTCCTCGGCCGCACGGTGGCCGTGTTCGTGGAATGACTGTGTGCGTGGAGTGACGGAGAGACTCCGGGCTCCGCCGACAGGCGCCGACCCCCTGACCGGCGGATCGACCGCTGGCCGTGTGTCGGTGCCGGCCAGTAGTCTCGTTCTGTGGCCCTGGCTCTCTACCGCAAGTATCGACCGGCGACGTTCGGCGAGGTGGTGGGGCAGGAGCACGTCACCGAGCCGCTGCGCGCCGCGCTGGCCGCCGGCAGGATCAATCACGCCTACCTGTTCTCCGGGCCGCGGGGCTGCGGCAAGACCTCCAGCGCGCGGATCCTGGCCCGCAGCCTGAACTGCGTGCAAGGGCCGACGCCGGACCCGTGCGGAGACTGCCCCAGTTGCATCGCGTTGGCGCCCGAGGGGCCAGGGTCGCTCGACGTGGTGGAGCTGGACGCGGCAAGCCACGGCGGCGTCGACGACACCCGCGAACTGCGCGACCGGGCGTTCTACATGCCGGCGGGGTCGCGTTACCGGGTCTTCATCATCGACGAGGCACACATGGTCAGCACACAGGGCTTCAACGCCCTGCTCAAGATCGTTGAGGAACCGCCTGAGCACCTGGTCTTCATCTTCGCCACCACCGAACCGGAGAAAGTGCTCACCACCATCCGATCCCGCACCCACCACTACCCGTTCCGGCTGATCCCGCCGGCTACCCTCCGGGCGCTGCTGGAGAAGCTGTGCGCGCAGGAGAAGGTGACGGTGGCGCCTGCGGTGTATCCGTTGGTGATCCGGGCGGGCGGTGGGTCGGCACGGGACAGTCTCTCGGTGCTCGACCAGTTGCTGGCCGGCGCCGGACCGGATGGAGTGAGCTATCCGAACGCCGTCGCCCTGCTCGGGGTGACGGATTCCGCGTTGCTCGACGAAGTGGTCGACGCGCTGGCCGCCGCCGACGGGGCTTCGGTGTTCGGCGCGGTCGACAAGGTGGTGGAGGCCGGCCACGATCCGCGCCGGTTCGCCGCCGACCTGCTCCAGCGGCTGCGCGACCTGTTGATCCTCGATGCCGTTCCGGGCGCGGCCGAGAAGGGGCTGATCGACGTTCCGGAGGACGAACTGGCCGCCATGACGGCTCAGTCCGATCGCCTCGGCGCGGCCACCGTGAGCCGGATGGCCGGGGTGGTGCACACCGGTCTGGTCGACATGCGCGGCACCACCGCCCCCCGGCTGGTGCTCGAGCTGATGTGCGCCAGAATGCTGCTGCCGGCCGCCTCCACCGAAGACGGGGCCTTGCTGCAGCGGCTGGAGCGGATGGAGCGACGGGTCTCGATCGTCCAGGATCCACGGCCGGATGACGATGCCCCGCCGGACCAGACTGCGACACAGACGGCGGCGGCGACCGGTGGGCGTCCGAGCGGCTCGACGGACTCCGGCGGGGTCGCGACGGAGGGACGGCAGTTCGCCCGGAAGACAGCCGCAGCGCCCGGACAGCCGGCAACCCCGGCGCCGAGTCCGGCTGAGAAGGTGCCGGCACCGACCGCTCCGGAACAGCCGGGCGAGCAGACCGCGGTAGCGCCGGATACCGAGGACCGGGAGCCGGCAGTGGCATCGAGACGCCCGGCAGTGGTCCGGTCGTCCCTCGGTCTGCCGCCGCCGCCCACCTTGAGCTCCGATTCCCCCCAGCCGACCGGGCAACCGGAACACATCGCCCCATCGGCCGGCGAACGCACGACGGGTGCAGCGTCCGCCCGACAGCCGTTCACCGACGACCAGCAGAGCGGCGAACGACAGAGCGGCGAACGACAGAGCGGCGAACGATCGAGCGGCGAACGGACGAACAAGACGCCGGCCACACCACCCGTCGCCGGGCAGCCTGCCGTGCAGCATCCCGCAGCGGAGCGGCCGGCTGTGGTGCCACACCTCGCGGAGAATTCCGCGGCAGAACAGCCTGCAGTGAAACCGGCGGCCGAACAGCCTGCTGCGCAGCTGCAATCGACGCCCGCTAGGGCGCAATCCGTCGGCGATCTCGGCGTCACCGACGTGCGTCGGGTCTGGCCGGAGGTGTTGTCGGCCGTGCAGCGGCGACGCCGCACCACCCAGATACTGCTGGAGTCGGCCACCGTGTTGGGGGTGTCGAACGGGGCCCTGCGGCTGTCCATGCCGCATGCCGGGATGGCCAAGCGGGTGGTCGAGCCGGCCAACGCCGACCTGCTGCGGGATGCCCTGCACGAAGTGCTCGGTGTCGACTGGGTGATCCGCTGCGACGCCGGCGACAGCGACGATGGTGGCGGCAGCGCATCACCAGCCGCCGGGAAGAACGTCGCGGTGCCGAGATCGCCGACCCGGCCGGAACCGCAGCGTCGCAACGGATCTGCCGATCCGCGGTCATCCGCGCACGTGAAGAACGCCCTTCCGCCGGATCCGGAACCACCCCCGGATGAGGCGGACGACATTCCGGACGACTACGGCGATCCCGACGTCGTGGCGACGTCGTCGACCCCGCACGATCCGGAGCAGGCGGCGATCACTTTGTTGGCCGCCGAACTCGGTGCCCGGCCGCTGGAAACCGATCGCTGACGCCACTCGGCCGGCAGCCGCTCTTTATTCGCGAACGGGAAGAATGAGATCCCGTCAGAGCTCGGCAACCATGGCCAGGCCCTGTTGTCGGCGCACCGCTCGCAGGAAGGCAGCTTCGGCAAGACCTGGCGACTGGCTGTGCCGAACGCCCGGTTTTTCGGAGCCACCGGCACCGCGATCGAGGACAAGAGCCGCAGCACGTTCAAGTTGTTCGGTGACCAGGATGACCCCAGCTTCGTCATGTCGCGGTACACCCCGGAGCAGTCGATCGCCGACGGCTTCACCAAGCCGGTCATCGTCGAACCCAGGCCGGTCGAGTTCAACCTGCACAAAGACGAACTGGACGAGGCCTTCGACGAGGAGGACCTCGACCAGGAGGCGAAGGAGTTCCTCGCCGGCAAGGCATCGCACGCCGAGACGATCCTGGCCAACCCGGACCGGATCACCGCCGTCTGCCGCGACATCATGGGCCACTACCTTACCTACGTCGAACCGCTCGGTCAGAAGGCGCAGGTCGTCGCCTACAACCAGAAGCTCGTCGTCGCCTACGCACAGGCCATCGGCAAGGAGCTGGCCCGCCGCGGGTCCACGCGCACCGTCGGCGTCGTCATGCATGTACCCCAGGACAAGAGCACCCCGAAGGCCTACCAGCAGTACGCGCTGACCGACGAGCAGGAGGAGGCGCTGAAGCGGCGCTCAAGAACGTCAATGACGCGCTGTCGTTCGTCGTCGTGACCGCCCGCCAATTGGTGGATGATCGGCTTCAACGCCCCTATCGAGGGCGTATTGGACCTGGACAAACCGTTGAAGGCCGCCAACCTGTTCCAGACTCTCACCCGCCCGAACTGGCCGTGGAAAAACCCCATGAACGGTCAGCGCAAGGAGTACGGACGGGTCGTCGACTACATCGGATGGCGAAGGCGATCGGTGCTGCGCTACTCGGCCCACGACCCGCAGACGACGGTGACGGCGAGAGCGAAATCAACGTGGTCGACATCGGCCAGCTGGTCGGCAAGTTCACCACCGAGCTGATGACGCTGGACGCGCTGTTCGCCGGCGTCGACAAGACCGACACCAACCTTGCCTCCCTCGCGGGGGCCCACGAGCGGATCCCCGACGGCAGCTCTGCCCGCGAACAATTCATCCAAGGCTTCGTCGCGTTGCAGGCCATCTGGGAGTTCCTCGATCCCAACCCGATGCTCGCCGGGGCCAAGGGCACCTACGTGTGGCTGGCAAAGGTCTACCAGTCGGTACTGCCGCGTGATCACTCTAAGACGTTCCTGTGGGAGAAGTACGGCGCGAAGACCCAGGCGCTGATTCACGCCAGCATGTCGAACATCAAGGTCCAGCCGCAGCCCGGCCGCAATGTCACCCTGGACGCGGGCGGCCTGGCCTTGGTCAAGCGGATCGCCGAGCAGTTGCGCCTGGCCAGCCTGCCGACACAGTCCGGCAAGAATACCGGCGAGGTCTACCAGGGCGTCCTGGACAGCATCGAGGCGCGGCTGAAGCGCCGCATCGAGGACGTGGACGCCGCTGTCTACAAGTCGCTGGCCGACCGCATCGAGAAGCTGCGCACTCAGGCGAAAACCAACGTGGAGGAGTCCCTCTCAATTCTGGAGGAGGCCCTGCACATCGCTCGCGATGTGGTCGCGGCCGACCGGGCGGCCGAAGCAGGCGACCTAGATCTGTATGACTCCAAGACTGGCGCGCTGACCCAGATCGTCGAGGAGAACACACCGCCCGGCTTGCACAAGATCATCCCCAAGATCGTGCAGGAGATCGACAGCATCGTCGTGGAGGTCGCCTTCGTCGGCTGGCACGAGGACGCCGACGGCGACAAGAAGGTCCGCCGCGAACTGCGCTCCACCCTGAAGAACCACGGCTTAGCCGTCACCGGCGCGCTGTTCGACAAGACTTACGCCTACGTCCGCGAGAACTACTGACTCCTCGCGGCCCGCCGATGCGAGATGATAAACTGATCGATCCCGGCCAAGTCGACCTCAGAAGCGTTCGCCTTTGCCCTGGCCTGTCGTCTTCCACGATAAGTGGCACAGTCTGACCACGCTAAGTGGCACCATGGCTACTGCGACAGCGTTACCCTGCATTCGCCTGACTCCGCATAGATGCGCATATTGAGCGGCATGCTCCGTGCGGATACCCCGACCACAGACCGGGCGATACCCCATGCCCCACAACGCAAAACAGCCAACCAAGATCAATAGCCGATTTCAAGATCAACTGACCCCCCGGCGTGATGGATCGAGGCCTGAGCTGACGTCGGCGGTTATCCAGAACCGGTTCGCTCGAGTGTCGGCTCTGGCTCGTCGGCGGCCTCAACTAGATCTTGTGCGGTTGTGGTGTCGGTGACTAGCGCATTGATCAAACCGCCACGCATCGCTCCCAGAAGGGCTGCAACTTTCCCGGTGCCGCGAGCAATGACCAGCCGAGTGGGTATGGCGGCCATCTGCGCGAGGGTAAGCCCTATGATCTTGTCGTCGGTCGGTGATGTGGTACTTCTCCCGTTGTGGTCAAAAAACCTTGCGCAAAGATCACCGACGCCGCCGTTCAGCTGTATTTTTTTCAGGTCGGCTGCGGTCAGGCTGTCGATGAGCATGCGCGAGTCGGCGCCCATCGCACCCATCCCGGCGATCAGCAGGTCAGCGTGCGCGGCGAGCTCGAGTACTTGGCGGACCATGTCTTCAGATCGCAGAACGGCAGCGGCAGTGGGCGTTGAGGCGAGGAGGGGGGCTGCCACGTGATAGGAGCGGCCACCAACGGTGTCCGCGAACCCCATGGTGAGCCGGAGACCGCTTCCCGTATGAGCCAGGCCGGCTGGGGTACCGGTAGCGGGGACAAAATCGATTTCAGAATGTTGCGTCTGGGGCATTTGTGATAGCGCGTTTCCGATTGATTCGGAAAAGCCGACCGCTACTGTTTTGGCGTCGGGAAGGAGACTGCTCACTGCTTGAGCCCCGAGGGCACCGAGGGAGGTGTCGGCTCGAGCGTCGTTGAAGCTCGGGCCAACCCAGGTGCGTTTCAATCCGTAGAGCTCGACTAGCTTGGTTTCTAGCTCCACAAAGAGATGTTCGTCGCCATGGACGGTGATTTCCACGATGCCGGTCTTTCGGGCCTCGGCTAGTAGACGGGTCACTTTCACTCTGGACAGGCCGAGCATGTCGGCGACTTCGTGGTGGGCGAGGCCATGTTGGTAGTACAGACGCGCGACCTTACTCATCAGCGCCACGTTCTGGTCGATCGTTCGCACGACTGCCTCCGTTCACTTAGATCATGCAGTCGGCTGGGTTAGCCGTCAAGCGAGCGATGCCACCTAGTGGTCCGTCTGCGTTTTGATCTGGTGCAGGGTGTCGCGTCCGCGTTGGACCTTGGTGATGATGTCCTCGGCGGTGGCTTTCCAGATGAACGGTTTCGGGTCGGTGTTCCAGTGCCCGGCCCAGGTGGTGATGGCTGCACTGAGGTCGGCGACGCTGGTGAAAACGCCGCGGCGTAGACGTCGGTCGGTCAGTTCTTTGAACCAGCGTTCGATGAGGGTGAGCCAGGAGCTCGATGTCGGGGTGTAGTGCAGGTGCCAGCGGCGACGGTCGCGGTGCGCCAGCCATTTCTTGATCTCGGGTGCGGAGTGGGCGGACAGGTTGTCCAGCACGACGTGGACGGACAGGCCGCGGGGCACGGTGGCGTCGATTTGTTTGAAGAACCGCAACACGTCGGTGCCGGCGTGGCCTTTGCGCAGGTCGGTGAGCACGTGCCCGGTGGCCAGGTTCATGGCCGCGAACAGATCGATGGTGCCGTTGCGTTTGTAGTCGTGGGTCATCGTGCCGGCCCGGCCGCGTTTCATCGGCAGCGAGGGCTGGGTGCGGTCCAGAGCCTGGCATTGGGTTTTCTCATCGAAGCTGAACACCACCGCCCGCGACGGCGGCCTGAGGTAGAGCCCGACGACGTCGACGAGCTTCTCCTCGAACCGCGGGTCATTGCTGATCTTGAAGGTGTCGAGCTTCCACGGCTTGAGCCCGTGATCGGACCAGATCCGCGCCACCGCGTCCTTCCCGATCCTGACCCGGATCGCCATCGACCGGGTACTCCAATGCGTCGAGCCGTCCGCGGGCCGTTCCTGGTGGGTCAAGCGCACGACTTCCTCGACCGTGCCCGCCGGGATCCAGGTCTGACGCCCGCGACCTTTGGCGATCACCCCGACGCCCTCGACACCCTTGTCGGCAAAGCGTGTGCGCCACCGCCGCACCGTGTCCGAATCGACCTCGCAACGACGGGCGATCTCTTGATTCGCGACCCCATCCGCGGCCAAAAGCAAACCCTTGGCCTGCACCACTGCCCGGTGTGGCAACGACGTCGACAGCGCCATCCTCGCCAACGCACCACGCTGATCAGCACTCGCCGGCATCGCCGCAGCAGTCTCGAAAGGCATGACCCATATTACCGCACTAAATCACAGACGGACCACTAGCCAGCCGCTCCGCGATGTTTCCCTCCGGATGTTCGATTTGCCAATCGAACTCAACGGCGTTCCCGGTCGGTGTCCTTCAGGGTGCGCTGGCTCGTCGTCGATTCAGATGTTGGCCTCAGGGGTGAGTACGGGACTTTCCGGGGTGAGCCCGGTCCAAATCGACTTGGTTTCCAGGTAGGACTCCAGATTGGCGTGGCCCATGTCGCGTCCGTACCCGGATTGCTTGAAGCCGCCGAACGGTACGGCTGCGTCAGTGGCGCCGTACATGTTGATGTAGACCGAACCCGCTCGGATCATCGATGCGAGTCGGTTGGCCCGGGTGATGTCGTTGGTCCAGATGCCGGCCGCGAGTCCGTACGGTGTGTCGTTAGCCCGGGAGGCAATCTCCTCCAAGCTGTCGAACGGCTGGCCGACGACCACCGGCCCGAAGATCTCTTCACGGACGGCGGCCATCGAGTCGTCGACATCCACCAGGACGGTGGGTCGGATGAAGTAGCCGTGCGGATCGACGCCGTCGACTGCGTCACTGCCACCGGTGACCACAGTGGCGCCGTTTTCCTGGGCGTCCTGGACGTAGCCACGGACCCGTTCGAGCTGGTTGGTGCTGATTAGGGGTCCGACCTTGCTGGTCGGGTCGTTACCCGGGCCGACCTTCATGCCCGCGGCGATTTCCGATAACCGGGCGATGATTTCGTCGAAGTTCTTCCGCTCGATGTAGAGCCTGGAGCCGGCGCTGCAGGCCTGGCCGGCATTGAAGAAAATCGCGTTGGCGGCACCTTGGGCGGCGACCTCAACGGGGCTGTCGGCGAAGACAATGTTCGGGCTCTTGCCGCCCAACTCCAAGGTCAGGCGTTTGACCTGGCCCGCGATGCGAGCAGCGATGTGGGTGCCGACCCGGGTGGATCCAGTGAACGCGACCTTGTCCACGAGCGGGTGGTCGACGAGTGCCTCGCCGGCTTCGCCTCCAAATCCGGTGAGGATGTTGAGCACCCCCGCTGGGAGGCCGGCCTCCAGTGCCAGCTGGCCCAAACGCAGAGCGACGAGAGGGGTATTTTCGGCGGGTTTGAGAATGATGGTGCAGCCGGCCGCCAGGGCGGGCGCGACTTTCCACATCGCCATCAGGAGCGGGTAGTTCCACGGCACGATCTGGGCGACGACACCGACCGGTTCACGTTCGGTGCGCACGATTGTGTCCGGGATAGCGGTGGGGATGGTGTTCCCCTCAATTTTGCTGGGCCACCCGGCGAAGTAGTCCAGGTGTTTGATGGAGAGGTCGATTTCGACGTTCTTGGCTGCATCGCGGAGCCAGCCACCATCGATCATCTCGATCTCGGCCAGTTCGTCTGCGTGTTCTTCCAGGAGGCGGGCCAGGCGGCCCATGATCCGGCCGCGATCCAGTGCACTCATCCGCCGCCACGGTGCGCCCCAGGCGAATGCTCGGACGGCGGCTTTCACAGCTTGGTCCGCGTCGTCGGCCCCGCCGGCGGCGGCGTGCCCGACCACCTTTCCGGTCGCCGGGTTGACAATGTCGAAGCTGCGGCCGCTGCGCGGTTCGATCATCTCCCCGCCTATCAGCAGACGCGGAGGTGCGGACAACAGTCCGCTAATGTCCACAGGTTGGTGGGATTCGACAGAAAGGGTGGCAGTCATGGCGATCTCTTCTCTGCGATCGGGGCGGTGAGGCGGGCGGTTGTCATGCGTGATGCAACTGCTGGTAGGCAGCTTCGGGGAACGAACTGGTCAAGTCACCAACGGACAACGCCCGATAGGTGGCCATCGCAGCCTCTTCGAGATTCATGGCGCGACGAAACGCCATACCGATGTCTTCGCCCATCGCAGAACAGCCGTGATTCGACATCAGCACACAGTTGTGCTGGCGGGCCTGCTCGGCGGCGGTATCAGCCAATTCGTCGGACCCGTTGGGGTAGTAGGGAGTAATGCCTACTGATTTGACGTAGTAAGCGTGGTCGAGGCTGAACATCCGGATTGGCTGCGCGAGCGCGTCGACCAAGATCGCGTATTGCGGATGAACGTGAATGACGGCGTTGACGTCCGGACGCACCAGGTAGGTGCGTTGGTGCAGCTTCCACTCGCTGGATGGTTTCTCAGCTCCGCTGATCACGGTTCCGTCGAGGTCGAGGATGCTGAAGTCAGCCGGAGTCAACCTGTCGAGCCAGGCCCCCCCGGAGGTCACCACGAAACTCAGGTCACCGGGCAGTCGTGCGGACAGATTCCCGCCGCTGGCCAGGACGAGCCCGCGGTCCACGGCCATCCGCCCCGCCTCGATGAGCTGCTCGACAGTCTCCGCACGGCTCTGTGCTGCCTTCATGTGCACCCGTCCCTGGCACCGATGTTCGTGTGATGTACCGCTGTACAAGCTACGGCTGTTCCTGACTGTTGGTCAATCGCCGATCTTTACAGCCCTGTTCACCGACCCGGGCGGCAGCAAAATTCATCTTGACGACTGCGTCACAGCATCGTACGCTCTGTGTGTCCGTTCACGTCCTGAACTAAAGTTCAATGCGCGAGGAGAGCGATGAAGCTCAAAACAGCCCTACCGGCCGTTCTGGTGAGTGGCCTGCTACTCACCAGCTGTTCACTGAAGCAGAATGGTGGTGGGGCCACGGTCACCGTGACTGCCGCTGCGCAAGCTGCTGCTGCCGGCGGATCGGCGTCCAGCGGATCGGCGTCCAGCGGATCGGCGTCCAGTGCCGCCGCCGTCGACGTTCCGTCGTTGGCCGGTAAGAAAATCGGCATTTCGATCGTGGGTACCGACCACTACTGGGACCGCAATGCCTACGAGTCTGCTGGAGCTGAGGTCAAGCGGCTCGGCGGAACGCCGATCGCTGTGCAGGCGGGCCGCCAGGGATCGCAGCAAATTGCCGATCTGGAAAATCTCGTGGCGCAGAAACCGGACGCCATCATCTCGATCCTTGGCGATGCTGCCGCGTTGGCGCCAGAATTTCAGAAGATCAAGGCTGCTGGTATTCCGTTGTTCACCATGGATCAGCCGAGCCCGTTGTCGGTCAACAACGTCACGTCCGACAATTACCGTGTCGGCGAGACGGTGATGCGGACCATGGCCGAGGATATGGGCGGGAAGGGCAACATCCTGCTGTTCAATGGCTTCACTTCAACCCGGGTCTGCAATCTGCGTTACGAGCAGTTCCAGGCGGTTCTCAAGGACTACCCGGACGTCCACATTCTGCAACCCGAGCTGCAGGATGTCATCCCAGGAACAGTCGAGGATGCCCGCCAGAAGACGACCGACGCGCTGAACCGCTATCCGAGGGGTCAGATCCAGGCCATCGCTGCCGCCTGCTGGGATGTTCCCGGGGTCGGTGCTGCCCAAGCGGTAACGGCGGCGGGGCGTTCCGAGATCAAAATTTACGGTAACGACGGCGATCCTTCTGCACTTGCGTTGGTGTGTGATCCGAAGAGCCCCTACCAGGCCGATGTCGCTCAGCAGCCCAAGCTGATTGGGAAGCAGTCGGCCGACAACGTCGCGCTCTACCTCGGTGGCAAGAAGGACATGGTCAAGCACACCACCTACTTCGACCCCATTTTGGTGACCAAACAGAACTGCGCCCAGATCGTGCCAACCTTGGGTATTACCGCTGGGAGCTGAGCACTTTGTCTACGAGTATCAGTGAAATCTCTTCGGCTGGCGGGTCTGCGGCCGGCCTGCAGATGACCGGCATCACCAAGCTGTTCCCGGGGACGATCGCGCTCGATAACGTCGATTTGGACGTGCGTCCGCACGAAGCGCACGGGCTGGTCGGTGAAAACGGTGCCGGCAAGTCGACTTTGATGAAGATCCTGACTGGCCTGTACCGGGCCGACGGCGGTCGCATCTCACTGTCCGGGAAACTTTTGGACATTACGTCGCCGGCTGATGCCGAACGGGCCGGCATCCATGTCATTCATCAGGACCGGCAACTGGTGCCGAATCTGTCGGTTGCTGAATCGCTGTACCTCGGCCGCCGGGAAACCACCCACGGGCCATTGCTGCACCGCAAAACGCTGGAGAAAAATGCCCAGCGGGATATTGAGCAGTGGCTGGGAATTACCTTGCCCGGCGGCGCTCTGGTCGGCGACCTGTCAGTCGCCGAGCAACAGCTGGTGCAGGTGGCCCGAGCCGTGTTGGCCTCGCCAACGTTGTTGGTGCTCGATGAGCCGACGGCAGCGCTGGCTCAGCGGGAAATCCACAAGCTGTTCGAAATCCTAGAGGGTCTCAAGCAGCGTGGGATTGCCCTGATTTACATCTCGCATTACATGGACGAATTGCGCGAGCTGTGCGAGCGGGTGACGGTGCTCCGTAACGGTCGCAATGCCGGGGTGGTGACCATGGCCGACACCACCATCGACGACGTCGTGAAATTGATGATCGGTCGTGACGTCGAGGAGTTCCCGGTCCGGCCGGTCGCTGGCCTGGGTGACGTGCGTCTGGCGGTGACGTCGATGGCCGCACCAGGCGGTATCAACGACTTCTCGCTATCGGTTCGGGCCGGCGAAATCGTCGGTCTGACCGGGTTGATCGGCTCTGGAGCCGACAACCTGGGTAAGGCCCTCTTCGGGTTGTTGCCGGTGAAAGGCACGGTATCGATCGACGGCAAGCCCATGACGAGACATAGTCCGCGGCAGATGGTCAAGAAGGGGGTGGCCTACGTTCCGGCCGACCGGCGTGGGGAAGGCGTCGCAGTCAGACTGTCGGTCACCGAGAATCTGACCTTGTCGGCCTTGCGGCAGTTCTCCACGTTCGGCCTTCTTCGTCGCGGCAAGGAGAGTGCGGCAGCCCGAAAGACGGTTGATCAGTTGACCATCCGGCCGGGACGCACAGATGTGGCAGCTCGGGATCTGTCGGGTGGAAATCAGCAAAAGGTGGTGCTGGGACGGTGGCTCGTCACCGGCTCTTCCATCTTCATTCTTGATTCTCCGACATCCGGTGTCGACATCGGCAGCCGCGCTGAGATCTACCGCATCATCAACGAACTGGCATCGCAGGGAGCTGCGGTCTTGGTGATCACTCAGGACCTACCTGAGCTGATCGGTCTGTCCGACCGGGTTCTGGTGATGTACCGCGGATCGATTACCCGCGAATTCGATAAGGCCGAGGCGACCGATGACGCCGTGCTCGCCGCTTCTACCGGATCCGAGGGTTCTTCAGCAGAACAGCTATTTCATGTGGAGACTTCCTGATGAGCATAGCCCTCACGACGGACACAGTGCCGAAGCCGCCTTCCCCGAAATTCAACCTTCGTTTTCTGCTTCCCTTCACTGGACTCTTCGCGGTCCTGATCGAAGTGGTGTTCTTCTCGACGCGGGCGACCGGATTCCTCACTGGGCCCAACCTGCTGAACATTCTTGTACAGGGCGCCGTGGTCTGTGTCGGTGCGTTCGGGATGGCGGTCGTCATCATCGGCGGCGGCGACGATGTGGTGACCGGTGGGATAGATCTGTCCATCGGTGCCACGATGGGCTTGGCCGGCACCGTCGCGGCGACCGTACTGACAAACGGTCAGTCCATTTTTCTGGCCTTGTTCCTCGCCATGGTGGTGTCGCTGCTCGTCGGCGCGGCCAATGCCGGTGCGATCTCGCTCGGAATCCGACCGTTGTTAGCCACCCTTGCTCTCATGGGTATCGCCGGTAGCGCTGACCTGCTGATCTCGAACAACCTGCAGATTCCTGTCACCAACGGAGTTTTCGTTTGGTTGCGAGACGGCAAGCCGCTCGGCATCCCCGCGGCGGTCCTGGTCCTGGTGGTGTTGTTCCTGTTGACCTGGACGGTCGTCAGTTACACCTCGGTAGGGGTCCGACTCTATGCGACGGGCGGCAACCCCATCGCAGCCAGAGTCGCCGGGATCAACACCCGCAAGTACGTCGTGTACACCTACCTCTTTTCCGGGTTCTGTGCGGCAATCGCGGGCATGTTGCTGACCGCGCGAAGTTCAGGATCGACCCCGGGCGGTGGATCACCGCTGTTGCTGGACATCATCCTCGCTGCGTTCATCAGCGTCATCTTCTCGCGCCGGCTCTTGGTCAACATTCTCGGTACCTTCGTGGGCGGAATGTTTGTCGCCGCGTTGACCAACGGGTTCACGTTGATCAACGTCCCGACGTACTGGGTCAGCGGCGTCAAAGGCGTGCTGATCCTGCTGGTCGTCGCCGTATCGGCCTTGCAGAACAAAAGGGGCAACGCATGACCCTCACCGAACCAAACACCACTACGCCACCGGCTGCAGCGTCGACGAAGAGTCGAACCGCCGTCGGAACGCTGGCCATCCGGTACTTCGCAGTGATTGCATTCGTCCTCGTATGCATCTTCTTCGGAATCGCATCACCGGCGTTCGCCACCGGAGCTAACCTAACGAGCACTTTGAGTTCGTCCGCGCTCCTTGCGATCGTGGCGCTGGCGATGACCATGGTTGTCCGCACCGGGGGCATCGACCTTTCCGTCGGCGTCGCCCTCGACTTTGGTGCCATGGGAGCCATCTACCTGATCAACAACGAATACGTCGCCTGGGTTGCCGTCGTGGGCGGTCTGTCCCTGGGTCTGCTAATTGGCCTGGCGAACGCGATCTTCATCGTCGTGCTCCGAGTGAGTCCCTTCCTGGCCACGCTGTCGACAATGTTCATCGGGCAGAGCATCCAAAATGTCATCACACAAGGCGGCTCGCCCACCTACCTGCTGCCGGCATCGAATCCTCCCGAATTTCAGATCATGGGCAAGGGACAAGCCCTCGGGCTCGACATGCCGGTGATCATTGCGGTCGTCGCGCTGCTGGTGGGATGGGTGGTGTTGGAACGGCTCCGACTGGGGCGTTTGATGACCGCCGTAGGAGTGCAGACCCCGGTAGCTCGGATCGTTGGTGTCCCGGTCCGGACGGTGACCGGAACCGCCTACGTACTCAGCGCCTTGACCTGCGCGCTGGCCGGCATCCTGTTGGCTTCTCGGCTCGGCTCCTTCGTGCCCCTGTCCGGCGGCTACTACTTACTCGATGCCATCGGCGCGGTATTCATCGGCACGACGCTCAATAAGGAATCGCTACCCAACGTGCCCGGAACGCTGGTCGGCGTACTCATCTTCGGGGTGCTAGCCAACGGACTCAACCTGATTGGTCTCTCCTTCTATTGGCAAGGGCTGGCCCGCGGCCTGGTACTGCTGCTTGTGCTGGGGCTGAGCGTGACTTTGTCCCGGCGGCGGCGGCGGCCGGTCAGGCCATCGAACCCGACTGGGTCGGCGGCGACTGCCTGACCGGACGAACGTAGTTATGTAGAACGGGGTTGCGCTCCAGTCTGTTCCGCATTATCGGATCCGCGCCACCATCTGGGTTACATGTCAGATGGTGGCGCTGTACTGCAGCTGGGTCATCTGTACCGGCAGAGGAGACGGGAGTCTTTCGTTAGGTTGTGGACCCCTGTGGGACGTTACCGACGACTGGCTGTTCAATCGCTGCATCCACAGTGCGTCGTAAAGCGTTTCGCCGGACCCCGGCAAAGCGTCACTTCACTTTCGGAACGGGCACCGGGCACCCTTGTTTCTCGTGCTGAGATTTCGTCGTAGATGCGAACGTCAGGCGCTGTGTCCAAGAGCGGGCCTAGCTCGCCGACCACATCATTGGTGAACAAGTCGCTGGACAGATACGTCGTCGCATCGGCGACCGAGACAAAGCCGGGCAAAACCTGGCCGTGTTGGTCACGCACCATCAGCGTCTTGGACTTCGCTCCGCGCACCTGTTCCCGGAACGGTTGCTTGTACTTGGCGTAGACGGCCGCCGGCGGGCTAATCCCCGGCCGCCTGGACCGTGATCTCCAACATTGCCATAATGACGCCTCATGAGTCCTGAGGTAACCGGGGGTTCGCGGCACCCTAATGAGTTGGTCGAGGCTCGACCGCGGAGTCGGATGGGGTGAAACTGGCATGGCCGCGATAACACCGATGTATGGTGACCGGATCAGGGTGACGCAGCTGCACTATTTCCGTGTAGGGCCGAACTTGGTTCTTTCACCCGAGCTGCCGCAGCCCTCGGAGTCACCTAACCCGCCCTGTCCAACGGCATCGCAGCCCCGGAACGGACCCTCGGCGGCTCTTTGTTCGACCGGTCGACTACCGGTGCGACGCTAACCCCGCTGGCGCTGACCCTACCGCACCTGACTGTCCTACTGACGGCCCGGACACCGAGGCCAGAGCGGCGATCGGTTCACACCCAGAACCACTGCGAATGGGTGTGTCCCGCTGACCTACCCCCGCTCTGGTGGCGCGGCGTTCCAAGCCGCCCGCCAACACGCCCCCGCGGCCCGCATCCTTCAGGAAGACAACCTTGCAGACCTTCAGACAGCACTGCATCACGCCGTCTGGACGTCATCCTCATCCCTGCGGTCACCCAATCAGTCGGCTGCTAAACACCGACTTATTGATACCGAACCCATCCACTACCTATCCCTAAGCGACCCAGCAAGGTTCGCCGACAATCTCACCCAAGTCGGCGAAAGCCCTCCTCCGATCGAGCTGGTGGACTTGGGCGGCCAGCCGCTGGTGATGGTCGGCGACACTTGTGGGCTCACCATGTTCACGCGCACCCTTTTCGCCGAGACGGAAACCGAACTCAGGCCCTACCCGGCGTGGCAGATAGCTACCGCAGCCTCGAGGACTGGGCCTACGTCGGCTTGGGCGGCGCACTGATGCCCGCCGCCCGGTTCCGTGGCGACCGAAGCACCAGACCGCTGCACCATCACGGTCGCCCGGTGAGCATCGACTACGAAGCAGGGTGGCTCACCCACCAGCCGCCGTCCAGCGATCGAAGCGCTCATCGACGCCGTCGGACGTACCGCCGATTGCGAGTCGGCCCGATAACCTGCCGGTTGCACCGAGCCGTACCGACCACCGATCGCGGGGATGCACCGCTCGGCCCAGCCCAAGTTTTGATCAACCGAGTTCAGTGACGCCTTTCACGATCGTGATCGCTGCGGCAATCAGCGCGATTGTGATGGAAAGCCGCCGGGCGACCTTCTGAGACAAGCTCCGGGACAACCATGCTCCGGTGAACACACCCACCGCAATGGCAGGCAGTAGCAACCCACCGGTGCGCAGCTCCGACAAGGGGGTGTGATGGGCGATTAGGGAGGCGGCGTTGAGGACGATGAATACAACTTGGGCGGTAGCGACAAATCCTGGCTGCGGCCACCGTGTCCGGACGGCGTAGGCGGTCAACACCGGCGCGGACAGGCCGCTCATCACGTGTACGACGCCGGCCACTGCTCCACCGGTGAGGGTGAGCGGGGGTGAGGCCTGCGCATGCTCGGACGGCTGCACCACCATGGACAACGTCAACAGGCCCGCGAGCAGGATGCCGATGGAAATCAGCAACACAGGCGGTGAGATCAGGCCTGAAAGCCAGGCGCCCAGTGGCACAGTGATTAGTGCCGGCGCAGAAAGCAGCAACGCCGGCCGCCAGTCCAGGGCCCGCCAACAGGTAGCCAGCGCGATCATGCAGACGAACATGCCCAGCACCAGGCCAAGCTGCAGCCCGGCGTCCGGACCTAGCAGCAGGATCAGCATGGGCATGGCGATCAAAGCGAACCCCATACCGGAAATACGATGCAAGACCGCGGCCACGACGACCACCACAACGGTGAAGATCAACAGCACGCGTTGGCACCTGTCAGCCCCATCGACGCGGCGCGCATAGACTGCCTGTCCGTCTTGGTGGTCGCGGTCACGAGAGCAACCGGAGCAGGATGGCCTGGCCCTGTCCACCGCCGCCGCACATGGTCGCGATACCCCATTCGACGCCGGCCCGGCGCATCTGCAAGGTCAGCGTTTGCACCAGCCGGAGCCCGGACGCGGCCAGCGGGTGACCCACCGCTACCGCCCCCCCGTTGACGTTGACTTGCTCCGGATCGAGTTCCAACGCACGCATGGAGGCCACCGCCACCCCGGCGAAGGCCTCGTTGATCTCCCACAGCCCAATGTCCTTCACAGACAGGCCATGACGTTCGAGCAACCGGAAGGCAGCGTCGGCGGGCTTGAGGTGCAGCGACGCATCGGGTCCGGCCACGACTGCGGCGCCGACGACCTCCACCAGGGGTGGCAAACCTAGTTCTGCTGCGTGGCGGCGGCTGGTCACGACGCCGGCGGATCCGCCGTCGGTCATCTGGGAGGAGTTGCCTGCCGTGATCGAGCCGGCCGGTAAGAACGCCGGCCGTAACCGGGCCAGGATCTCGACGGTGGTACCCGGACGGATTCCCTCGTCCTGGTCTAGGTCGACCTTGGCCACGGGGACGATTTCAGCGGTCAGGCGGCCGGCCTCGGTCGCCTGCTGGGCTCGTTGCTGGCTTCGAGCTGCAAATTCGTCCTGGGCGGCGCGGTCAATCCCCAGGTCGATGTTGGCTTGTTCGGACAGTTCACCCATGCCCTGGTCGGTCAGTGCGCACCACAGCCCGTCCCGCATCAGCAGGTCGACCAGCGCGCCGTCGCCGGTCTTGCGGGCGGCCCGGACCTGCACGCCGTGCAAGGCCCGGCTCATGGAATCGAACCCGCCGACCACAGCAGTGCCGATCTGTTCGGTCCGGATCAGGGTGGCCGCGAAGGCGATCGCGCTCATGCTGGCCAGGCACACGTCGTTGAGGGTGGTCGCCGGCACGGTCATCGGTATTCCAGCGCGGGTGGCAGCGATCCGGGCCGGGTTCTGCCCGTTGCCGGCCTGCACCACGTTGCCCAGCAACACCCGGTCCGGGACGATTCCGCCGGCGCGGTCGATGGCGGCGGAGACGGCGGCAGCACCTAGGTCGATGGAGTCGACGCCGGCCAGGGCGCCGTTGAACCGGCCGAACGGGGTCCGGGCCGCCGACACCAGGACCGGCGCGGTCGGGTCAGGCGTTGGCACTGTCGAGTCCGGTCTTGCGGGGAACGGTCATCGTGTAGCACACGGCGGTGCCTTCCAGGGCGAGCGTGCCGTCGTCACGGGTGACTGTGGTGCGCAGCTTGGTGATGGGCTTGTCGGGTCGGGAATCGATGACTTCGACCCGGCCGGTGATGGTGTCGCCGGGCCGCACCGGGGCTTTGAAGTCCCAGTTGACGTTGAGGAACACGGTGCCTGGGCCGGGTAGCTTTTCGGCCACCACGGCGTTCAGGATGGCGCTGATGACGCCGCCTTGGACGACGATCTCGCCGAACCTGGTGGCCTTGGCTGCTTCCAGGTCGTAGTGGACGGGGTTGCGGTCGCCGCTGATGTCGGTGAAGTGCACGATGTCGGACGATCCGACGGCACGGGACATCTCGGCGGCAGCGCCGACGACGGGAACGCCGTAGGGCCACGCGTCGGTGATCGTTGCGGTGGTCATGGTGATACCTCCAAAGGGGTGGTCAGGCGAGCGGTCCGGGTTTTCAGAAGTGGTCGGGTGTGGCCGAAACGGCGCATGGCAGCGGCGCCGACCACCGGGCCGGGTACCAGCAGCAGGAACGCCCACCGCCAGCCCACGGCCTCGGCCAACAGCGGAACGAGCTGAATGGTGACCACGGTCAGGGTGAAGCCGATTGCGGTCTGCGCGGTCAGCGCGGTGCCGACGTACCGACGGTCGGCGACTTCACTTAGCGCGGTGGAGAACACCCCGGAGTCGGCGATGACGCTGGCCCCCCAGATCACGGCCAGGACGAGCACCACGGCGGGGGCGGCGGTGAAAACGAATGGGGATAGCAGGCAGCACAGCCCGCTGATGATGAGGGCTGTGACGGCGGCCGTCGGCCTGCCGAAGCGGTCGGCGGCCCATCCGCCGAGCAGACAGCCGGCCACCCCGGCCACCCCGATGCTGATGAAGGCCAACACTTCCACCGAACCGGCGCCGTGACTGGTGCGGGCAGCCGGGCCGGCCAGCAGAAACGAGGGCAGCCAGGTCCACAGTGCGTAGAGCTCCCACATGTGGCCGAAGTAGCCGAGGTTGACCAAAAGGGGTCCACGTTCGGTGAACATGGTCAACGCATATCGGGGGTTCGGTCGGGCGGCGGCGGTCTGCAGATGCGGTCCGGGCCGGACGGCGGCAAAAGCGAGTGCCGCACCGGCCGCACCGATGATGGCCGCGGTGGTCATCACCGACCGCGAGGGCAGTGCGCCCAGTCCGCTGATCAGGTGAGGTAGGCCGGATCCGAGGGTCAGCGCGCCGATCAAAATCCCGAAGGCCCGGCCCCGGCGGGCCGGTTCCGCCCAGGAGGCCATGAGTTTCATCCCGACCGGGTACACCCCGGCCAGAAAGATCCCGGTGGCGAAACGCAGTGCGATTCCGCTGGTCAGGTTGTTCGCGACGACGGCGAACAGCCCGGTGCAGGCGGCCGCGGCCAGTCCGCAGCTGCCCATCAGCAGGTGCGGCCGGATACGGTCGGCAAGGTTGAACGCGGTGGAGGTAACCGCGCCGACGACGAAACCGAGCTGCACTGAGGCGGTCAACCACACAGCGGCCGCCGCGCCGACCGACCACTGGATGCGCAAGGCCGGCGCGACGGCGGAAGCGGAGAACCAGACGCACAGGCTCAGCACCTGGACGAGAGCAACGAGGCTGCGTTGAGCGGCGGCGCGGGACACGGTCAGACCCGTGATTCTGGCGGTGTCGCGGGGGTGGCTGTCGCGGTGTCGGTGAGGGTGAACACCACGGTGGGCGGCCCGCCGTCGGTGGTCGGCGCCGGGGTCAGGTGAACCGGTGCTCCCACGGTGATCTGATCGACGGGGACACCGACGATGTTGCTCATCACCCGGGGCCCTTCGTCCAGTTCGATCAGGGCGAGCACATATGGGACCTGCTCGCGCCAGGCCGGGTGACCGGGTTGGTGCACCACGGTGTAGGTGAACACGGTGCCGGTGCCGACCGCGTCGATCAGCTGCAGGTCCTCTGACCAGCAGCTCGAACACAGTGTGCGCGGGTAGTGCTGGACCTTTCCGCACTGTCGGCATTTCTGGATCTGCAACTGCCCCTGGGCGGCCGCCTCCCAGTAGGGCGCGGTGGCCGGGGTGCTGACGCCGGCCGGGCGGGGCACCGGGGCGGTCATGACATCGCCGCCAGGATGAGAGCGACTTCTTCGCTGAGCGTGGCGCCGTTGCCGGTGACCAGGGCCAGTTCGGCATCTCGTACTTGGCGGGGCCCGGCGCTGCCGCGGAGCTGGCGGACCGCCTCGACCAGGTGACCCATCCCGCCGGCCAGATCCGCTTGACCGCAGGCCAACTGGCCGCCGTGGGTATTGAGCGGCAGGTTCCCGGTGTGGGAGAAATCTTGATCCAGCAGCCACGGCCCCACCTGACCTTTGCTGCACAGACCTGCATCTTCCAAAGTGATGGCGACGACGATGGAGTAGCAGTCGTACAACGAAAGCAGGTCCAGGGAAGCAGGTCCGACGCCGGCCATGGCGTAGGCGTTCGAGATGGCCGCGGCCAACGGTGAGGTGGTCAGGCTGGGGGCCTGACTCAGGGCCCGGTGGGTGATTCGTTCGCCGGCGCCGAGTAAGGCGACGGCGCCGTGGGGCGCGGATCTGGCGTGGTCTGCGGCGGTCACCACCACGGCGGCTCCGCCGCCGCAGGGCATGACCACTTCCAACAGGTGCAGCGGAGACATGACCAGCGGGGAGGCCAGCACGTCCGCGACGGTGATGTCCTTGCCGTGGAATACCGCATCTGGGTTCAGCCGGGCGTTGTTCCGTTCGAAAACCGGCACGGTGGCGAGTTGCTCGGCGGTGGTGCCGAACTCGGCCATGTGGCGGGTGGCCACCATAGCGTAGGCCTGGTTGGCGCCGCTGGCCCCGTAGGGGACGTCGAATTCCCGGATCGGGTTGCGGTTGGGGGAGCGCGGGGTGACCGCGGGATCGCGGGTGTTGGCCAGCACGCACAGGACAGTGCGGCACATACCGGCGGCGATGGCCGCCGCGGCCCGCCACACCATTCCCGGCCCAGAAGCTCCGCCGAGGTCGACGACATCGGCGTACCGCGGATGCAGACCGAGGTACTCCGCGACGGTGGCCGGCACATGCTGCGGCGTCTCGCCGACCTGGGGACCGACCAGCAGACCGTCGATGTCGGCCGGGGCGAGCCCGGCGTCGGCGACAGCTGGGGCGGCGACCCGGCCGATCATGGAAAGGGTGGTCTGCCCGGGGGTGACGCGGCTAGGAGGAAGCTCAGCGACGCCGACGATTGCGGCGCTTCCGCGCAGCGTCATCGGGCGTTCCGGATGCAGTCCAGCGCGGCCGGGTCATCCAGCGACGAGGTGTCGCCAGTGGCCAGACCCAGGTACACCGACCGAATAACGCGCCGCAAGATTTTGCCGCTACGGGTCCGCGGCAGCTGATCGGCGAACAGCACCGCTTTGGGTTTGAGTGGTTTGCCCAGTTGCCCGATGATGGCCGCTTCGATCTCCTTGCGGGCGGCGTCCTCGGTCATGTTGCGGCTTGAATCCAGACGGACAAATACGACCAGCGCCTCGCCTTTGAGGTGGTCGGGGACACCGATGGCGGCGGATTCCATCACGTAGACGGCGCCGTTGGTGACGGCTTCCACTTCGGCGGGCCCGAGTCGCTTGCCGGCCACATTCAGGGTGTCATCGCTGCGGCCACGGATGAACCACACCCCCGCATGGTCGATCTCGACCCAGTCGCCGTGATACCACGTGCCGGGCCACCGTTCCCAGTAGGTGCTCCGGTACCGCTGCGGTTCCTGCCAGAAGGTCAAGGGCATGCCAGGGGACGGTGCCCGCAGCGCCAACTCACCTAGACCGGCGGTCAGGTGGGTGCCGCCGGCGTCGAGCATGTCAACGGCCATGCCAGGCAGCGGGCCGGCGAAGCCGCAGGGGTGGATGGGCTGCATGGTGGTGTTGGACAGGATCGCTCCGGACACCTCGGTGCCGCCGGAGTAGTTGATGATCGGTAACCGGCTCTGCCCGATCCGGTCGAAGAGCCACGAGTAGGCGTCGGGGGTCCATGGCTCGCCGCTCGAGGCAAATATTCGCAGCGCACCGATGTCGGGCGGCAGCAAATCGCGGGACGGACCGATCAGGGACCGCACCAGCGTGGGTGAGATACCCAGCATGGTGATACCCAAACGGCGCACGACCTGCCAGAGCCGATCCGGGCTGGGGTAGTCCACCGAGCCGGAATACAGGGCGACGCTGCTCCCCGCGATCAGGCCGCCCAGCAACGTAATTGGGCTCATGATCCAACCCGGGTCGGTGATCCAGGACGCCATATCACCGCGGCCGAGATCGAAGCAGAACGCTGCGTCGCTGCCGGCCTTGATCGCGAACCCGGCGTGCCCCAGAACGACACCTTTGGGTTTGCCGGTGGTGCCGGAGGTGAACGCAATCAGCAGCGGGTGGTCAGTGGGGCACGCGAAAGCCTCCAACGGCGCACCTTGCGAGGCGGCGCCCAATTGAGTCCAGGACACCTCACCCGGAAGTGTCGGTTCGGTCTGGGCGTCGCCCGCGACGTTAACCACGATGGTATGGCGCAGGTTCGGCAGGCTGCTCAGCGCGGCGGCGGTCTGTTCACGCAGCTGCACGGTGCGGCCGCGGCGGTCGAACCCGTCGGCGACGATGTGAGCCACCGCGCCGGCGAGGGCGAGCCGGTCGGCGACCGCGCCGGCCCCGAACCCGGAGAACACGGGAACGGCGACCGCGCCGATCTTGGCCAGAGCCAGCTGGGCGACCGCGGATTCGGCGATCAGTGGGAGTTGGAAGCCCACGGTGTCGCCGGGTCCGATACCCAGCCGCTGCAGGCCGTGGCCGACCCGGTCGATTTCGGCGGCCAGCTCGGAAAAGGTGTACCGCCCGGTGGATCCGGCCTCGGTTTCCCAACTCAGCGCGACCTCATCACCCCGGCCCCGACGTACCCATCGGTCGACGGCGTTGTCGGTCAGGTTGAACTTTCCGCCCGGGAACCACACGGTCGCATGGGGTTCGTCCAGCTGGTCGACCACCGCGGACGGTTGAACTTGCCAATCCAAGTCCAGCCACCTCGTGACCTGCCCCCAGAACCACCCGGGATCCAAGCGGGCCGCCCGATCCAGTGACGGCACGTCGGACTGGCCGGTGCGGCGACAGAATTCGGCGAACCTGCTGCGCGCCAACTCTTCCGCACCTGGAATCCACACCCCTTCCACCGCGGTGGAGGTCATGCCCGACCACCCGCGGCTCGGTGGCTGGCGTTGCGGGTACTCGGGCTCGCCGTACTCATCCCGGCGTTGTCGTCATTGACTTTTGGGGACAACGTAACTCCTTTTGTTGTGCGCCACATCATTCGACACCCGATCCGTCACGCGGTCGAGACTGGGCTCAAAAGGCCCGTTATCAGTGGAGGAGCGCTTACGACGCTATCGGCGGAAGGCGTTCGGCACCATTGGATCTGACTGCAGAGTTTCACCGAATTCTTCGTATTTTCTCCAAAAGACAACGCGGTGAGAGCGGCCTAACCTAGGACGACCAACGGTGGTCTTGTGGGGATCACCAACCCCGGGATCATCGGCCCAGCATGGGCGACGCGGTCGGCCACAGCCGGGATACCGTTGCCGACCCGTGGTAGGAGTCAAGGAGGACTTACCTGTGAGTGGCGAACGAGTGGCGATCGTCGGCGCCGGTCCGGGCGGTCTGGTCACCGCCCGGTACCTCAAATCGCAGGGTTTCCTGCCGGTGTTGTTCGAAAGTCACCGCGGCCTGGGTGGGCAGTGGAACAACACAAACAACAACAGTGGTGTGTGGCCGTTGATGCGCACCAACACCGCCCGCATGGTGACTCGGTTCTCCGACCTCGACTACCCCGAGAGCGTGGCGGTGTTTCCGCGAAATACCGAAGTCTTGGCCTACCTCGAGCAGTATGCGACCCAGTTCGACCTGCTCACCGACGCCCATTTCGCCAGCACGGTCACCGGCCTGGAGCGGAACTCCGCCGGCGGGTACCGGCTGACCTGGATCGGTGCCTCTGGCCGGCAGCGTACCGAGCACTTTCGCCGAGTTGTAGTGGCCAGTGGCCGCTACAACGATCCCACCATCCCCTTCATCACCGGCCTGGACTCGTTCGCCGGTGGGCTGGGCGCAATTCATGCTTTCCATTACAAAGATCCCGAGAATTACCGGGACAAAAAGGTTTTGGTGGCCGGTGGCAGCATCTCCGCGTTGGAGATCGCCAGCGACCTGGCCATGCTCGGCGCACGCAGCGTGGCGCTGACCAACCGGCGGCAGCGGTGGGTGGTACCCAAGATGATCGCCGGCACCCCCATCGAGAGTTACTCGCTGACCCGGGCGGGCACGCTGGCCGACGAACGGCGCACCGAAACAGAAAATGCCGCAGCGCAGCTGGCTTTCCTACAGCAATACGCCGGAGACCCGGCCCGCTACGGCGCCCCGACACCCCATCCGGACGTCCGTAAAGCCGGCGTCACGGGCAGCCAGCACTTCCTGAACCTGGTCGCCGAAGCCCGCATCGACTGCCGCCCGTGGATAGACCGGGTGGACGGATCGACCGTCACCTTCGTCGACGGCTCGTCCGCCGACTTCGATGCGATCGTCATCGGCACCGGGTTCCGTCTCCACCTGCCTTACCTGTCCGAAGAGATCACCACCATCGTCGAAGCCGACGACAAGAGCATCATGTTGGCCGACTTCACCTTCCACCCCGACCTTGACGGTCTGGGGTTTATCGGACTGTGGCCGTTGATGGGCCCCTACCCGGTGCCTTTGGAACAACAAGCCCGCTATCTGGCCTATACCTGGGGAGGGGCAATACCGCCGCGCACCAAGCAGCAGCTGGCCGATGCGCTCGAGGAATGCCGCGTCAATAACCCGCACCTGGGCTACCAGCGACAGAACGACATGGCCATCCGCTTCGCGCGGCTCGCCGGAACGGACCCCGGCGGGACAGTTGATCTTGGAATCGCCGCCCTGATCGAGCCGACCGCCGTCACCTCGATGACCTTCCGGATCGTGGGCGTCGATGCCCTGGACAGCGCTATGGACATCATCCGGCGGGAGGCGGCCAGGTACGGCCGGGTACAGGCGGCGGATCGGGACCTCGTGTAACCCGAAGCCTTGTCAATCCCTGTCATCGGCGCGGTCGAGCCGGTAGGACAACAGCGACAGAGCCAAGGTCAACCGCCCTCGCGGGCTGTGTGGATCATGGCCGCAGATCTCGCTGATGCGACGGAGGCGGTAGATCACGGTATTGGCGTGCACCTGCGTCGCCTTGGCCGCCTCGGTGACGCTACCACCGGAATCCAGATAGACCTGCAACGTGTCCATCAGCTGCGCATCCTTTTTCGTGTCGTAGGCGATCAACGGCTGCAACGAATCTCGAGCCAGCTGCTGGATCGGGGCGCTGCCGGTCACGATCCTTTCCAGCAGCACCGCGTCGTAGTGCACTGGGGCGGGCGCTCCCAACGCTCGTCCGATCTTGCTGGCTTCCTGGGCTTCATGGAACGAAACGCTGACTCCGGCCAGATCCTGGTGTTGCCGGCCCACCCCGAACGCCAGCTCAGGAAAGGCGCCGGCGAGCAGCGGAAGGACCGCGGACATAGCGCTGGTGCGCCGCCCGCCGCCGACCGGCCACAACACGTACAAGGCGGAATGCCGAACACCGACCAGCGGCCTGGGCTCCTGCACCAGGTGACCGATCAGGTCGTAGGTGCGTCGTACGCATTGTTCGACCCGGATGACCTGTCCAGGTGATGTTGATCGCCTCCGCCCCACCACCGCGATGTAGCTGGCGGCCAATGCCTGGGGGCCTTGCAGCAGCGATGCCACTTCGTCGGCGTCGACCCGGCCGGTCAACAGCGCCTCGAGCATCGCGTTGTGGGTGATCTCGCGATCGCTCCACGTCGACATGGCTTCCCGCATGAACCCGGCGGCGGTGCTGGCACTGGCCCGCTCGACGTGTTTGAAGATCCGTTCACCGATGAACAGGCAGGCCGCCAGTTCAACTGGATCGCTGCCCACTACCAGTTGTTGGAACGCGGTCCAGGTCTGCTGCCCCCAGATGTTGAAAGCCCGCATCAGCGCGCCGATGGAGATATCCATCCGCATCCGGGAAGCGCCGAACCCCTCGAACTCCTGGCCCTGGAAGCGGTCTTCATCCGACATCAGATCATCTATCAGGACGCGCAGGTTGACCGCCGCTGAGGCGATCAATTCGGCGTCATCCGCGCGGCTGACTCGTGCGTACTCTTCGATCTCGGTCCGGTACACGCCGGCGATCACTTCGGCCAGCTTGGTCAAACCCGGCTGGAGACGTTCCGCCAAGCGCCTGACGACTCGCCGATCGGCGCCGCCGTCAAACTCCGTATCCATCTTCGAGTATCGCTGATGGCGATCAGACGTCGATCAGAACTTTCATCGCGCGGCCATGGTGCAGCGCCTCGAAACCGTGGGCCAGGATGTCATCGAGCGGGGTATGAGTCACCCAGGACGAGTTGATCGGGTAGGCACCTTCGGCCATCAAATCGATGACTTCCCGGTAATCCCGCGCGGTGTAGGTGTGCGACCCACGGATCGTTACCTCGGTCAGGTTCAGCGTGCTGGGCACGAAGGCCACCGGCGCGGGGGACATGGCCACTAGCACCACCGTGCCGTGCGGACGCACCGCATTGATCGCCGGCTGGAAAGTCGCAGTGTGCCCGGCGCAGTCCACGGCCAAGTCGACACCGCGGCCGTTGGTGTGGGTTGCGACAAATTCCAGCAGGTCCACCTCGCGCGGATTCACCGAAGCGATACCCAAACCCTCCAACACCTGCCGGCGTCCCGCCGCTGTCTCGGCCACCATCACGTCCGTGACACCCAAAGCACGCAGGGCCAGGGCCGCACCCAAACCGATGGGGCCTGCACCGAACACCAGCGCTGACTGTCCCGGTTGCGGGTCGGCGAGCTTAACGGCGTGGTAGCCCACCGCCATCGGCTCGACCAGCGCGCCCGCTTCCAGATCCACCGAATCGGGCAGGACGTGTGCTTTGTCGGCCGGTACGACAACGAATTCGGCGAGTCCGCCCTGACCACCGGCGATGCCGACCACCGTCACCGTGCTGCACGCGTTGTAGAAGCCGTTGCTGCAGGCATAGCACTCACCGCACGTACGCAGCGGCTCCACCGCCACCCGATCCCCTACCTTCAAGTCGACGACGCCGTCGCCGACCTCGGTGATGGTTCCGGAGAACTCGTGTCCCATGACGACGGGCAGGCCGTACCCGGTGCGAGGGTGACCGTGCTCGTGAATGAACTGGGGCCCTTCGTAGTACTCGTGCAAGTCGGTCCCGCAGATACCGTTGTAGGCAACGGCAACCTTGACGTGACCGGCAACTACCTCCGGTTCTGCGACTTCGTCGATTCGGAGGTCCTTCGGACCGTGGTAGACCGCTGCGCGCATGACGGGCCTCTCTGAACGGTTGTGCGTCGTTGCATCAATTGGTGCAAGGGTAACTCGGCCACCCTGTCTACTGTCAACGGGAAGATCTGCGCCATCTTCTTCGCGGGGATCGAGGCGGGCCCAGCCTGATGAGAAGGACTGTTCGGCAACCCGGCAAGCGATTGAACTACTTGTCTTTCCGTCCGGACAAGGGCAGAATCTATGGACCACGGTGCATCGCGCGAACTAGTGATCAGTCAATACGTGTCCGATTCGCGTCTGAGCCCGTACATCTTTCTAGAGCGCTCTCGGCTGCTGGACCGGACCGAGAACGGCTGCACTGGTTTCCGCTGACCGCCCACACAACGAGGTGATCCCGTGTCTTCCGCTCCCCCCGAAACTTCCTCCGCGTCTGCCAGCAACCCGGCCAGTCCGCACGTCATCACGCTCGGTCTACACATCGTCGACATCTTGGGCCGACCGGTCACCAGGATTCCGCCGGGCCAGGAAGTCGAGTTCATCGAACAGATCACCATCACCGTGGCCGGTACCGCCGCGGCAACGGCGATCGATCTAGCCCGCCTGGGAGTCCGCGTCGCGACCGTCGGTGCAATCGGGCAGGACGCACTGGCCGACTACTTAGTGGCCAAGATGACCTCCGAAGGTGTCGACTGCGACGGGCTGACCAGAGTGACCGGCCCGCAAACATCAGCCACGATCCTGCCGATTCGGCCCGATGGTGGGCGCCCACCACTGCACGTCGTCGGAGCCAGCAAGTCCCTCACACTCGACCTCGTACCGTGGGACGTCATCGAATCAGCGAAAGTGCTGCACCTCGGCGGGACCGGACTGCTACCCAGCCTCGACGGCGCCCCGTCGGTCGAACTCTTGCGCCGCGCCAAACAAGCTGGCCTCACCACTACACTGGACTTCATCCCCACCAAAGACCCAGCGTTTCCCGGCCAACTCGCCGCATGTCTGCCCTTCGTCGACTACATGCTGCCCAACCTCGAGGATGCCTGCTTCGTCGCCGGCACCGACGATCGGCAGCAAGCCATCGCCTGGTATCACGAGCGCGGCGTCGGCTGCACCGTCCTGACCATGGGCGGCGAAGGAGTGTCCGTCGCACCCAATGGCCAGCCAGAGACCGTCTTACCCGCCTACCAGGTCCAGGTAGTCGACACGACCGGCTGCGGCGACGCGTTCACCGCCGGATTCATCACAGCCTTTCTCGACGGCGCCTCAGTGACCGATGCCGCCGAACTTGGTCTCGCTTCCGGCAGCATCGTGGCCACCGGACTTGGATCCGATGCCGGGTTGACCAACCGTGAGGCGCTCGAAGCATTCATGGTCAACACGCCACGAGTCGCCGCCGGCTGACCCCTTCACCGCCACCCACGAAAGGAAAACCGATGCAAAACGATATTTTTTCGCTGGACGGCAAAGTCGCTTTTGTTACCGGCGCCGCCCGCGGAATCGGTCTCACTATCGCGAAAGGTTGGGCGGAGGCCGGCGCCAGCGTCGCCTGCTTTGATCTGAATCAGGAGGACACGGACCGCGCTTCTCAGGAAATCGCCGACCTCGGTGTCCGATCGATCGGCATCGCCGGAAACGTGACCGACGCCGAATCGGTCGCTGCGGCGATCGAGCGCACCACCGCCGAATTGGGCGGCCTGAACATCGCGCTGAACAACGCCGGCATCGCCCATCAAGCTCCCGCCGAAGAACTTACACCCAACCAATGGCGCCGAATGATCGACGTCAATCTCACCGGTGTGTTCCTCACCGCCCAAGCGGAAGCCCGCGTCATGCTTGCCAACGGCGGCGGATCCATCGTCAACATCGCTTCAATGTCCGGAACAATTGCCAACCGCGGCCTGACCCAAGTCCACTACAACGCTTCCAAAGCCGGCGTGATGCATCTGACTAAATCAATGGCCGTTGAATGGGCTCACAGGGGGGTTCGAGTCAATTCGATCAGCCCCGGATACACACTGACCCCGATGACCGAACGAGCCGAAGTCGCGGACCTCAGAGCTGAATGGGAATCACAGACTCCGATAGGTCGGATGATCTTCATGACGGATCTCGTCGGGCCGGCCACCTTCCTCGCGTCCGATGCATCTGCCGCCTGCACCGGTATCGATCTACTCGTCGACGGAGGTTACGTCTGCTGGTGATTACGTTTCTACGAGGTACGGTCCGCACAGGCCACTTTGCGTGGAAGCAGATGCCGCAGATGTTGCCGTCGGGTCATGGATCCGGATTTTGCCGGTGCTGCGGTGGCATCGGTCGCAGGAGTAGTCGCCGCCGGTCCGTGGTCGTCCGCGCAGCCGCGGCGGGCTGGTGTGGTTGTCAGCCATCGCGGATGATCCGGGGGCGGGCGCGGGCGGGTTTGATCGCATCGGTCATCTTGACGACGTTGCCGGCGGCGACCTTGCGGTGTTTCTTGTTGTCGGCGGCGGTGACAGTGATCAGATCTTCCGGCCCGCAGGTGAAGATGTCGCAGAGCGCGGCGAGGAGGTGCAGTGACACTCGTTCCGGTCGTTGCGCGACGACGCGGTAGATCTGCGAGGCCGAGAGGTAGCCACGGCAAAGTCCGCGGACGTGTACTGGCAACCGCGATCGCTGTGAAAGATGGTGACACCCTCGATGAAGTCGAGGTTGCGGGCGGCCATCGACAACGCGTCGGTGACCAGCTCGGTGCGCATGTGGTCGGCCATCGCATAGCCGACGACTTTCTTCGAAAAGGAGGTTGTCCCGGATCTCGTGGAACTTGAGGTGGCGGTCCCCCGCCTGACACCGACCTTGCGGTAGGTGTTGGGCGTCGACCAAGACACCACCTCAAGAAGGGGACCGCCGTGACCAAGAAGTACC